>Ga0181520_10000018_pt1 | contig 291826 bp, 257 predicted proteins | sample PEATcosm2014_Bin_29_FD_132451 | JGI IMG/M metagenome (GOLD analysis project Ga0181520, IMG submission 132451) | Peatland microbial communities from MTU Mesocosm Facility, Houghton, MI, USA - PEATcosm2014_Bin02_30_metaG | ecosystem: Environmental > Terrestrial > Soil > Wetlands > Peat | place...
AGCGCAACAGGCACTTAGTCAAGCTCAACAACAGACACAGCAGTGCGCACAGGCCGCGGCGCAGGCCGTGCAGCAAGCGCAGCAAGAGGCACAGCAGGTGCAGCAGCAAGCTCAACAGGCCGCAGCTCAAGCCAAACAAGCGGCTCAACAGGCGCAGCAGCAGGCCCAGCAAGCCGCCGCGCAGGCACAACAGCAGGCGCAGCAGGCGGCACAACAGGCGCAACAACAGGCCCAGCAAGCGGCCGCTCAAGCGCAACAGGCTGCCAAGCAAGCGCAGCAGCAGGTGAAGCAGGCCGCGAGTCAGGCACAACAGCAGGCTCAACAAGCCTCGCAGGCCGCCCAGCAATCGGCAAGTCAGGCCATCAGCCAGGCACAGAGAGGGTTTTAAGGCACTTTGGGAATGTTTGCTTCCGAAACTACGACGGCAACTTGCGGTGGTGCGCCGGGAGTATTCGTGCCGGGATCGTTCGGGGTGTGATCAATTTCTTACTTCCGTCAGCGGCGTGTTCTGGAAGGCAATTTAGTCTATGGAACAGTCGAGTCCCAGACTTTCAGCAAGGCAGGAGAAACGTAGGTTCGCACCGGATTGTAATTGGCCTTCCGGGCCTCTTTGAATGCAGACTGTGCGTCCGGGGAAGCACCCTGCCAATTCGATCGCGGCGTCTCCAGCATGGATTGTTCAAGCAATGTCGCACCCAGGTAGAAGTAGGCCGCACCCGGGCTCTGGGCAGTCTGTGGTGACTTGAGATAGTCTCTAAGCGCCCTCTGGGCGTCATCAAACTGTGCATTGTAGAAGTAACGGATTGCCGATGTCAGTTCGTTCCTGGCAGCCGCTGGATCGTTCTTGATCGCCTGCTCAATTCTGTCGGTGCCGCTCTGCGCGTCCTGGTTTCCGGGCTGGAGTTTCAGCACCTTTCCAAAATCGTTAAGCGCATCCTGCAGTTTGCCCTGCTTCTCCTCATTGCGTGCATCGGCGATCAGCTTGGCGACTTTCCTGGCGATTTCCGCACTCGAATCGGCTGCGGGCCTGGGAGCGGGAGTTGGTGGAGTCGGAGTGTTCTTCACCTGTATCGCCCTTTGCAACTCGGCGATTCTTTCTGCAAGATTATAAGGCCCATTGGGATTGAGGTCCCGCGCCAATGTCAATTGGTGAATTGCTTCCTGGGGATTGCCGTTCTCCATTTTCTGGGCTTGATCAATGTATCCTTTGTAGGTGTTGACCTTGTTGACATAGTCCATTGCAGCCGCCTTGATGTCCGGGTTGGTAATGCTTTGGACCAGCGTTGTGACAGCTTGAAAATCGCCTCTTGTCCAGGCAGCCTGCACCTGGTTGATCAGTCTGTCGTTCCTTATTCTGTCCAGTAGAAACCTGGCTTGTCCTGATAACTTCTGATCATAACTCGTAACAAGCTTAGCCTGGGATTCCGCCCTATCCAGGTCATGATTTTTGTATGCCGCAATCGCGCTTGCCAGCCAGGCCGTGTCGTCCTGAAGGAGGCCGGACCGGTAACTATTGCACGTGTCGGCATACTTCATGTTCTTGGGTTCCAACTGCGCCGCGGCGCAATAATCCTGAACCTGCCTGGCACGGTCGCCGCCTTCGCTCTTCGCTCTTTCGGACAGCTCTCTTGCCTGTTGCTTTGAATTAACTTGCGCATATATTGCCGTAGACGGCACGGCGGAAAGGATGACGCAGAAAGTGCAAAGGGATCTCTTCAGGTTCATTTTGCCCCTCCAACGATCTCCTCGATTGCGGTGTCGTCGATTGGCTTCAATTCAATGTTGCATACCTGCACGGATTGAGTCGCATCGCATTGTTGTCTTTGGGCGGTTCCGTCAGGACCCTTGAATTCCACGGTATATCTGCCGGCCGGAATCTCATCAAGGCGCAGCGGAGTCCAATGATCCCCAGCGGGGAGAGGTATGGCCTTGCCTTTGTCCGAAGTTACACTTACCACCTCGGCAAAGGGCGTGGCGTTGAGTTCGAGAAAACCCATTGGCACGGCAGGTGCGGGACGTAGGAACCAGAATGCGGTGCCAGCCATCCCGAGCACCAGAACAGCAATGCCTCCAAACAAAAGCGCGCGTGGCATTCCGCGCTTGGCCTCTGTCGGCTTAGGGGCGACTTTGAGTTGTTCTGTTGACACGGCTTTTCCTGCATCCCGGGTCGCCTGTGCCGTCAGACGTTCCTGCTCCCTCGATGAATCCAGCCGGGCTCGCAAATCGCGCACGCGCGAATGGCGCTGAACATCCTGTGGCTGGCTCGATAATAGCTGCAATGCCTGGTCGATGTTAGTTTCACTCATTGCCTGTGCGCGGCTCACGACCGCATCGATGCGCCGTTCCAATTCGGCGAGGCTGCCCGTTGCCTGGCGTAGCAATTGCTCGATCGATGCGTCCCTGGTTTGCAAAGCGGCGGGCTGCAGAAGGGCAATGGCGGCTTCGAATTCACCAGCCGCAATAAGTGGCAGCGCCTCTCGCGTGGCGTTTGCCACTGTCTGAGTAACTTCGACTTTTTGCTTTTGCGCGCGCGCATAATTCAGCAAGGATGTTATGTCAGGGTCTTCGCCACAACCAATGGCCGCAGTCTCCAGAATTTGGATAGCCTGGTCAAACTGTTTTGCATCAATGGCCGGTTGTGCGAGCTTCAGAGATTGAGTTTTCAATTCCCCAGTATTTGCCTTCTTAACTTGATCGAGAACCTTCTCCTGAAGAGCAATCAAGCGAGGTTCGCCCGGCATCTGCTCAAGTGCCTGCTGAACGACGGCAAGAGCCTCCTGGGGATTCGTTAGGAAAAGGCTATAAACCTGCAACGAAGTCTTTTCGACCAGCTTCATTGCTGCTTTCTCGCGTTGCTTCGTTTCAGCGTCGATTTTCAACTGCAACAGAACAGCCTCTCCGGGCAGCCGTTCCATGGCTCGTTGAATCAGGACAAGTGCGCGCTCGTAGTCCTCGTCGGAAATGGATTCTGAAATTTCAGCCACGATCTGCTCGATGATCTTGCGGCGGCGCTGTTCCTCCTGGCGCTCGACCGCGTCCTGGTACAACTGTTGAGTTTCGCTATCTGTGGGGTCAATCTCCAACGCAGAGCGCAAATTCTTGATGGCTTCTGTATATTGCCGCGCGGCCAGTTGACCTCGCGCGACATCGCTGAACTCGCGGCGTGCGCGTTCCCTGGTTATCCGTTCCGCCTCTTGAATGATCCTTGCACGTTCGTTGCGGAGATCCGTATTGCGCTCATCGAGTTGAAGGGCCTTGTCGATCAGTGCGCCCGCGGCTCCGAAGTCGCTGCGTCTCCGAGCTTCCCGAGCCTGCTCCAGGAGAGATGCGACCTTGTCGGCTTTCTCTTTCAGTCCGCGAACGTGTTCGATCTTCTGCGCAAGTTCTAAATTTGCCCTGTCAAGTCCGGCCGCCTGATTGTAGAACTCAAGCGCGTCCTTATAACGCTGAGAGAGAACCGCCTCCTCTGCGTCGCTGAGCAGTTGCTGAAGCTGCACTGTCTTCTGTTGACGCGAAAGCTTATCCTGCACTTCGCGGAGCAGCCGCTTGACCTCAGTGTTTTGTGGATTGAGGCGCTGCAGATCGAGCAATACCGGTCTGACGCTGGTTAACTTTCCCTGGTCGATCAGGGGCTTTACGCTTGTCAACATCTCATCCACGTGTTCGCGCTTGAGTTCATCGTTGATGCTTTCGATATCCGCCGCCATCTCTTCGGCTGTTTCGTATCGATCCATCGGATCTTTTGCAAGGGCGCGGTCAACCAGGTGGTCCAGCGCCGGCGGATAACCGGTGAGAATAGTCGACAGCGGATCGTGAGGTTCGCGAATTACCCTGTGCAGAGTGGCGGGATCGTCGCCTGGAAATGGCAATCGCCCCGTAAGCAACAGATAGAGAATGCAACCAACGGACCAGATATCGGCTCTGCCATCGGCGGTCTTTCCCAGAAGTCTCTCCGGCGAGATGTAATGAAAGGTCCCGATGACCATGCCCGTCTGTGTGTGACCTGACTGACTTTGCAGCTTGGCGACGCCGAAGTCAACGATCTTTATGTTTCCGTCCGGCTGCACCATGATGTTTGCCGGTTTTATGTCGCGATGGATCACTCCCTTTTGGTGGGCATAACCCAGGCCAAGACACGCCTGACGAATGATTTCCAGTTTCTCGATAAGTGAAAACTGGTGATCCGCACGGAGCAGATTCTCCAGCGAATCTCCGGGAACAAACTCCATGACAATGTAGGGGTTGCCATCCTGCTCGCCAAAGTCATACACGGTGACGATGTTGGGATGATTCAGAACGCCGGAACGAGCCTCCAATTGAAAGCGTTGACGAAGCTCTTCCGTAGCTTCTGTTAGCGTCTTGATGGCCACTTCACGCCCGACAGAATTGTCCATCCCCCGGTAAACGACACCCATGCCGCCGACGCCCAGGATGCCCAGGACCTGATATTTGCCGATTTGAGTGACTGGTGCACCGGTATCCATGGCCAAGCACCCGATAGAAACAATGTTCGAGCCGACAACAGCGCAAATCCTTTATGAATTCGCGCCTGCATTGCGAAGTTATACATGCCCCTAAGAAGACTTATTGATCGTTGTATGCAGGATGGCGATCTGTGTCCAGCCATCATACTGTGACGGCTTTGCGGTAACGGTCACCACGACGGACTCCCGCTGTCCCTTGTTCAATGTAAGGACAGTGCCGTTGGCGGTGTCTATCACTGAGGCAGTGCTGCCGAACTTGCCCTTGTAAAAATGGACCACATCGTTCTTCGAGTCCGGAGTGACATATACGGCAGATATCGCCGAACTGGAGGACAAGCTCATCCGCATGCTGCCACGACCGGGCAGGGCACCGGGATAGATGTCGATGCCCAGATCGGATTCGCTGAAAGTCTGCGACCGGTCTGCCGTGATAGTGCCCGCTGGAGTACTCATCGTCACCTGATCGCCCGACCTTGCCATATGGATGGGCCGGGAAATACGCCAAACCGCGACTCCGAGGATACCCCCTCCAAGAATGGCCAGCACTACGAATACAGCAATCGCGATCCGCAGGATCTTGAGCGGACTACTGCCAGAATCGACCACCAGAACGGGTGGTTGCGCCGGCGCAGCCACCGCGGAACCGGCGGCCAAAGGCGCGTTGCATGCCGAGCAGAATTGCTTATCAGGGGATACTTCAGCTCCACATTTGGCGCAGAAGCTGGCCATTACGATCTCCTTACCGTTCCGTACACATCCGAGATTCCCATGTTGCTTTCCCGGCTACGAGCCAATATACCTCAAGATGCTCCCGCCAGGTACGTCTTTTGCATTCCTTCCCAGTCCTAGGATTCGACCAAGATGGAAAGGGCCGTTTTGGGGGACGGAAGCGCTGGATATTGCTTTGTCTTCAGCCAGAAGCTTGCGCGCGCCCCCGCGAAGTCTGATCTGCCATTTCGATTGGTCCGTCGCGTGGAAAAACTGGCGCAGAGGTGTAATTGGGGCTGACAAACAGCACATTCTCAACCACACGAGCCGCAACTTCGCTACAATCCTTAATCTATGGATGAGCAGCCGCAGGAGACCGTTTCTGTCGAGTTCGCCGTAGGCATTGGCGACGGGAAATTTACCGCCTCCGCGGTTGTGCCTGCCGGCCGAACCAACCTCACCCAAATCCTACCCGTTCTGCAATCGCTGGATGACTCATTTATTGGCGGCGTTACCAAGCAGTTGAACGAAGCTGGCCTTACCGTCTCATGCAAGGCTGGTTGCGGTGCCTGTTGCCGCCAGATGGTGCCCCTCAGCATCTTTGAGGCCGAAGCCCTCAGCGCCTGGATTCGCACGCTCCCCGAATCGCGCCAAGAGGAACTCGCCAGCCGCTTCCACCAGGCGCTCCTCGCGCTCGCTTCCGCTGGCCTCATTGACCGCATGGTCAACGAGGATTGGCTTGCCGAAACCGAATCCGCCCGCAAGTTGGCCATGGACTACCTGTACCGGCGCGTCCCCTGTCCGTTTCTTGAAAACGAGTCCTGTTCCATTCACCCCATCCGCCCGCTTATTTGCCGCGAATACCTGGTGACGTCTCCGGCTGAACACTGCGTAGATCCGGCAACCTTGCAAGCCACCCCCGTCCGCTTGCCCCTTAACTTTTCCCGGATCCTCAATCGCATCGGGGCAGAGCTCGAAGGGGATTCGCGCGGCTGGATTCCGCTTGTTTTTCTCTTTGCCTGGATGAAGAGCGGCTCCCACCCCGGCGAAGCTATAACCGGTGCCGGTCCGCAGGTGCTGTATGAATTTGTAAAGCACATGAGCCAGGCCCGAAGTCCGTTACCCGCTGATGAACCGTCATCGCCTGCGGCAGGCTAAGCCTCCCATGTCATTTCGTGCCGGTAGGTGACCATAAATGACTGGAAGCGGAATTCCTTGAAATGCCGCTTGACAATTATGTGCATTCGGGTTTCCCTTAATCGTTAAGTCGTTCCAAATTCACGCACATTTTGCTCATTCGCGACCGGAAATTTCCCCTTTTGTTCACTTCGGGTCTGCGTGTGGAGCACCCGATCCACCAGTTCAGCCTCGACCCTGAAAGGAGCTACCGTGCCTGAAACGAATCAGTCTGGCCTCTCTGACAATGCTGCCGGTGCACTCGCGTACTTCACTTTCATTCCGGCGATCATCTTTCTGATCGTGGAACCCTTCAGCAAGAATCCCTACGTGCGCTTCCATTCCTGGCAGTCGATTCTGCTGAACATTGCGGCATTTGCCATCAACATCGTTCTGGCGATCATTCTTGCGATCAGCCTGTTCTTTCTCCCATTCTTCCTTCACAGAATCATCTGGGGGGTGATCGAACTGGGCTGGTTGGCCATCTGGCTTGCGTGCGTGTTCAACGCATTCAACGGGAAGCGCTTCAAGCTGCCAGTTATTGGTAATTTCGCCGAGAAGCAATCAGGAGCTTAGCGGCATCTGCACCGGACTGCTTGTGGCGCTGCGAACCTGGCGGCTTCAGCGCTGCTAGTACATTTTGCGCTTAAATGTCTTTGCGTGAACGCGCTCAGTCCGGATTGAGTCCAGTCCGGCTCTTCGTCTTTGCTTCCTGGAAGCACTCCTGTGCAATGCGAACCAGTACACGGGATTGTTGCCATCGATCCGATTCCTCCCGCCCTGCGAATGTTCTTGCATAATAGATGGCCGGACTCAGCAACTCCGGCGTAAAGCAGATTGTGCCTGCCGCCGGGTTTCTGCGCAGGAACCCGCGAAAAGACTCGGTCCAGAGGGTGCGGAAGTGGGACACATAGGGGTGCTGGTCCGCATTTCCATCGCCAATGTTTACTTGCATGCAACCGGGATTCCCGATGCGGCCATGCAGGAACGACACTCTGTCCAGTATGGGACGGATAAATTCCAGCTTGTTTTCGAATCCTCCATAGACCATCTCAGTGCCCGTGTACCAATGCGAGAAGTCGCCGTTGAATTCGAGGTCGGGAAAGCGCGCCAGGAACTGCACCGTCCGCCATGGATCCTGAAAGATGGTTGCACGGTGCGTCTCAGGGTACAGCGGCACAGAGTATTTGGTTGAAGCCTCAAGAACGGCATCGATTAACGCCGCTGCTTCCTCATCGCTCTCCATCCCCCAGCCGACATGGAGCGTGAGACACTCCAGGCTATTGAGCCGGGCTTCCTTCGCCAATGGCTCAGCATCTTCCGGCTTGTTTACACGGCCACTGCAGCAGACTCCGAGTCCCAGCCGGCGAGCCTCGTCGTTTAATTCATTCGATAGAGGACTTACCAATTGGACTCCGTCGTAGCCTTCATCCTGAATTGCCTGCAAGGGAGGCTTCGAGAACTGGGGCAGTCCGTCGAGGGCAAGCCAGTTCATGTAGCAGAGCAGTCTCGGTTTCAACGCGTTGCTCCTCTCCTCCGGCACCGGGTACGATGGGCGCGCGGTGCAGCCGCGCGAGTGGCGTGAACGGGTCTAAAACTCGTCGTACGCGATCAGGTGGGGCGGGACACCGATTGCGGCAAGCATCTTGTTACACGCCTTGATCATCATCGGCGGACCGCACAAGTAATATTCGATGGCGTCGGGATTACTGTGTTCGCGCAGATACCTTTCCAGAACGACTTCATGAATAAAACCGGTATGTCCAGTCCAGTTGTCCTGAGGGAGCGGCGAAGAGAGTGCAAGATGGAAGGCGAAGTTATGGTGGGCCAGGGCGAGGTCGCGGAAATAGTCTTCATAGAAGATTTCCTGCTTCGATCGCGCGCCGTACCAGAAGCTGATTTTACGGGCAGTCCGCTCGTTCTCAAGAAGGTGCGAGAGGTGCGAACGGAGCGGGGCCATGCCGGCGCCCCCGCCGATGTAAACCATCTCGCGCTGCGTCGGTTTGACATGAAAGTCTCCAAACGGACCAATGCCGGAGACGATGTCGCCCGGCTTCAGGTTGAAAACGTAGCTGGAACCGGCCCCGGGAGCGCAGTCCTGGCCGGGTGGCGGCGTGGCGATGCGAACATTGAAGCGTAACGTATTTTCTGTCCGCGGATTACCGGCAAGGGAGTAATTGTTGCGCCGACCGGTCTCAGGGTTACTGGCCACCAGATTGAAGACTCCCTGGTTCTCCCACACCGTGGCGAAGGGTTCGGGGATATCGAAATCGCGGAAGCGGATCGTCTCATAGGCGGGGATGTCGAGTTGCAGGTAATCACCAGGAGTGAATTCGATCCTTTCGCCCGGGTTCACTGGTTCAAGGATAAGTTCCTTGATAAACGTTGCGACGCTGCGGTTGCTGAGCACGCGGAACCGGCAGGTCTTTGGCAAACGGGCACCTGCTCCGGCGGTGCGCATCACATTGATCCGGAGCTTACCCTGGCTCTCCTCGATGGGATACGTGGCGAGGCCGCGGCAGATGGGGGCGCGCGCGGGTGAACCATCGATCAGGTTGTAGCGCCCATTGTGCTTGGGGCACTCGATGATCTTTCCCTTCACCAGGCCGTCGGAAAGATGGACGTTGCCATGGGTGCAAATTCCGTCGGTGGCGTAGAGTTGCCCCTGCTCATCTCGGTAAAGGGCATAGCTTTTCCTGGCGTGATCGAAGCGGACAACGTCGGCACAGCCTAGATCGCCCGTGGCGCAGACTTCAATCCAGCCCTCTGCATCGGCTGGGGCCTGGGAGGAATGGATGCAAGCCTTCGCGCGGCTCTTGGGTGCCGGCAGTTGGCGCTTGACGTGATATGCAGGGTCCTCGATCTGCCTGCCCAGAGCAGAGACAATTTCACGCCATGCCGCCAACAGACTCGGATAAGGCGTTGGGCAATCGTCCTTCACGGCATCATGCAGACGCGGCAGCGCGTGATAAGGAACCAGCGGGAACATGTGGTGCTCCACATGGTAGTTCATGTTCCAGTAAAGATACCGGTGAATTGGATTCATATACACCGTCCGGCAGTTGAGACGGTGGTCGAGCACGTTCTCAGCCAAACCGGCGTGCTGGGTTAGGCCGTACACGACTAATAACCAGGTGCCGAACAGGTTGGTAAGGCCCACAAACAGCAGGGGAAGTATGCTGAGGCTGTAAATGGAGAGCCCGATCACTGCGGCGTAAATTGCGACGTAAACGCGCGCCCTTCGGTAGACCGCGGGATACTCCATCTCAGGGATGAAGGTTTTTTCAGCGGCGGCCATGCGTCCCATCGAGTGCAGCAGAATGTGCTTGAAATACTTTGGATACACGCCAAGATTGAAGAAGGATAGGATGATGGCTCTTATGTTAGGTGGACGGGGAACGGCGATTTCAGGATCGCGGCCGACGATGATGGTATCGCTGTGGTGGCGGTTGTGGCTCCAGCGCCAGACCGTGGACTCGCGCATGACCATGAACGATGCGATTTCGTAAAGGGCATTGTTCATCCAGTCAGTCTTGAACGCGGTGCCGTGTCCAGCCTCATGCCAGCGTGAATCGGAGGTCGACGCGTAAAGCACGCTGTAAATGAGGTAGGGTGCGATCACCCACCAACTGCCCCAGAGAGCATAAGTCGCCGCGCCGCTGCCCAGAATGAGGACAAACCAGAGAATCGTGTCGCGGATCGCCGGCCCATCGCGACGCTCGAGCAGCTTGCGCATGGTTTCGCGCGGCACGGCGCACTGATACCAGTCAGCCTCAGCCAGGCCCTTCTCAACCGCCAGCGTGGCGTTTACGCCAGTCAGGCTGTAGTCGAGGACGGTGAGCGGTTTGACGAGAAAATTCGCGTTGTGACCCATGGTCCGTCCCTTTACCCCTGAAGATTTTCCTTCGCATTCAGCATCAATCGGTTGGGAGATGTGTCCTCCGCGGCTGGGTAGAAAATGCGTACGCCGTGGTGTGGCGCTGCGGATGTCCCGGACGAAGAATGATGTCGCCCAGCGCCGGTACATTTGGTCCATCCGGATAACCGTGGCACTCCAGGCAGACCCCGGCGTGCCGGCCATAAGGGACGCCTGATTTACCAACCAGGGAACCATCGAGCGAAACTGCGGTGTAAAGCTGCAGGTACGCTTCGGTCGTGGACACATTCAGTACTCGCCCGCTTCCGGGATGCACGAGCCGCGCGGCCAGCACCGGACTCTGTCCTGGTGCGTCGTCCCCGCGCAATCGATACACGTCGCCGTGGTTCTTGAATAGCAGCGGAATGGCGTCGCCAAGACGGCGAGGCTGACGGAAATCGTTGCCATTTCCGGTCACGGATTCAAGCCGGCCGAGAAGGGTCATGTGCTCACCGGAGACGACAAACTCGTCAGCGAATACCTGGAGTTCATGATCGGCAATGGAACCCGCGGCCTCCCCGGCCAGGTTGAAGTAGGAGTGGTTGGTCAGGCTGAACGGAGTGGGCCGGTCAGTGATTGCTTCGGTCTCAATGAGGAACGTATTGTCCTCTGTGACGGTATAGGTGACGGTAACGTCAACGGCTCCTGGATATCCCTCTTCGCCGTCGGGACTGTGGTAGGCCAGGCGCAACGAAGGTGCTCCGTCGGAACGATCCACGGGAGTCGCTTTCCAGAGCTTCTTGTCGAAGCCCTCCACTCCGCCGTGGAGATGGTTCGGGGGATCGTTGCGAGCGAGTGCAAAGGTCTTCCCGTCCAGGCGGAAAGTGGCATCGGTGATGCGGCCTGCAACGCGTCCGGTAATGGCGCCGAAATGCGGGTGTCCTGCAAGGTAAGAGTCGAGATCGCCGAGACCTAAGACGACGTCTTTCTGGTTCCCGTCGCAGTCGGGCGCAATGAGCCGCGTCACGATGCCGCCATAGGTGATGGCTTCGAGCACAAGGCCGCCTGCACCGGTGAGGGTCCATGCCTCGACCGGCCTTCCCGTTGGGAGAAGTCCGTAAATCCATGACTGCAAAGAAGCGGACATGATTGATGGACCCGTAACGTACCGGACGAGCGCGGAGCATGACCGCGCCTCCAACTGCCCTGAGCGTACACAGTATACAGTTTGGCAACTCCCAGTCGATCCTTTCATCTTCCCGTCAACAGGGAACTGCTCCTGTAAAGTTGGAAGAGGCACTTCTCATTTTTTGTGCTTTTCTTTTGCCTCAGGCCTCTTTCTTTTGACGAATCCTTCCAATCCGGGTGGGCTGACTGAGTTGTTGCGGTCGGTGTTTGGGTTTGAGCGGTTCAGAGCGAATCAGGAGGCGGTGTGTGAGGCAGCGGTTGCCGGACGGGATCTGCTGTTGGTGATGCCGACGGGGGCAGGGAAGAGTCTCTGCTACCAGTTACCGGCGATTGCGCGCGGGGGCACGGCGCTGGTGATTTCTCCGCTGATTGCGCTCATGGAGGATCAGGCAACGAAGCTGGCTGCGCTGGGACTGCGCGTGGCGCGGATTCATTCCAATCTGGACCGAGGGGTGGCGCGGCAAGCTTGTGTGGATTATCTGCAAGGAACTCTCCAGTTTCTGTTCATTGCGCCGGAGCGGTTGCGGGTGCCGGGGTTTCCGGAGATGTTGGCTAAGAAGAAGCTGGCGCTGATTGCGATCGACGAAGCGCATTGCATCTCGCAGTGGGGTCACGACTTCAGGCCGGATTATCGGATGCTGGGCCAGTATCTGCCGGGTCTGCGGGCCGGGGAAAACCGCGCGCCGGTGCTGGCACTGACGGCTACGGCGACGCCGACAGTACAGGCGGACATTCTGGCGCAACTGGGGATGGTCAAGCCGGCACGGTTCATTCACGGTTTCCGGCGGGATAACCTGGCCATCGAGGTCGTGGAGGTTCCGGTGCCGCAGCGGGCGCGGGCGATTTGCGGTTTGCTTGCCGATCCGAGCCGCCGGCCGGCGATTGTGTATGCGACCTCGCGGAAGCAGGCAGAGCAACTGGCAGTGGAACTGTCACAAAGCCGTTCTGTTGGTGGGAGTTCGGCGCGTGCGGGGCGAAAGATTCCAGCGGCAGCGTACCACGCGGGGTTGGACGCGGAGACCCGGGAGCGGGTTCAGACAGCCTTCCAGGCGGGCGAGTTGGAGGTGGTGGTGGCGACCATCGCCTTTGGCATGGGAATCGACAAGGCGGATATTCGGACGGTGATCCATGCGGGCCTTCCGGCAACCTTGGAGGGTTATTACCAGGAGATTGGGCGCGCCGGACGCGATGGAGCCCCGAGCCGGACTTATCTGATGCACAGCTATGCCGACCAGAAGACGCACGATTTCTTTTTGAACCGGGATTATCCACCAGTGACGCATTTGGAGCAGGTGTTTCGCGCGCTGAGGGAGGAGCCACAGCCCGTGGAGGAACTGCGGGCGAAGTCACGGCTGGGCGAAGAGGAGTTCGACAAGGCACTGGAAAAGCTCGAGATTCACGGCGGGGCGCGGATGGATTTTGGCGGTAATGTCACAGCAGGCGCGACGGGCTGGAAGAAGACGTATGCGGTGCAGGCGCAGTATCGGGCCGAGCAGTTTGAGAAGGTACTGCGGTTTACCAAGGAGAACGATTGCCGAATGGCGGCGCTGGTCAGGCATTTTGGAGATTCGGGGGACGCGAGCCGGCCATGCGGGGTATGCGATGTGTGCGATCCGGCGGGGGCGGTGCTCAGGCTGTTCCGGAGGGCTACGGCGCAGGAGCGGGAACTTGCGTTGGGGATTGTGGAGGAACTGCGCGGGGTGGATTACAAGGCCGCGGGAACGCTGCAGCGGAGCCTTGAATCGGCGGGGAAGACGAGCCGGAATGACTTTGACGGGCTGCTGGGCGCGATGGTGCAGGCAGGGCTGATTGTGGTCGAGGATGCCGAATACGAGAAAGATGGAGAGGTGCGGAGATTCCGCAAAGTCCGGCTGACAGAAGCTGGATTGGAGATGCGGGCTGGGTCGGCGGTGGAATTGCTGATCAGCGACGGGGTGGTGGAGGAGTTTGGTGGGAGGGTTGAGATGGCGCCGCGAACGAAAAAGCGGAAAGCTGCGAATGGGCCGGCGAAGAAAGAATCGACGGATCAAGTGCTGGACAGGTTCTTCCAGTCGGCTGACGGCTGAGGGCGAGGCCTTGGCAGCGCGCCTGAGAGAGTGGCGTGGGACCGAGGCCAAGCGGCTGGGGGTGCCGGCATATGTTGTGTTGCACGACCGGACCCTGACCGCTCTGGCGCAGGCCAGGCCGAAAAACCCGAATGACTTGCTGGAGATCGATGGGATAGGGCCGGCCAAGGTGGAGAAGTTTGGCGCTACGATTCTGGAACTTTGCGCAGGCAATCCCGCTGCGCTGAAGCGCTGAAGGATCGAGGTGCCGAGAGTGTACTGGCAGAGGATCGGGTGTGCGATCATGTGTTGGCTTCGCTATTAGAAAAGCGATTTTATCCAATCAAAGCTGATATTTTGAATATTTTAAGAATTTTGTTGCTAAATTACGTTGTCTGCACTGTTTCTGTTGAAAATCTGGTTCCACTCGGAATAGGATTATCCTTCATCCTCAGGAAATATTGTTTTGTTTTGCTTTGCTTGATCGGCTTGCGTCGTGAGGTGCGTTCATGGTTTGCCCGAAGTGCCAATCCACCTGCCTGTCCATCATTCCGGCGGAAATCCGTCTTTATCGCAACAGCCCGCGTACTCTGAGCCATCCGCCCATGACGCCGTCTCCTGATGTGCGAGTATGCCTGGATTGCGGTTGGTCCGAATTCTCAATTCCGCGCTCCTGGCTTTCCGCGGGATGGTTGCACTCGATGCGTCCGCAAGCTGTCGCAAACGGGGTCGGAAGAGCATCCTCGAACGTGGTCGCGCTCACCTCGTAGGGCTGGTTTCGTTTTTTGAAAGGAATTGAATCGCCAACTGGCCGCGAGCAGCAGGGCGGTTCAATGGTGGGTTTGTATATAAAGTGACTTCAAGTTCGTCAGCCATTCAGGAAACACAAAAAAGGCCCCCAGCCGAAGCTGGAGGCCTTTTGAATTTGCGCGCGAGGCGCAAGGGTTTATAGCGGTTCTCCAGTTGCTGTAGAGGAAAATCGCCGCTGCTGAGTGGCTTTTTCCTTAAGAAAAAGCCACTCAGCACGATACCGGAAACTCCACGAGAACTGGAGAACCACACTAGTACATGCCGTCCATGCCGCCGCCGTGTCCGCCGCCGGCCGGAGCAGGCTTGGGCTCCGGAATCTCGACAACCAGTGCCTCTGTGGTGAGCAGGAGGCTGGCGATCGAGGCCGCGTTCTGGAGCGCAGTGCGGGTTACCTTCGTGGGGTCGATGACGCCGGCTTTTACCAGGTCCTCGAAGACACCCGTCAGGGCGTTGTAGCCGTAGTGCTGGTCAGTGGACTCGAGCACCTTGGCAACCACTACGGCGCCTTCTTCGCCCGCATTGGCGACGATCTGCCGCAACGGCTCTTCAAGGGAGCGGCGCACGATCTGCGCGCCGATCTTCTCGTCGCCTTCCAGCGTCTTGATGAGCTCGTCGACAGCCGGCATGGCGCGAACCAGAGCCACGCCGCCGCCGGGGACGATACCTTCCTCGACTGCCGCGCGGGTTGCGTGCAGTGCATCCTCGACGCGAGCCTTCTTCTCCTTCAGCTCGGTCTCGGTTGCAGCGCCCACCTTGATGATGGCAACGCCGCCCACCAGCTTGGCCAGCCGCTCCTGCAGCTTCTCCCTGTCGTAATCGGAGGTTGTCTTCTCGATCTGCGAACGGATCTCCTTTACACGGCCTTCGATTTCAGAAGCCTTGCCCGCGCCGTCCACGATGGTCGTGTTGTCCTTGTCGATGGTGATGCGCTTGGCCTTGCCCAGATCGTCGAGCTTCACGCCTTCCAGCTTGATGCCCAGATCCTCAGTGATGGCCTTGCCACCGGTGAGGATGGCAATGTCGCCCAGGATCGCCTTGCGACGGTCGCCGAAGCCGGGAGCCTTGACGGCAGCAACGTTCAGCGTGCCGCGCAGCTTGTTCACCACCAGGGTGGCCAGCGCCTCGCCTTCAACGTCTTCAGCGATGATCAGGAGGGGCTTGCCGCCGCGAGCAACCTGCTCCAGCAGAGGCAGCAGATCCTTCATGGCGCTGATTTTCTTTTCGAAGATCAGGATGTAGGGGTCTTCCAGAATCACTTCAAGCCGCTCGGCGTCGGTGACGAAGTAGGGGCTCAGGTAGCCGCGGTCAAACTGCATACCGTCGACTGTCTCCAGACCGGTGTGCATGGTCTTCGACTCTTCGATGGTGATGACACCATCCTTGCCCACAACCTTGACTGCTTCAGCGATAATGTCGCCGATCTCATGGTCGCCGTTGGCCGAAATAGCGCCCACCTGGGCAACAGATCCCTCGTTGACGGGCTTTGACAGCTTGCCCAATGCACCGCCCTCGGTCCACTTGCCGTCCTTGTCGCGGGTGCCGATGATCACGGTCACGGCCTTTTCGATGCCGCGCTTGAGTGCCGTTGGGTTGGCGCCCGCCGCCACTGTTTTCACGCCCTCGCGGAAGATCGCCTGGGCCAATACGGTTGCAGTTGTCGTGCCGTCACCGGCCACGTCGCTGGTCTTGGAGGCTACTTCGCGGACCAACTGCGCGCCCACGTTTTCCATCGGGTCTTGCAGATCGATCTCTTTGGCCACCGTCACGCCGTCCTTGGTGATAGTGGGCGAACCGAACTTCTTCTCAATTACAACGTTCCGGCCCTTGGGCCCGAGCGTCGCCTTCACGGCGTCCGCGAGCGTGTTGACGCCGCGCAGGATCGCCTGACGGGAATCTTCACCGTGCAAAATTTGCTTTGCCATGCCTGTAACTCTCCTCATTCAGCTTCTAGCTTCCAGCCTCTAGCCATCAGCCAAAGCTATCGTTTTGGACTACTGGTGCATACTGTCAGCTAAAAGCCAGAAGCCAGCAGCTGGCAGCGAACAAGCGGTTTACTTCTTGAGGATGCCGAGAACTTCTTCCTCGCGCATAATCAGGAACTCTTCGCCATCAATCTTGATCTCGGTGCCGGAATACTTGCCGAAAAGCACGCGGTCGCCCGCCTTGACGTCCAGGGGGAAGACTTTGCCTTCGTCGTTGGACTTGCCTTTGCCTACGGAAATCACTTCGCCCTCCTGGGGCTTTTCCTTGGCGCTGTCGGGGATGATGATTCCACCGCGGACGGTTTCGCCCTCTTCCACACGGCGGACCAGAATCCGGTCATGGAGAGGTGTAAAGGTGGTCGTTACAGATGTTGTTGCCATTGCTTCGCTTCTCCTTCACACGCGGACAGGGTTGAGCCCCGGCCACGGGATTTGAGTGGTTTTTGAGAAAAAAGCTTCGGAATTGATCAGCGCCGACCCGAGGACCAAAACAGGATGAGCTGCTTCAGCAGTTCTTCCTGCGGGGTGCTAGCACTCTCGCCTTCCAATTGCTAACGATAGGCAACTGAGAGCGGAGCTGTCAAGTCCTCTATCGTAAATATATGAGTGAAAGGTGCTCATGTTTAATCACTGCGGCGTTGGCAGGTAGAAGCGGCATAGTGCAGCCATGCCCAGAGCACAAGGCATTCGTTCACAAAGAGAAGCGTCCCGAAAATCGTCTTATTGTGCCGGGCCAGCCATTTGGGCAAATAAATGTCGAAGTTCTCAGATCGATCGACGGTACACCGCGCCGCCAGATCGGTCATCGGACAACGCCAGCGATTGGCGGCAAGCACGCCGCATTCGATCAACACGAGAACGGTCAGGACCACCGCCCAATCGAAGCGGTGCAGCCATCCCGCGACCGGCAGAGCCAGGATGCACGCAACAAAGAAGGCCCAGATTAGGGTGTGCAGAATCTTAATGGTCAGAAACACGCGGGTTCGCACTGAAGGCTGCGCTACTAGCCAATCTGTCATTGAAATTCGCCCTTGATAAGCTGGTAGAACCTCTGGAACTGGTATCCCAATCATAAGACAGCGCGAACTCGCTCGCACTGCGGTGAACGCGATAGAATGATTTTCATGCTACGCAGCTTTCTCTTTCGTCTCACCGTCTTCGTGGCCGGATTTGGGCTGGTCGTCAGCTCACTCGCGGCTGGAGCCCAGCAGGATTCCAGCAAGCGTGGCCGCAAGTACAAATCTCCGCCGCCCACGGCGCGCATCGAGGTTACTATCCTCCGCGATTTCAACGGCAAGCCCATTGAGAACGCAGCGGTTGTCTTTCATCCCATGGCGGGCGAGAAGGACAAGGGCAATATGGAACTGAAGACCAATGAAGACGGCAAGGCCGTCATCGATGTATTGCCCATCGGGGACACAGTGCGGCTGCAGGTGATCGCCAAAGGCTTTCAGACCTATGGAGAGGATTACAAGATCGATAAGGCCGAGATGGCCATTGAGGTCAAGATGAAGCGGCCGGGCGAACAGTATTCGATCTATAAGAATCATCCCGAAACGAGTGTAGGCGGCAAGGATTCTGCGCCCGCACCGCCACCTGCCACGCCGCCCGCAGCGCAACCCAGTCAGCCTCAACCGAAGTAAGATGTTTTTCGCGATTCCGACCTAGGGTCAAACCGGGTAACTAGATTCCCTTCCTCACGCTTGCCACGCCTTGGATGGCGATTGGCGTACAGTTCCTCTTTCCTGGGTTGATCGTCAGTGCTGGCATTCTGTACCTGCCCAGTGCATTATTTGAGAAGTTTCGGCACAGGCTTTTCTGGAATTGAGCAGACGAGACGCACATCAAGACTTCGTCAGATAGAGTGTGAAGATGCCAAACCAACTCCTCAGCGGCAAATCAGCACTGGTCACCGGGGGCGCGCGGCGCATTGGCCGGGGGATTGCGCTCGCTCTTGCCAACGCCGGGGCGGACATCGCGATTACCTATCGGAACTCCCAGGCCGAGGCGGTGCAGACGGCCCGCGAGATTGAGTCTCTCGGATGCCGTGCCTTGTCGGTGGAGTGCGATGTGCGCTCTGAAACCTCAGTGCGCCGCGCGATAGCCGAGACAACCGGCCACTTTGGGCGGCTGGACGTCGTGGTCAACAACGCCGCTGCCTTTGAATGTGTACCCCTGGAGCGCATCAGCCTGGATCAATGGGACGCGATCTTCGAGACCAACGCGCGGGGACCGTTTCTAGTAGCACGAGAGGCCCTTGTTCCCCTGCGCGCCGTTCAGGGAAGAATAGTGAATATCGGCTCGCTGGGGGGGCTTCATGCGTGGGCCGGGCATGCCCACTACTGCGCCTCTAAGGCCGCGCTGCACATGCTCACGCAAGCCATGGCCAAGGCATTTGCACCCCAGGTGAGCGTGAACTGCGTGGCGCCCGGATGGATTGAGTTGGTTGAACGCGAGGAACGCCCCACAGAAGAAGCTGCCCACTTCGCGGAGCGGACGCCCATGCAGCGGAACGGGACGGCGGATGATGTAGCCCAGGCTGTGCTCTTCTTTGCCACTGGTCCGCGGTTCATTACCGGGCAGATTCTGGCCGTCGATGGCGGGTTGGGGCTCTCTTAGATCGGTTCCCCAGTCTCCGTGGAATCTCGGGTGTCGTGCAAGGCGGCTTTATCTTAAGGAAAAAGCCACTCAGCAGCAGTGATTTCCCCCCTTCAGCAACTGGAGAATCGCTATAAGAATCTAGGACACCCGCCGCAGATGCCGCTCTGAGCTCCGACTGTGGCGTGAAGCAGCGCCGCCAGCATTGCAGAGTTCAGCAGATTGCATCTCGGTTGCTAATTGACGGTGATGGTGGCCATGTTGGACGGCTCACTTTCAACCCCCGAAGCGTCAACACTTTCTACTAAGTAGTCGTAAGACGAGCCGCTCTGAACTGTGCTATCGAGATAGGTGGTTTGAGTAACCGCCGAGGAATTCAACTGTTGATAGGAATTGGTGCCACTTGGGGCCCTGTAGATGTTATAGCTTTCTACCGGATCAGGAGAGCTACTGGGCGCATCCCAACTCAGTTTGACCTGCGGAGCCAAACCTGTACCGCTCAGACCGATCACCGCGGTGCCGTTGGTCGATGAGTTGCTGGTGATGGTCAGGGTGCCCGCTACCGCCCCAGTGGCGATGGGATCGAACTGCACATTCAGCGTTGCAGTCTGGCCCGGATTCAAAGCGACCGGGGGCGCAGTCCCTGACACTGCGAAGCCCGTGCCCGTCAGCGTGACCGCGCTGATGGTTACGGGCCCGGTCCCAATTGATGTCAAGGTAACCGACTGTGTCGCCGGCATGTTCAGCATCTCATCACCGAATGCCACGCTTGTCGCGTTGATACTCAGCGTTGGCGTTTCGGATACTTCGTTCGCCGAATGGCTTACGCAGCCGGGAAGGAAAAAGGGCAGGCAGAAGGACAATACGTTGAGCAGGGCAGCACGCGAACGGCTGAGCCAACTGATTTGCGCACAGCTGCGCGCACGATGTTGATTCGGGCGCGAACGGTGGTCGCATGGAAATAGATTGCCTATTGCAAAGCACGGTTCCGATGGGGGTTGACCTGACATGCTGAACGCACCGTGTATCACTGAATGCGTCTTCATTCGGAATCTCCTTTTCCCCCGATCCCGATTCGCTGGAAGTGTACCGCTCTTCAGCGGTATTTCAAGCCCAATGTTGCCTTTGCGGTGGAAGAAGTGACCATTCCGTACCGTTCTAGGCACGTCCCTATATGGCAGCTCTCCTCGCCGATTTCTCAGACACTCTTTCTTCCTTTTTTGTCCAGGCAATTTGATTTGCCGGCCTTGCAAGTGGTTTTCCTCTCAACCGGGAGAAGAGGCTCCGTCCGTTCATCCCAGCGTACAAAAGATACTCGCCGGAGACCACGGGCCGATGACGTCCGGATAAGGATAAGGAAAAGGCCACGCGACGTACTGGTTTCTGGTTACAGCAATTGAAGAACTGCCCGAGGGGAATTACCGCGCGAAGAGACGATTCCAAAAGCCTTTTGAGGGTGTCTTCTGAGCGTCCTTGCCAGTTTGTGTGGAGCTGGTTTTCTGGCGCATGGTCTTGGGGCTGGCAGGGAAGCGGCTGGCATCGAACTTGAGCGGCACATACTCCCAGAGTCCCACGGGCTCAGGCTGCGCCGGCCACCTGGCGCCCTCTACCGCAGCCTGCGGATTGGTGACGCATAGCCGTCGCGCCGTCTCTTCGCCAGCCCGTTCGGCCACGTAATCGTATCCCTTTTTCAGGTGGGGCGGACGCCACTCGGGATGGTGTGCGTCGGTAGCAAGAAAGTGAATCCAGTTCCGTTCCAGCAACTCGTTGGAAAAGGCTTCGGCCAGGATGCCGAACCGCCCATACAAGGAGTTGGACGTTACCTGGACTAGGCAGCCTTCCCGCATCCACTCAGCCAGCATCTCGGGCCGCTGATAAAGTACTCGGTTGCGTTCCGGGTGAGTGACAACCAGGGTATAGCCGACCGACTGCAACCTGCGCATGGCCTCCGTGAACAGCGGAGGGATCACCATATCGGGAAACTCGACCAGCAGGTACCCTTTTTCGTTGATCGAGTATCGCAAAGGGTTGGCTATCGCATCCGCGATGTTGTCAGCGTTCAGGTGGAAGTCGCACCCCAGGCTCAGCTCGACGACACCCTTCAGCAGCCCGCGCAATTCGGCCAGTCGCTCTGCGTTCACCGCGGCCTGATAGGGATAGTTGTCGCTTGCGTGAGGGGTGCAGACGATGTGGGTTACACCCTCGGCGGCAGCTTCATGCGCCATGGCTAGGGACGTTTCCAGATCAGGTGATCCGTCGTCCACCCCGTAGATCAGATGATGATGAATGTCAATCATTGCATCCCGTCTTTCGATTCAAGCAACGAGAACTTCAATGAGTTGCCAATGCCTCGATCATCGAGGCAAAAATCTTCAAACCATCCGCCGATCCCAGCAACTTTTCACTGGATCGGTCCGGGTGAGGCATCATTCCTAAGACGTTTCTCTTCGCATTCAGGATACCTGCGATGTTACTCAACGACCCATTCGGGTTGGCTTCCTGAGTAATATCACCGGCGGCAGTGGCGTACCGGAAGGCGATCCGATCCTCGGCCTCCAACCGGTGCAACTCATCCGGCGTGCAAAAGTAATTGCCCTCCATGTGTCCGATGGGCATCTGGAGAACCTGGCCCTTTACAAGCTGGTTGGTGAATGGGCTGTCTGTGGTTTCTGTGCGCAGATGCACCTGCTTGCAGATGTACTTGAGCCCTGCGTTGCGCATCAGCGCGCCGGGAAGCAAACCGGCCTCAGTCAGGATCTGAAACCCGTTGCAGATGCCGAGAACCAGTCCACCGTCGGCGGCAAATCGTTGCACCGCCTGCATGACGGGAGAAAAACGCGCAATGGCACCGGTGCGCAGGTAATCACCGTAAGCAAACCCGCCGGGAACCAGGACCGCATCCACTCCGGCCAGGTCTTCCGAGTCGTGCCAGAGAAAGGTGACAGACTGTTGAGCCACTTCGGCAATCACGTTGAATGTGTCGTCGTCGCAGTTGGAGCCGGGAAAAACCAAAACCCCGAATTTCATGATCTTAGGGTAACAGTTTCAGGGCGCAGTGATGACAGGTTTTCAGCCGGGCCGTTACACAGGGGGAGAGTAATCTTCCGGCGGCTTCGACCTGCTACCGGTCTCGGCCGCCGTTGTTCTTGTCAGGCGAAAACACCTTCAGTATGCCAGTTGCAGTGCCAGTCCTTTTCCGTCATCCGGGACAAGGGCCGTGATGCGGTGGTGCTCGGGGTCAAAGGCGGTGGGAATGCCGTTTCCGGCGCCTCCAATGGCAGCGGTGGCTCCAGTGGCCGGTCTGGCCGCGCCGTAGACCTCGACAGAGATCAGGTTCCACCAGGGGGCGAAGCTGCCCTGACGCGGGGCCACGTTCACTGTCAGACCTTCGGACGTCCTGCGGCAGGTGAACTCAACCCGCAGGAATTCGCCCTTCTGGTAGGCGTAGCTGATGCCGTCGTCCAGGTAGAGGCTGCCGCCACAGTCCGTGCCCGGCTGCGCTGGGGGATAGACGCGCAGAGTCAACGGCCCCTGCGGCTTTTCATCCGTACTCTGGACCAGCGGCTGCTCTGGAACAATAGCGCCCGCACGGACGAAGACGGGCACTGTGTCAAGACTGGGATGAATATGGATTTGCTGCTGGGCGACATGCGTGCCGTCTGCGGTCATTCCACCCGCATCCCCTTCAACACGCGCGCCGGTCCAGTAGTCATACCAGCCAACCGCCGGAAGGGCTACCGTATAGTCGTCTACCTCGTCGGGGAAGAGGCTTTGGGCCACCAGCAGGTCGGGGCCCAGCAGGAAGGAGTTGGCGGTGCTCGGATCTACCGGTCCTCCGTCCGCAGCGCCTGCTACGAACTCGAGGAAAAGCGGCCGCATGATGGGCAGTCCTGTCCGGCTCATCTCTTCCGCAGTCGTGTAGAGGTAAGGCATCAGCCGATAGCGCTCCTCAATATAGCGCCGGCGCAGGTTCAGGTCTTGTTGCGTGCCGTTCTCCCAGGGTTCCTGCGGGTTGGTGCCCGCTTCGGCGTGGTCGCGGTCAATGGGCTGGAAGGCTGCTATTTCCAGCCATCGCGTAAGCAGGTTTGCCTGCGGAGAGCCTGCAAAGCCGCCCACGTCGGCGCCGCTCATCGCGAATCCGCTGAGGCCCAGGTTGAGGAGTTGCGGCGTGGTCTGGCGCATGTGGTTCCAGGTGCTGGAGTTGTCGCCCGTCCAGGTAGCGGCATAACGCTGCCCGCCAGCATAACTGGCGCGGGTCATCACAAAAGGTCGCGTGTTGGGATCGAGCTTCTGCACGCCTTCGAAGGTTCCGCGGCTGTTCTGCATGCCGAAGACGTTATGAATCTCAAGGTGGCTGGTGACGCGCGTTTGGAATCCAGGCTCCTGAATGCGGTGCTGCACATTATCGGGCATGGTCCCGCCCGGTCCATCAAAGATGGACGGTTCGTTCATGTCGTTCCAGAAGCCGGCAATGCCTTTGCTCACAAAGTCGGCGTAAAGCGTACCCCACCAATCGCGCGAAGCCTTTTGAGTAAAGTCGGGAAGGACTGATTTCCCAGGCCAGACCACTCCAACGTAGGTCGAGCCGTCAGGATTCTTGACGAAGTGGTCGCCGGCTACGCCTTCATCGTAGGGCTTGTAACCAATATTCGGCTGGTCTGCAATGTGCAGGTCGGTAATCACCACCGTATGGAAATGATCGGCCTTCAGGTCTTTAATCATCTGGTCGAAGTGGGGAAAGCGCTCGCTGTCCACGGTGAAGGGCCTATTCTTGAATTGGTAGTCGATGTCCAGCCAGATTACGTCTGCCGGAATCCGCTCGCTGCGCAACCAGGCAGCAATGCGCCGCACCTCGGTCTCGGGATAGTAGCTGTACCGGGATTGCTGGTACCCGAGCGACCACAGCGGCGGCAGCGGCGTAGATCCAACCAGCCAGGCCCAGGTCTTGACCACTGACTTTGGCTCCGGTCCATACAGAATGTAGTAGTCCAGTGGCCCGCCCTCTGAGCCAAAGGAGTAGCCATCGCGGTACTCCTTGTTGAAGTCGAAGCTGGCCCGCCATGTGTTGTCGAGGAAAATTCCCGTCGAGATGCCCTTGCGGACGGTGATGAAGAAGGGAATCGACTTGTAGAGCGGGTCGGTGGATTCCTGCCAATGGTACGCGTCCGTATTCCAGTCGACGAAGGCCGCGTTGCGCCGGTCCAACGGCCCGGGCTTGTCACCCAGGCCGAAATAGTGCTCGTCGGCCGGCGATTTGCGATAGATGCGGAAGGCAGCGCCGTGGTATTCAACCGGCCTTCCAGGGAGATCCTGGGCTATCACGTGGCCATCGAGATCGGTCACGGTCAGTTGCAACGGGTCCTTTTGGATCGAGACGCGCAGCTTGGCGGTCTTGAACCCCACCGCAGTCGCGCTCGTCTCCGGGGTCACAGCCACGGTAGAGGTGCGCGAGGCAGGCAGAACGGCCCACGACGCATCCTCCGGCAGTTGACCTGCCGCGCCTACGCGCACGCGGAGCACGTCGTCGCGCAGTGCGGTTATGTTCATCACGGCGGCGCCCGAGCGAATTTCAATTCCATTGGCGGTGGCGTGGGATGCGGTGACCCGGTCCAGCCGAACGAAGCCGGAATTCTGTTGCGCCTCTGCCGCATTCTTCGCTTGCGACATTGTGGCTAGAAACAGAAAGCCAAATACAACAAACAGTGAACGTCCTACCCTTTGCACTCAGCACCTCATCGAAGTTGAATTATCGATTATCAAGAAGAATAACCCGCAAGACGGCTGATGGGAAACGCGCCCGCGCTGCCCATCGGCCAGACAACAAGGTTGGTTGGGGAGCGAGGGTTTTACCCTTCGCTCCCTGACCTGACGGTTTGCGGGAACCGTGCGTTAGTGGGTGGTAGATGGTGCGCCCACCAGCACCAGGTCATAACGGTGAGCGACGGGCTGGGCGTCGGCGCGCTGGCGGTCGACTCCCTTCAGATAAGCGGCAGCCAGCGCTTGCGCGGTGGCAGACTGCTCGGCGGTTGCGGAAGTATTGATAATTCCGAAACGCGCCGACTCAAGGTTATTTACCTTTTCCGTATCGAAGGCGACCCGCCGGGCCTGTTCGAGCATTGGCGTTTCCAGCGTGGCCAGGTTGATTCCTTTGGCGAGCTGGTCGGCTGTGAAGCTGCCGATCTTTCGGCCATCAATGAGCAGATCGTAGGTTCCGGAGGTCAGCGCGTGCACCGTCAGCGTCTCCTGATCGAGCGCCGCGATGATGTCGGAATCCTTAAGCACAAGCGCGAGCACGGGATCGAGTTCAGGCGGCGCAAACGGAAGCGGTAGCGCCTTGTCAATTTGCGTCCAGCTGATCTTGCTTGGGATTTTTCCCTTGCTGCGAGTCAGCTCGGTTATGTCGGTATTCACACTGTCGGCACTGAGCTTCACGCTTGCGTCGATGGCCACGGAGCTGACCAGCGCCGGCGCTTGCCAACTCTTGAGCAGGCTCTCCGCCATGATCCAGTGTCCGCCCTGCTGGGGATGAACACGATCTGGAAGGAGTTGCTGCGCAAGAGCAGGGGATTCCGCATTGATTGTCTTGAGCACAGTGGTCACCGGCGTATTGAAGTCGGCCACCTGCATGCCGCGCTCCTGCGCAAGCTGAGCGATGAAACTGCTGTACTTCAGGAGGACGCCGTTTGCCCCACCGGGAAAGCCCGGTTCACGGGTCACATCGTCAAAGGGTGAAGGCTGAATAAGCGTGATGCGCACCTGGGGATTGTTCTTCTTGATTGACTCGACGATGTGCCGGTAGCCCTCAGCGTAAGTCGAGAAGACGCCAGGTTGATCGGGGCGGCCATAGAAATCGTTCATGCCAAGCATGATGGTGACGATGTCCGGGTGCCATGCAAAAACATCGCGATCCAGGCGCAGTTCGATGGGGCCGGCCCATCCGCCGCTGACCCTGTCGCCGCCCACGCCGGCGTTGTGAAAGCTCACCTTCCACGTGGGATACCGGGTGAGCACGTACTCTTCCACGTCCTCGGTGTATTGGCGCTGTTCAGTAATACTGTCGCCGTAGAATGTGACGCGGTCTCCATCGTGGAGCGCGAAGGCGGGTGCAGCGCTTTGGGCATGCGTGGCGAAAGGCAGGCTGCAGAAAGCAAGCAATAGAACTGCTTGTGCGGCAAGGATTCTTGAATTCACAACTTCTCCTTAGTCTGTTTACCGGACTGAGAGCGCCGGGGCAAAATGGATTTCACAGCACCACCATCCTAAACCGGAACTCCCATCTTGCCTTTCCCAAGCGACTTCTCAGACGCGTCCTAGTCGACCGTTCCGCGATCCAGATGGAAATGCGGGCATCGAGCTTATCGAGCCCTCTTCGGAATCAGCCGCACCAGCATTACTCCATGTGCCGGAACCTGCGAAGAGAAAACATCAGCGAACGAACCCAGATTGTGCTGACGCCAGACATCGCGGACTGCCTGCTGCCCGCTGACACCCAGATCTTTCCAGGAGACCGAGACGGTACGTGGCGCAGTGGTCAGGTTGAACAGCCCTACCGCTAGAGAGCCGTCGTCAAGAGGCCTGGCTAGTATGAACTCCTGATCCGTCTTCCGCAGAGTGGTTCCTTGTTTTCCCAGCGAGTCCTGATCGATGTCGATTACTTCTGAGTTGCACAGAACGTTCAGAGTAAACTCGTCTAACTGGGTCATGTTACCGGAGAATATAAGTGGCGCTGCCATAAGAGACCACATCGACATATAGCTGTATTGTTCTTCCGGTGTTAGCTGCGTGTGTTGGGGAGGCGATTTCCAATTGTTGGCATCCCCTACTGTTCCAATCAGGATGTAATCGGGGTCGTTCCAGCCTCCGGGGCTGGCATACTTATCAAGAGCCGCATTCCGGAAACCAATGGAGTAGAAGCCTGGCAGGGAACTGTTCGGTTCCATGCCCAGATCTCCTGTCGTGCGCCAGGAATTCCCGCCGGCTTGCCGTCCCCATTTCCACACATCTCCCATACCGTACTGGCACATGTTCAGGACGACGTCGCGATCCAGATTCTCGACGATCCTGCCCATTTTCATGTATGGCTCCTGCATTGCCGCCAAGGTCTTGTCTTTCGCCACATCGCCATAAGAACACCAATCGTACTTGAGCAGATCGAAGCCCCACTGCGAGAATCGGCGGGCATCGGCGCTTTCGTGCTGGTAAGATCCCTCGAATCCAGCGCAGGTCTGAGGTCCCGGAGATGTGTAGATGCCGGCCTTGAGCCCCAGCGCATGAATGGAAGCGGTCAGAGCCGGCATGTCAGGAAAGCGTGCGTTCGACAGGATGTTGCCTTCCGAGTCACGCACCGGCCCTTTCAATTCCGGATCGTCCGATCCCGGCTTCCTGGCCCAGGTATCGTCAATATCTACATACTGGTAGCCATAGTCGGCCATTCCGGATGAAACCATCGCGGCCGCCGCTTTTCGAATATCGCTATCCGTGATCAGAGCGTAGTAGGTATACCAATCGTTCCAGCCCAATTGCGGTGTCAGGCCAATGGCATTCCCGATCACAATCTTGAAAGGGCGAGTGGCCTTGCCGCGCGCGCTGGTGGCTTCCAGGTGCACAAGGTACTCGCCAGGCTTATCGGGCGCACGGCCGGAGATGATTCCTGATTTGCTGTCCAACTTGAGAGATGCCGGGAGATTCCTGGCGGAGTAAGCGATTGGACGAATGCCCGTGCAAGGAATGCGGTACAAAAAGGGGCGTCCCGGCCGGGCGCCGTATAGCTTCGGGCCGTTGATCCGCGGAGTGTCAGGCGGCTTTGGAGTGCGCAACTCAGCGGTTTGTTGGCCAAACGCGAAGACGTGCGGGGCTCCAAGCAGGATGACAATTGTTGCCACAAAAATACCAAGACGATTCGGAAAAGAAATCATGAATTTTTCGATCCTCAAGTATGCCGGCTGGCTCTAGCCAAGGAGATAGCGGACTTTGCTCAACTCCACAGGTCCGCCGTACCCTACCACCTGGCCGGAACGACTGTCAAATGAACCAGATGCGCTTCTTCAAGCGGCGTGTTGAGGGGACAGCGCGGGAACCCCGCTCAGTTCGCGCCCGGAGTTGATAATACGGGGGTTGTTCCCGTCTGCCATAATCCCGTTCCTGCAAGTACAATATCCGGGGCATTTTCATGGGACTCAAAGAGGTAACGGACTGGCTCGGAACCGGCACTTCGGAACTTGAAAGTGACTATAATCACATCTGAGCAGGAAAGATCGACTCTATCCAGAGTTTATCGGAAGGGAATCCCGCCACATGGCGACAGGCGACCTCGCCCTAGGTCAAGAACAGGGCGCAATCATCGCGCGTGAGCGCGTCGCAAACGACTTCAGCATCAACGTGGCAACCGTCAACGGGTCCGGCTCGCAATCCGCCAATAGCGTGTTGCTGAAGAGCATCTTCGGAATGGGGGTTCCAGTCAGCGGCAAGAACCTCTTTCCGTCGAACATCGCCGGACTTCCCACCTGGTATACCATCCGCGCAAGCAAAGACGGCTATGTGGCCCGCAAACGCGACGCCGAGGTGCTGGTGGCGCTGAATGCTGACACCGCGCGACAGGACACTCTGGCTCTGCCTGCAGGGGGCGTGGCCATCTACGAGGAGAGTCTTGATCTCAAGCAGTATCGCGACGATGTGGTCTTCTACCCGGTGCCGTTCGACAAGATTACGGCGGCCATCTGTTCCGAGGCAAAGCTGCGCAAGCTGGTCAGGAACATGGTCTATGTGGGCGTCGCAGCCCAGTTGCTCTCCATCGAGCTTGGCGTGGTTGAAAGCGGGCTGCGCAAGCAGTTTGCCAAAAAGCAGAAGGTCTTCGATCTGAACTTCGGTGCGGTGAAGGCCGGGTTCGATTATGCGGTTGAGAACCTTACCAAGCAGGATCCCTACGTGATCGAGAGGATGAACCGGACGGCGGGAAAAATCATCATCGACGGCAACGCGGCAGCCGGAATGGGTGCTGTATTTGCAGGTGTAACGGTGGTGGCTTGGTATCCCATTACGCCTTCCACCTCGGTGGTTGAAGCGACCACCGATCTACTGAAGAAATTTCGCGTGACCCCCGACGGCAAGGCGACCTTTGCGGTGGTGCAGGCCGAGGATGAGCTTGCGGCCATCGGCATGGTGCTGGGCGCGGGCTGGGCCGGTGCGCGAGCCATGACCGCGACCTCCGGACCGGGCATCTCGCTGATGGCTGAGTTTGCCGGTTTGGGCTACTACGCCGAAATTCCCGGGGTCATCTTCGACGTGCAGCGGACAGGGCCGTCCACGGGCATGCCTACGCGCACCTCGCAGGCCGATCTGCTGAGCGTGGCTTTCCTTTCCCACGGCGACACCAAGCACATTGTTCTGCTGCCGGGCTCGGTGAAGGAGTGCTTCGAACTGGGCTATGCGGCTTTCGACCTGGCCGAACGGATGCAGACGCCCGTGTTTGTGCTCAGTGATCTGGATCTGGGCATGAACAACTGGATGTCGGAGCCGTTCCAGTATCCGGCAACGCCGCAGGACCGTGGCAAGGTGCTGACTGCGGAAGACCTTGACCGGCTGGGCGGATTTGCCCGTTACCGCGATGTGGACGGCGACGCCATCGGCTGGCGCACACTGCCCGGTACTAACCATCCCAAGGCTGCCTATTTCACGCGCGGTTCTGGGCACAACGATGCGGCTGTTTACACAGAGAAGCCGGACGAGTACGTTGCAGTGATGGAGCGGCTGGCGCGCAAGTTTGAGAATGCGCGCAAGCTGGTGCCGGGGCCGGTGACGGTGAAGGACGGAACCTCGACGATCGGCTTCCTGGCATACGGAAGCAGCGACTTTGCGGTGCGCGAGAGCCTGGACCAGATCAACAAGAAATATGGGCAGAACGTGGACTATATGCGCATCCGGGCCTATCCATTTGCGCACGAGATTCACGACTTTGTGGCTTCGCACGAGCGTGTCTATGTGGTGGAGCAGGACCGCGACGGGCAGTTGGCCAGCCTGCTCAAGCTGGATTTACCCGCCAGCCAGGTGACCAGGCTGCGCAGCATTCTGCACTATAACGGATTGCCGTTGGATGCAGACACCATCACCCAGGAGTTTGTCACCAAGGAGGGCCTCTAAATGGCGACCGCAACCCCCAGTCCGAAAGTCAACCACATCGGCCTTCCGATTATCGAGTACCGCGGCAACAAGAGCACGCTCTGCGCCGGCTGCGGGCATAACGCAATCTCAGAGCGCATTATCCAGGCCATGTTCGAGATGGGCGTGGAGCCGGAGCGGGTCATGAAGATGAGCGGCATCGGCTGCTCGTCCAAGAGCCCGGCATACTTCATGAGCCGGTCGCACGCCTTCAACAGTGTGCACGGGCGCATGCCGTCTGTCTCCACGGGCGCCATCCTGGCCAATCACACCATGACCATGCTGGGCGTCTCCGGCGACGGCGATACAGCTTCAATCGGCATGGGCCAATCCGTCCACCTGCTGCGCCGCAACCTGCCGATGATCTACATTATCGAGGACAACGGTGTGTATGGCCTGACCAAGGGACAGTTCTCGGCCACCGCGGATCTCGGCTCAAAACTGAAGACCGGCGTGGTCAACGACCTGCCGGCCATTGACACCTGCGCGATGGCGATCCAACTCGGTGCCACGTTTGTAGGACGGTCGTTCTCCGGCGACAAGAAGCAGTTGCTTTCCATGCTGAAAGCGGCCATTGCCCACAAGGGCACGGTAATGCTGGACGTAATCAGCCCCTGCGTGACCTTCAACGACCACGAGGGATCGACCAAGAGCTACAAGTTCATGCAGGACAACGACGAGCCGATCAACGAAGTCGATTTTGTGGCCAGCTTCGATGAGATCGAGGTCGATTACGACTCTGGCCAGGTGTATGAAGTGGAGATGCACGATGGCTCCAACCTGCGCCTGCGCAAGCTGCTTGAAGACTACGACCCTACCGACAAGGCCAACGCTGTGCGCACGCTGATGGAGGCGCAGCAGAACGATGAAATCCTTACCGGCGTGTTCTACATCGACACGCAGAAGCCGACCTTTATCGACTTGCTGAACGTGGTGGATGAACCGCTGGCAACTCTGCCGGAATCGCTCACGCGGCCTCCCAAGACGGCGCTGGACGGGCTCATGGCCAGCTTGCAGTAAGCTCTGGAAGAGCGCCATAAAGCAAAAACCCCGCATGTTGCGGGGCTTTTGCTTTCGGATGAATCTTTGGTATTTCAGTGTGCCGTGATCCGTGCACCGAGAGCGTTCAGCTTTGTGCGCGCCTGCACAGCCTCAGGGGTTTGCGGATGGCGCTGGATAAGCAGGCGCAACTCGCGAATGCCCGCGTCCTTCTTGCCCAGTTGCAGCAGGGCCAATCCTTTGCGCAGTTGCGCGGCCGGAGCCTTGGGGCTGCCGCTGAAGCCTTCCAGCACGGCGTTGTAGGCCTTCACCGCATCCGCATAATTCTGCTGGCGGTAGGCGATCTCGCCCAGGTAGAACTGGGCCGCGCCGGCCAGATCGTCCAACGGATAGTAGTGCAGCACGTCCTGAAACTCACCGGTAGCCACGCCGTAGCGGGCGGCATTGTAGTCGCGGACGCCGCCCTGGAAGGTCTCCTGGAGCGGCGGCGCCTGGTTCGGGCTGGCTACCGGGGTGGCGCTGGCGGCAGGACTTGAGGCAGGGGACCCGCCGCCATCGGGCGGAGTCGCGGTCTGAGCGCCGGGGGCCGCGCCAGGCGGCGGATTCTGAACGTTCTGCAACTGCGATTGCAGATCCTGGATCGACTTATCCAACTTGGCAACGCGGGATTTCAACTCGTCGACGGAGTCGTTCAGGGACTGAACCTGTCCGGAGACGGTGTCCATTTTGCCGTTGCCCGCCTCGTTCTGCGCGTTGATCTTCTGCTGCAGGGCATTCACGGCCGCACTCATCTGGGTGGCGTTATCGGCAGTCTGCTGCGCCAGGTTTTGCAGCACGCCGAAGCGCGTGTCCATGGTGGACTGGAGGCGCTGCACCATGTCCAGGAGTTGCTGCACCTGCGTTTGCAGCTCGATGATCTCCTTTGATGCCGCGTGCGCGGGCACGGGCATGGAGACAAGAATCATGGCAAGAACTGCCGCAGGGAGGAGGCGGTTGCGAAGTCTACGTGATATTTCCATTCTTCACCCATCAAGAAAAGCTGACAGCCCACAGTTGTCAGCCTACTGGGACACTGTGAAACTGGGTGTCCCAGATCTCGATATGGAGACCTGGGACAGTTGGAAAAGCGAGCAACTATGCGCTGACTTGCTGAACGCCGCTTTGTGCCAGCGGTCAGCCGGCCTCTACGTTCTAGTGGTCCAGTGTGAAACCGGCGCGGCGATTCTGCTGCCAGCACTCTTCGGTCGACTCGGTGCAGAAGGGCTTCTCTTTACCGTAGCTGACAACGCGAATGCGGCTGGCCGCCACTCCGGCGGTTACCAAAGCGTTCTTGGCGGCGTCGGCGCGATTCTGGCCCAGCGCCAGGTTGTACTCGTTCGAGCCGCGCTCGTCGCAATAGCCACCGATGACAATCTTCAGGTCAGAATGGCTGACCAGGTAAGAGGCATCCTTCGAGAGCGTGGCCTGAGCATCGGCGCGAACATCGTAGGTGTCGTAGTCGTAGAAGATGTCCTGGACATTAGCCTTGAACTCTTCTTCGGCGCTCATAGTGTTCACGGGCACCTGCACGGCAGGCGGCGGGTTCACTGTGACGCTAGCCGTTGCGTCGGCCGAGCCACCCTCGCCGCGGGCCACCAGGTGATAGGTGGTGGTAGCGGTTGGGGTCACGGTCTTGACGCCCGACGTGGGCACGTCGCCGATGCCGTCAATGGAGACGCTGGTGGCATCAGTGGTACGCCAGGAAAGCTGGACCTGGTCACCGGCCGAGACCACGGTGGGGTTGGCGGTGAGCTGCGCGGTGGGCGCCGGAGCGGTAGCCGCCGGAGCGGTAGCGGCCGGTGGCGGCGGCTGCTTCTTCTTACAACCTGCAACTGCGACCAGGGCCACAAGCAGGACAACAGGGACCAAAATACGATTACGTTGGTTCAATGGATATCTCCTTCCGCAAAAATCAAGAGTGTCTTCCGGCCGGCCCGTCCATATCTTCCACTGCTACCTTCTGCCGCTCCCGGCGTTGCTGCAGGCCACCGGGCCTCACAAAAAGGAGGTAAAACGACGTAATGGAGCGCAACGGATCTGGCTAGTATCCTTCCGGAAAACGTTATCGTTTGGGCCAACTCCTCATCCTGATCGGTAGCAAGACGCGGAACCGGCGTTTCAGTGCCCCTCAACCTTCCAGATACGAATGTGCTGGAGTTTTGGCAACGCTTCCATCATAGTGCAGAAAACCGGGTTGCAACATGTTCCGTATATACTCCCAACCCGGTTTGTGCCTCCAGGAGGTCATTTCCAGCTCCAGTTGGGCATGAAGTTGTTTCCCGTCTGAGTGAGCTGACGCTGTTGGGTGCCGTCGGCCAACATGGACCAGATCTCAGTGTGACTGCCGACCTGGCGTTGGAAAACGATGTGCCGCCCGTCGGGTGCCCAGGAGGGGAAATCGTTGCTGCCGGACTCGTGAGTGATCTGCAGCCAGCGTTTGCTGGCGATGTCCATCACGTAGATGTCCTGGCCGCCGGGGTCGCCGGGCCCGTATTTGCGGTTCCAACTGAAGGTGAGCAGCCCCCCGCTGGGCGCCCATGACGGAGAGGTCGCATAGCCGCCGTCCGTCATGCGCTGCACGTTGCCACCGTCCAGGTCCATGGTGTAAATCTGCGGTAGCCCGGTGCGTCCGCTGACCCATGCGATCTGCGCGTTGGTCCGTGGATTCCACGTCGGCGAGACGTCTGGTCCACGGAAGGTGGTGAGCCGGCGCAGATTGCCGCCATTCGCGTCCGCTGCCCAGATCTCCGGGTCGCCTGTCCGGGACGAGGAGAACGCGATCTTCGACCCGTCGGCCGACCAGGCGGGCGACAGGTTGCTTCCGCCAGCCGTCCCGCCGGGAAATGCGACCAGACGGCTGAGTTCCAGGGAGTACATGCGGATGGCCCATCCCTCCCGGCCAAGGGATGCAAACGCGAGCCGCGTGTTATCCGGCGAGATGCGTGGCGAGAGCGAAATGGTGCCCAGGTGGGTGATGGCGTGCTGATTCTGACCGTCGTAGTCCATCGCCCAAATCTCTTTTGACCCGCTGCGCGAGCTGACGAAGTAGATCTTGGTTTCGGCGATACCGTTGATGCCGCCGCCAAGCCGCATGATGATTTCGTCGGCGAACCGGTGAGCCACGGTGCGCGCCATATCCTCGCTGGCGATTTCGTTGTACTGCTTGCCCAGCACCTGTGGGTTGGCGGTGTTGTGCGTGTCAAAAAGCCAGCCGTAGACGACGAGGCGTCCATTGTTGGACGCGAGCGCACCGAAGGCCACCATCGCAGCGTTGGCCGGGGCGTCGGACCACTGCGGCAGGTTAATCTCCTGGGGCGAGCCGGGCGTGGCCTGCGGCGACAGGCTCTTCGAGACCAGATCGAAGATGCCGGCGTCGGCGAGGTCGCCATAGAGTGTGGCATCGAAGGTCGCCTTCAACTGCGGAGTCTGGGGATCGGCGCCGACAGGTTTGAAGTCCGCCGCGGCAATGCGGACGCGGTCATTGCCCAGGTTGGTGCCCGTGTGGACCCAGTCCTGGGCGGGCAGCCGAGGCGCCATAAGAGAAGCCAGAAGAATGGCAGACAAGGGGAATTTCAGGGGATGAATCTTCATGCGTTAAGCGGTCCTTCCTCATGCGGAATGGAGAAGGCGCGCGGTACAGCCAACGCGCCGGAACGTAGTTTTAGCAGACCCTAATACGTACAATCATAAGTGACGTCCAGCCATTGATCGTTCGAGTCTCTCGGTAAGCCTCCAAATGTATCCACTCGCTGCGTGGCCCGCAGGCACGATTGGTCCAGGGTCGGGCTGCCGCTCGCCGTGGCAACCTTGAAGTTTGACGGAACGCCCTGGCGATTGACGCGGAAGTAGATTTCCGACATGGCGCCTTTGCGGGTGTGCGTATCCACTTCATAACGGTTCCAGTTCTGGCTGACTTTCCGCTTGATGACTTCCACGTACCAGCCGAAGCGGCTGCCGAAGTCGCCGTTGCTGATGCTTACGGGGCCATTGGATCCGGTATTCTGCGCCATGGTGGCGCGCGGCATTGCGCTGCCTGACTGCTCGCCGTACTGGGCCAGGTTGTTCTGTCTAGGTTGGGGCTGGTGCTGCTGGGTCTTGGCAACGGTCTGCTGCTGGGACTTTGCCTGTTTGCCTGAGATGGGAATCGCCGTTTCATCCACCGTCTGTTTGGCCTTGGGCTCGGGAGGCGCAGGGGCCTTGCTGGGGGTTTCAGTGGTCAGCACATTGTCATTGATCGGTTGATCGGCGGGCAGGGGAAGGGCATTCGAAACCAGACTCACCTGGATGGCTCCGCCCTGTCCAGGATTGCCCCACAGGTTGTGATGCAGAAAGCCGCCGACCACGCCCCACAGCAGGAGTCCGCCAAACAGGGCGCCATGAAGCAGAATTGAGCCCGCTACCGACGCCGCGAACGGATCGCGCGTCGACTCCGGCGCCAGTTCCCGCTCCAGTTGCTCGTCGCCTTCCAGCAGAATGTCCATTCGCTCCCTGAAAAATCTCTCTTCAAAGGGCCATGCAAAGGCCCCTGTTTCCGCCCGTCCAGGTACTGTATGCCCCAGGTTTTACATTTGAGACCTGGGGAACCTAGACCCCGGCCGGCGTCCGCTCAATCCTATTTTCCACCCGCCGTCGATGCTTTGGCCTCCAACGGCTGCGTCACGATTGAGACGTTGGTGATGCCGGCCTGCTTCACCGCATCCATCACGGCGGCGAAGGCGCCAAAAGGGACCTGCTCGTCGGCCCGCAGATAAATCACCTGGTGCGCCGGATCGGTGCCGGATTGGCGAAGGATTTGGGCCAGCTCGTGGATGTTTACCGGCTTGTCGCCAAGAAAGACTTCCTGATCGTGGTTGATGGTGACCACCAGTCGCTGCTCAGTAATCTCCTTCACCGTGCGCGTTTTGGGCACTGAGACTTCAATCCCCGACTGCAGCACCGGCGCGGTAATCATGAAGATGAGCAACAACACCAGCACCACGTCCACCAGCGGAGTGATGTTGATATCCGCCAGCGAGGTCCGGGTTTGGCCGCTGCTACTTGTAAAGGCCACGCTCTGCCTCCCGGGAGATCTCCGCTCCGGGGGTACGCGACGGCGCTGGCGCCCGCGCCGGAATCTCTTCGAGCGAGTTCAGCAATTCCCGGCAAAAGTCGTCGGTGGCCGCGGCAAATACCCTCAAACGCGCAGTGAACTGGTTGTAAGCCACCACGGCCGGCACGGCCACAAAAAGGCCTGCGGCGGTGGTGATCAGCGCTTCAGAGATACCTGGCGCAACGGCTTTCAGCGTTGCCGAGCCCGCTGTGCCCAGGCCGTGGAAAGCATCGATGACGCCCATCACCGTGCCGAACAGCCCGACGAACGGGCTGGTGGCCCCGATGGTGGCCAGCCAGGTCATGCGGTGTTCGAGGCTGGTGATGGCCTCGCTGGCGGAGGTCTGCGCCGAGCGCTCCAGCGGAGCCAGATTGCGTGGGGGGCCCGAGCCGCCTGTCTGCCGCTTGTAGGTCTCATAGACATCTTCAAACACCTGGGCCAAGGGGCTGAACTTGAATTCGCCGGTGAGTGCGGAAATCTCCTGCAGGCGGGTCGCCTTGCGGAACCCGCGGATGAACTGGCGGCTCTGCTTGGTAGCCTTGGCAAAGAGGGAAATCTTGGCCAGAATCACGGTCCACGAGTAGATGCTGGCGGTGAGCAGGAGCACCAGTACCGCGTCGGCCACGGGGCCGATGTTGTTGAGCATTTCCATGAGCGCGGACGGGCCTTGAGTCAATGGCGCCGCTGGTGTCGCGCCACTGTCGGTTTGCAACATCAAGACAAAGGCAGCAGTTAGAATCGGCATTTCACCTCAATATCAACGGTATCAGACGGGATGGCCGCTTCCAAGTTATCGATCTGATGCCTCAAGACGATTGAAGGCTTCATTGGCAGGTCCGCATGGCCGCCGTTCATGCTATGCTGCGCTCGGATTGTCAAGGCTAAAGCCTTGACCTACCATGGTCTCGGTCATCGAACGGTTTCCAAGAGGAACGCTCAAGAATGCTCGTCGAACTGCGTGCGGAGAACTACGCCGTCATCGATCACGCCATCGCCGTTTTTGGTCCGGGACTCAACCTGCTCACGGGCGAAACAGGCGCGGGCAAGTCCATCCTTGTTGACGCGCTGGCCCTGCTCATGGGCGGCAAGGCCTCCGTTGAAGTGGTGCGCCACGGAGCCGACAAGGCCGTTGTGGCCTGTGTCTTCGAGTCCACGCCCGGAGCTGAGGCCATCCTCGAAGAGAACGGCATCGACGCGGAAGGCAACGAGATCATCCTGCGCCGCGAGATTCTGGCCACCGGCAAGGGGCGTGTGTTTGTGAACAACCAACCGGCCACTGTGGCCGTGCTCAAACAACTGGCCCCCGAACTGGCCCTGGTTCACGCGCAAACTGAGACGCTGACCAGTTTCGACCAGGCCCAGCAGCGCATACTCCTCGACCGCTTCGGCGGCATTTCCACCGAGGCCGTCGCCGAAGCGTACGCCCGCTGGCGCTCAGCCTTCATCCGCCTCGACGAACTCCTGCAGGGCGAGCAGGACCGCCTCCGCATGGTCGATCTCCTAAGCTACCAACGCAAGGAAATTGAGGCCGCCCGCCTTCAAGCCGGGGAAGACGAGGCGCTGGAGACTGAAAAGCGCGTCCTTGCGAACTCGGGGAAACTTTACACCGCCGCGATGAGCGCCTTCGAGCAGATTTATGAGGGTGGCGCCTCGGCTGAAGTTGCGCTGCGTGCGGCCCTGCGCAATGTTGAGGAGTTGGCCCGCTACGACGGCCGCTTCACTGAGGCTGTCCAGCAACTGGAGTCCGCTCGCGCCACGCTGGGCGACGTCGGCGCCAGCCTCCGCGACTACGCCGAAGGCATCAATGCCTCGCCCGAGCGACTGGCCGAGATTGAAGACCGCCTGGCCGTGCTCGACCGGCTCAAGCGCAAATACGGCAAGACCGTCGCTGAGGTGATCGCGTTTGGCGAAGAGGTGTCCCGCAAGCTGGCCGAAGTGGAAGACCGCGACGAAATTGTGAAACAGCTCAAGGCCGAGTTGGGCACAGCCGTTACGGCCTATCGCGCCACCGCCTCAGCCCTCACCGCCGAACGCAAAGCCGCCGCCGCCAAGCTGGCCAAATTGGCTGAAGCCCAGATCAACTCGCTGGCCATGAAGGTCCGCTTCGAGGTGGCCGTCACCGCTCCCACGCAGGATTCCGCGCAACAATCCCACTGGACTTCCAGCGGCTGGGACGAGGTCGAGTACCGCATCGCCACCAACCCCGGCGAACCCCTCAAGCCGCTGCACGAAATTGCTTCCGGCGGTGAGATGTCCCGCGTCATGTTGGCCTTGAAAGTCGCCGTGGAAGAAAGCTCGTCAAAAACCAAGAAGAACCCCACCCCACGCACCCTGGTCTTCGACGAGATCGACATCGGCATCGGCGGCCGCGCGGCCGAAGCGGTGGGCCAGAAGCTGAAATCCCTGGGCCGCGGCCAGCAGGTTCTTTGCGTTACCCACCTGCCCCAGATCGCCTCGTTCGCCGATCAGCACTTCGTTGTGGAAAAGCGCGAGGCCGACGGCCGCACCAAGATGCAAATCCGCCTCCTCGACGACCGCTCCCGCACCCACGAAGTAGCCCGCATGTTATCCGGGGCAACGGTAACTGAAACCAGCCTCCAGCACGCGGCGCAGATGATTGCGGGGAGCCGGTGAGAGAGGGTTGATAGATTGCTCATCACCGAGGCTCGACGAATGACCATTCTTGAATCGTTTTTTGATTCAACAATGGGCAAGCACTAATCCCGGGACTGCTCATTCTCAAGCACTCTATAATCCCCCCAAGAGGGGGACAACATCTTGAAAACGAATCAGCACAAATCCCTCTACGCTTTTGCTCTTGTTCTCTTCGCGCTGGTTTCCGTTGCTGGAGCCTGCGCGCAGCAGCTCTCGCCGAAACTTCAGAACGCCATCGGGCGCTGGCAGGTGGTCAACAGCGATGGCACGTCCGGAGGCCAGGTGGAAACCTACCTGGTGAACGGCAAACTCTTCGGCCGTGTCACGCAGGTGCGCCCTGGCCGCACTCCGCGCGATGTGTGCGACAAGTGCTCCGGCGAGTACAAGAACCAGCTCATTCTGGGCATGGTCCTCATGCGCAACTTCCATCCCGACGGTGATGACTGGGTGGATGGAACCGTCGTAGACCCGGAGAATGGAAAGGAATACAAGGGCAAGATCTGGGCCGTCGGGAAGGACAATCTCCATATGCGCGGCTTTATCGGCATCTCCCTGTTCGGGCGGACCGAGAGCTGGGTACGGATTCCGTAAGCAGCCAGCCCGAAATCCTGACGCGCGCTGGTTCCGAGCGGGCGGCCCACATCTCAGGTCCGGGTGCGATCTCCCTGCTTCGCCAACCAGCCGGCTAGCTGGCCTCGCATAAACCGCCTCCTCTGCGTGATAGGATGCTTGACTGAAAAGGAGATCGAATCCATGCAACGGCGGACGTTCCTTCAATCCTTGTCGGCAACCATGGTCGCAGCAGCGGCGGGTGGTCTTCCCGCCTTCGCCGCCCTGCCGAAGATGAAGATCACGCGGGTCAGAGTCTATCTTCCGCCAAATCCCAACCCACTGTTGAACCAGAGCGATGCCGTGGTCACCATCGAAACCGACGCTGGCATTACCGGGATCGGCGAAGGTGGAACTCCGGATACGCTGGCGCCGTCGGCGGGAAGACTGATCGGCCGCGATCCGCAATATATCGAACGGCTCTGGCAAGACATGAACCGTGCGTTCTTCTATCCCGCCGGGCGGGAGCGGACATGTGCCATCGGTGCGCTCGATCTTGCCTTGTGGGACTTGAAAGGCAAGGTACTGGGACTCCCGGTACATCAATTGCTCGGAGGAATGGTTCGTACCTATTGCGAGTGCTACAACACGGGCGGCAGCATTCCGGGGGTCGTTGCGGACACGCCGTTCAAAGAGAGAGCCCGCCTGACCATCGAGGCCGGCTATCGCGCTTTCCGGTTTGGGGCATCGGACATCCCTGCAAATACGACATACAACACCAGGGAGCGAATCACTCACCTGCGTGAGCAATGTGCCGAGGCGCGGGAGGGCGTCGGCAAGGATGGCGAGTGGTGCGTCGACTTTCATCAGCGCTTCGACCTTCCCGATGCCATCCGGGGTTGCAACGAGATTGAGGAGTTCGCGCCATTCTTTGTGGAAGACCCCGTCCGGACGGAAGCGTTCCTGCAGGATCTTCCTATCATGCGAAACAAGGTCAACGTTCCTCTGGCGGCCGGCGAGGAGTGGGGCAACCGGTGGGACTTCAACCCGCTCGTCGAACATCACGATATCGATTTCGTCAGGGCCACTCTGTCCAATGTTGGCGGCATCACGGAAATGATGAAGATTGCCGCCCTGTGTGAAACACATTTCGTGGGAATCATTCCGCACTTCACTGGCCCCATCGCGACGGCTGCTCTGGTCAACAGCCTGGGCACTTTCTCAGGGCCTCTGCTGATGGAATACAACTATCAGGGGCGCACCTTCCCGCACCTGCCAGTTTGCCTGGATTTCAAGAACGGAAAGGTGTATCCAAACGAGCGACCGGGCCTGGGGGTTGAGGTGGATTTCACACAGCTCAAACAAATCGCTGAAATTACCCAACCGGTGACAGCTCGTGCCCAGACCTACTTCCGGCCCGACGGCTCCATCACCAACTGGTAGAGAACGGCCCGATCGTGAAGTCATCCGCACGCTGGATGTGCGCATTGGTATACTGAGTGCTGTGACTACAACTGTCCTCGAATCCATCTCGAACGGTACCCACTCCGGGACTTCCCCCAGTCAGAAGAGGGTGTTGTTGCTCAAGCCGCGCGGCTTCTGCGCCGGTGTGGTGCGTGCGATCGACATTGTGAAGATCGCTCTGGAAACCTTTGGGGCGCCCATCTACGTGCGCCGGGAGATTGTACATAATCGCTATGTTGTGAATGAGTTGGCTCAGAAGGGCGCGATTTTTGTTCATGAAATCGACGACGTGCCCGATGGCCAGCGTGTCATCTACTCGGCCCACGGCGTTTCGCCCGCGGTGCGGGAGCGCAGCAAAGGACGCGGCCTGAGGGTGATCGACGCCACCTGTCCGCTGGTGACGAAGGTTCACATCGAGGCGGTGAAGTTTGCCAAGCAAGGTTACTCCTTGGTACTCATCGGCCATCGCGATCACGACGAGATTGAAGGCACCCTCGGCGAAGCTCCGGACGTAACCCAAGTGGTTTCAAACGTGGCAGAGGTTGCGGCGCTGAATGTGCCTGACCCGCATCGTGTAGCCTATCTGACCCAGACGACACTGAGCCTGGACGAGGCACGGGACATCATTCACGCGCTCAAGGAGAAGTTTCCCAATATCGTCGGCCCTCATTCTCAAGATATCTGTTACGCTACCGAGAACCGCCAGGTGGCGGTGCGCAATGTGGCGCACAATGCGGAACTGGTGCTGGTGGTGGGTTCGACCAACAGCTCAAATTCCAACCGGCTGGTGGAGGTTTCTCGCAATTTGGGAACAATGGGCCATTTGATCGACAACTCCCAGGCCATCCATCCGGAGTGGCTCAAGGACGTAACGAATGTTGCGGTTACGGCTGGCGCTTCGGCTCCCGAGGTGTTGGTGGAGGACGTGGTCAACTATTTGCGACAAAACGGCTTTGAAAGCGTCGAAGAGGTAGAAGTCATGCCGGAAAATGTCCGGTTTGGCCTTCCTCCGGAGATTGTTCAGGCCATTGGGGGCATAGGTGGAGCAGAACCTGTGCCCGTACGGTAAGCCGGTTTTGCAAGGTGTCAAAGCCGAGTGGGGAAGGAATCGTGGGGCGCCCGGCGTTGTGGCTAGCCACCCAGCCGGAACCCAGATGAGTTGGTGTTTCCTACGAGGAACTGAGGCGTTTCAAACTGCATGAGTCTAAATCAAGGGAAGACGCAATCGATAGCACCCAAGTTTGGCCGATTGGACGCTGACCTGGCAGACGTGGAGTCGGCCATTGTCCGTTCGCGGGACTTCCTTCTATCCGAGCAACATCCTGAGGGATACTGGTGCGGCGAGCTCGAGGCTGACTCGATGCTCGAGGCCGACTACATCTATCTGCACACCGTGCTGGAGAGCGGAGATCCGGGGCGCATGATGCGGGCGCTGGCTGAGATCCTGCGCTACCAGAACGAGGATGGCAGTTGGAGTATCTATCCCGGCGGGCCGGGCAACGTTTCGCTCTCAGTCAAGTGTTACTTGTCAGCCAAGCTGATGGGCATTGGAGCGGACGACCCGCGGCTGGTGAAGTGCCGGGAGTGGGTTCTTGCGCATGGCGGAGTGGTGGAGTGCAACACCTTCACCAAGATGTACCTCTGCTCACTGGGGCAGTACGACTACGATGCGGTGCCGGCCATTCCACCGGAGATCGTTCTGTTTCCGAAGTGGTTCTACTTCAACATCTACGAGATTTCATCATGGTCGCGCTCGATTCTTGTGCCGCTGGCGATTCTCTATGCCAAGAAGCCGTTCAAGAAGATTCCGACGGAGCAAGGGATCGACGAGTTATATGTAGGCGGGCGAGCCAACTCGATTCTCCGGTTGCGCATGAACCGCAGGGCGATTATTTCCTGGCGGAATTTTTTCCTGATTCTTGATCGCATCATGCACTGGGCGGAAGCGGTCCATATCCGTCCGCTACGCAAGCTGGCCTTGAAGCAAGCGGAAAAATGGCTGCTGGAGCGGTTGGAGATGACGGACGGGCTGGGGGCGATCTACCCGGCCATGTTGAATGCGATTATCGCGCTGCGCTGCCTCGGCTACTCCGAGGACGATCCACAGGTGATCCGCGCGCGCGACGAGTTTGAGAAGCTGGGGATCGAGGAACCGGCCAATGAGGAGATGCCTGAGCCGACCTTTCGCATGCAGCCGTGTGTATCGCCGGTGTGGGACACGGCGCAGGCAGTGTATGCGCTAGGCGAGGCGGGCGTGCCACGCAATGATCCGCGCATGATCAAGGCCGCGGACTGGATGCTGTCAAAGGAAGTTCGGCACAAGGGAGACTGGGCGGTGAAGGTACCCAACACCGAGCCCGGCGGCTGGTACTTCGAGTACAACAACGAGTTCTATCCCGACACCGACGACACTGCGCAGGTGTTGCTGGCGCTGAACAAGGTGGATAACCCCCGCGAGCGCTATCAGCACGAGGTGGCGCAGCGCGCCATCGAGTGGGAGTTTGCCATGCAGTGCCGCAACGGCGGCTGGGGCAGCTTCGACAAAGACAACACCAAGATGATCTTCCAGTACATTCCATTTGCGGATCACAACGCGATGTTGGATCCGCCGACGGTGGATATTACCGGAAGAATCCTGGAGATGCTGGCGACCTATGGCTATACTCGCGGGGACAAGCGCGTGGAAAAGGCCATCAAGTTCATCTTCTCGCAGCAGGAACCGGATGGAAGCTGGTTTGGACGCTGGGGCGTGAATTACATCTACGGGACTTTTCTGGTACTGCGCGGCTTGGACGCCATTGGGGTTGATCATCTTGAGCCGCAGATTCAACAGGGCGCGGAATGGATTCGCATGGTACAGAACCCGGACGGCGGATGGGGCGAAACCTGCGGCAGCTACGACGATCCGAACACGCGCGGCGTAGGCGTGAGCACACCGTCGCAGACGGCATGGGCACTGCTCGGCTTGCTGGCAGCGGGGGACGACCGCTCCGACTCGATCGCCAAGGGCGTTCGTTGGCTGCTAACCCGGCAACGCTCCGACGGCAGTTGGGACGAATCGATGGGAGAAGGCAAGGTACGCCAGAGTATCATCACGGGAACAGGCTTCCCTAGGGTTTTTTACCTTGCATACGATATGTACCGGCAATACTTCCCGCTGATGGCTCTTACCAGTTACCGGCGGGCCATGGAACGCAAAGGCAGTTTTTAGCCTTTAGCTTCCAACCGCTAGTTCCTGCTGGATGTTCGGGGAGTTCGACGATATTTGGTCTTTGGTTAGAAACTAACGCTAGTAGCTACAAACTGTACTGATGGAACGCGCCGCGATCGGCGCTGGAGGTTAACGAGAAGATGGCTGTTCCGATCTCCCAGATGTGGACGGTTGCCACCTATGTGCTGAAGAAGAGGCTGGCCGGTAACAAGCGGTATCCGCTGGTGCTGATGCTTGAGCCGCTCTTCCGCTGCAACCTGGCCTGCGCCGGCTGCGGCAAGGTGCAGTATCCCCCGCACATCCTTAAGAGGCAGCTCACTCCCGAGGAATGCTTTGCCGCGGTGGAAGAATGCGGCGTGCCGCTGGTGTCGCTGCCCGGCGGTGAGCCGCTGTTGCATCCGCAGATTGTGGAGATAGTCAACGGCCTGATCGCGCGCAAAAAGTACATCTACCTGTGTACCAATGCGCTGGAACTCAAGCGGCGTCTGCCGGAGTTCACGCCGTCGAAGTATCTGACCTTCTCAGTGCACCTGGACGGGCAGCGCGAACATCATGATTTTTCAGTTTGCCGCGAAGGCGGATACGATATCGCCGTCGAGGGCATCAAGGAGGCTGTGAAACGAGGCTTCCGCGTAACCACCAATGCCACTTTTTTTGACGGCACCGACCCCAACAGCGTTCGCGCGTTCTTCGACGAAGTGATGGATATGGGCGTGGAAGGGATCGTGCTTTCTCCGGGTTACAGCTACGATAAGGCTCCTGACCAGAATCGCTTCATGGGTCGCGCTCGTGTGCGGCGGCTGTTTCGCGCCATCCTGTCGAACCGCAAGCCGTCATGGAAGTTCAATATGTCGCCGCTGTTTCTCGAATTTCTGATGGGCGACCGCAAATACGAGTGCACGCCGTGGGGTTCGCCGGCCTATAACATCTTCGGCTGGCAGAGGCCTTGCTACCTGCTGCAGGACGGGTATGCGGAAAGCTTCAAGGAGTTACTCGAAACCACAAAATGGGATGAGTACGGCGTGGCGAGCGGGAACCCGAAGTGCGCCAACTGCATGGTCAGCTGCGGCTATGAGCCCTCGGCGGTACTGGATGGGTTCGGATCTCTGAAGGGATTCTGGGGTATGATTCGCGGTACCTTCAGCCAGTATAAGGACGCGCACGCGCTGAAGCTGCTGAGCGAGGCTGCGCCGCATGGACGGACGCCGCTGGTGCAGATTGAAGAGCCTGCCCGCAGCCTTGAGGAGACCAACGCATGACCGCCGAAGTGCAGAAATACACGCGGGAGCAGGTGGAGGCGCTGGAACTGGCTCCCGGCGCAGAACATGAAAATCTGGAAGGATGGGTGCCGGCGCTGGCCAACGAAGATGACCTGCATCAGGCCCTGCAAAAGGCCTTCGATTATCGTGGTGATGTGACACTTACGCTCAAGAACGGCGGGCGCATCGAAGCCTATATCTTCAACAGCAAAACCGGGCCCACGCTGGCCGACTCCTTCTTGCAGTACTTCACGCCCACCTCGCAGGAAAAGCGCAAGGTGAGCTACGCCGACATCGCCCAGGTCGAGTTCAGCGGCAAGGATCGCGCTGCCGGCAAGCACTGGGAGGATTGGGTGAAGGCATACAACGAAAAGAAAGCCGCGGGCGAGACGAATATCGCGCTGGCGCCAGAAGCACTGGATTAAAAGGGAACAGGCAGTAGGAAATAGGGAGCACCAGGCCAGCTAACTTCTGTTCTTGTCAAAACTCTGGAAGTTGTTCATTCTGGTGAATTACCCTTAAACTGTGAAAGTCTTTCTTACAGGCGCGACCGGATTTGTAGGGCATCATGTGGCGCGAGCCCTGGCTAATGAGGGCGCAGATCTGCGCCTGCTGGTGCGTAAGACCAGCAACCTGGCTAACCTCGAAGGTATCGTCGGAGAGACGCATATCGGCGACCTGGCCGAGCCGGAGTCGCTCAAGGCCGCGCTGGCCGGTTGCGATGCCGTGGTCCACGTAGCCGCCGACTATCGGCTCTGGATTCACGATCCCCAGGCAATGTATCGCGCGAACGTGGACGGGACGCGCGAACTGCTGCGGCTGGCGCGCGAGGCCCAGGTGGCGCGCTTCGTTTACACCTCCAGCGTGGCCACCATGCACTTCAGGACCGATGGACTGATTATCAACGAAGACACACCGGTTTCAATCAAGGACATGGTGGGACACTACAAGCGCTCGAAGTTTCTGGCCGAGCGCGAGGCGATTGCCGCGGCTGAGGGCGGGCAGAAGGTCATCATTCTGAACCCCACCACGCCCATTGGTCCCAATGATGCCAAGCCAACGCCCACTGGGCGCATTTTTGTGGACTTCCTCAACGGGAAGTTTCCTGCCTACATGGACACCGGGCTGAATCTGGTGGATGTTGCGGAGGTAGCGCGCGCGCACGTGGCTGCACTTACCAAGGGCCAGCCTGGCCATCGCTACATTTTGGGCGGCGAAAATCTGACCCTGAAGCAGATTCTCGACAAGATGTCGGCGATTACCGGCATTCCTTCGCCGACAGTGAAGATTCCCTTCGCCGTGGCCGCAACCTATGCATTTTTTGAGGAGTGGATCACGGGCCGCATTCGTGGCCGCGAACCGCGGGCAACTCTGCAGGAGGTGCGGATGGGACGCAAGAAGATGTTTGCCTCCAGCGCCCACGCACAGCAGGAACTGGGTTTCCGCATCCTGCCCGTCTATCCGGCGATGCGGGCTGCGATCGAGTGGTTCCGGGCCCACGGCTACGCGCCGCAGGCACATGCATGACAAGAATCGCGATCATTGCCGCCATGGCTGGGGAGTTGAAGCCGCTGGTGCGCGGCTGGCAGCACGAACACCGCGACGGCGTAGATCTGTGGCGCTGGCGGTTCGATGAGGGCGAGTGGGTGGCGGCCTGTGCGGGGGCCGGCGTGGATCGAGCGACGCGAGCCTTTGCTGAAATCGAGAAAGATGGGACCATCCATCTTGTTATTTCTACCGGCTGGGCGGGAGCTTTGAAGGAGGAGTTTGCGACCGGCCGCGCCTTCCGAGTTTCCGGGGTCATCGATGCGCGGACCGGGGAGCGGTTTCAGGTTGCAGCATGGGCCGAGGAGTGTTGGCTGGTGACCAGTGCGAAGGTCGCCGATGAAGCTGCGAAACGCCGCTTTGCCACTACGTATGGAGCGGGACTCGTGGACATGGAAGCAGCCGGGGTCGCTCGACTGGCTGCGATACGCGGAATTCCTTTTTACTGTGTCAAGGGAGTAAGCGATGGATTCAGGGATCAATTGCCTGATTTCAATCGCTTTATCTCTGCAAAAGGGCAGTTTCAACTGTGGGGGTTTATTCTTTATGCGCTTCTCAGGCCCTGGCGTTGGCCCACACTCGTACGAATCGGCGAGAATAGCAGAAGGGCTGCTGAGGGCATCGCTGAGTCCCTGCTCGATATTCTGGATGAACGAGGATTAATCAGGACGCGCAATGGCTACCCAAACTTCAAACCCTGAAAACCAGATCAAGACGAAGATTCCCACCAACATGCAGGCTGTGGTCTATCGCGGTGTGAACGACATGCGCGTGGAGACTGTGCCTGTGCCCAGGATTGGGCCGGGGGAGCTGCTGGTGAAGGTGGCAACCTGCGGCGTCTGCGGAACGGATCTGAAAAAGATTCACACCGGCTCGCACTCCGCGCCGCGCATTTTCGGTCATGAAATGGCGGGAACTATCGTCGAAGTGGGCCAGGGCGTGACGCGCTTTGCCGTGGGCGAGCGGGTGATGGTTTTTCACCATGTTCCGTGCGGGGAATGCTACTACTGCCGCAAGCAGACTCCGGCGCAGTGCCCGCTTTACAAGAAAGTGGGCGTTACGGCTGGCTTTGAGCCGTCCGGTGGCGGCTTTGCGGAGTACATTCGGGTGATGGACTTTGTCGTGGGCAACCGCGGCGTAGTGAAGATTCCGGATGGAGTGCCGTTTGAGCAAGCGGCGTTTGTGGAGCCGGTGAACACGGTGCTCAAGGGCGTGAAAATGCTCAATCTTGCCCCGGATGACACGGTGCTGGTGATTGGGCAGGGGCCGATCGGGCTGATGCACGCCGCGCTGTCGCGGCGAACCGAAGCGCGCGTATTGACCTCTGATCTTTTCCCCGAGCGCCACGCCATTGCGGCAAGATTTGGACTCAAAGAGTCGATCCATGCCGGCAAGGAGAATGTGGTCAAAAGGGTATTTGAAGAAACTAATGGCCGTGGCGCGGATGCGGTGATACTGGCTGTGGGCGGCAATGCGCTGATTCGCACGGCGATGGATGCGGTGCGGCCGGGCGGCAAGGTGATGCTTTTTGCCCAGACCCAGCACGGTGAAGCGATCATCGATCCCGGCGCGGTGTGCATGGACGAGAAGACTCTGCTCGGAAGCTATTCGTCTTCCTTCACCATTTTGGACGAGGTGACTGGTCTGGTTTTCGATGGGTACCGCAACGGATTCGATTTGACACAACTGATTTCGCACCGATTTCCGCTTGAGCAGGCGGTTGCGGCCATCGAAATCGCTTCGCACCCCAAGGCCGACTCAATGAAGATTATGATTGAGCCTGTCCCCGGCGCGGGAGCAGAGTAGGAGGGACTTGATGGCGACAACCATGAAGGCCGCAATCCTCCACGGCCGCGAAGACGTTCGCATTGAGCGGGTTCCTGTCCCCGAGGCCGCACGAGGCGAGTTGATTGTTCGCGTGGGCGCCGCGCTGACGTGCGGGACAGATCTGAAGGTGTTCCGGCGCGGCTACCATGCGCGCATGATTGTGCCCCCGGCGCTATTTGGCCATGAGCAGGCCGGAACGGTTGTGGAAGCCGGCGAGGGAGTGGTTGATTTTGTCCCCGGCGACCGGGTGGTGGCTCTCAACTCCGCGCCGTGTGGGCAATGCTACTTCTGCGAACGCGGCCAGGAGAATCTTTGTGACGACCTGCTGTTCAACAACGGCGCTTATGCCGAATTCATCCGTATTCCGGCCCGCATCGTGGCTAAAAATACGCTTCATGTTCCCGACCACGTGCCGCTGGAGCACGCGGCACTGACTGAGCCCCTGGCCTGCGCGGTACACGGTTTTGAGGATTCGCGGCCGCGTTCAGGCGATACGGTGGCCGTGATCGGCGGCGGCCCGCTAGGACTGATGATTCTGCACGTGGCGGCCTTGGCTGGCTGCCAAGCGATCGCTATCGTGAAGCACGATGGTCAGGTGGAAGCGGCGCGGCAGTTGGGCGCGGTGCACGTGGTGCAGACGACCAGCATTCGCAAGGCCATTCGCGAGACGCGCGAACTTACGCCAGGAAATCGGGGAGTAGACATTGCGATCGAAGCCGTGGGCGTACCGGACGCATGGCAGGAAGCCGTGGAACTGGTGCGTAAGGGAGGCACGGTGAACTTCTTCGGCGGTTGCGCCGTTGGGACGCACGTGACTCTGGATACCAATCGCATCCACTACAGCGACATCACGCTGCGGGCCACCTTCCATCACACGCCGGCCATTTGCCGCAAAGCACTGGATCTGATCGCTGGCGGACGGTTCCAGGCGGGCGCTTTCATTACCGGCCATGCACATCTCTACGAACTCAACCGTGTTTTTGAGAAGCTGATGAAGCGGAGCAGTGAGATCAAGACCGCCATTGTACCCTGAGGCGAAGCAATGACCAAGACGGAGAGCCTGAAACCGGAATCGGAAGAGATGGATAAGGATACGCTGGAAGCGCTTGGCTGGGCCGCGCTGCCTGCCAGCTACCGCATCCCCGAAGTTGCGCCCACGCTGGACGAAGCGCGCGCCTGGTGCAAACATCTGGCGGAGTCGCACTACGAGAACTTCCATGTGGCGTCCTGGTTTCTGCCTAAGTCGTTGCGCCCGCATTTTCATGCGATCTATGCGTATTGCCGCATTTCCGATGATCTGGGCGATGAGGTGGGTAACCCAGCCCAATCGCTAGCGCTGCTGGACCGTTGGGGACGGGAACTGGATGCCTGCTACGAAGGCACGGCGCGCCACCCGGTGTTTGTGGCGCTGGGCGAAACGATTCGCACCTGTTCCATTCCCAAGGAGCCGTTCGCGGACCTTCTGACGGCGTTTCGCAAGGATCAGGCCGTTACCCGCTATGGCACGATGCTGGACCTGCTGGAATATTGCCGTTATTCAGCCAATCCGGTGGGCCGGTTGGTGCTTTATGCATGTGGCGAGGCGGGTGAAGGGGAATTGGCAGCGCGTTTCCGGCTTTCGGATTCAACGTGCTCCGCGCTGCAACTGGCCAACTTCTGGCAGGATGTCCGTGTGGACTACGCCAAGGGGCGCGTCTATCTGCCACAGCAGGACATGGAGTTCTTTGGGGTGACCGACGCGACTATCGCCCAAGGAATCGCTACGCCGGAGTTCCGCGAACTGATGCGCCTGGAGGTTGGATTTGCGCGCGGCCGCTTCGAGGAGGGGCTCGATTTGATCGGGATGGTTGGCCGCGACCTGGCGCTGGATCTGGAACTGTTCAGCCGCGGAGGCCTAGAGATTCTGCATGCCATCGAGCGGCAGAACTATGACGTGCTGAGCGCGCGCCCGGCGATTCCGAAGACCACCAAAGCCAGCCTGGCGCTGAGGGCTGTGAGCGGAAAGCTGCTGCCCTTTCTGGGCCTCGGCAGGAACCGGCGCACAGAGAACGTGGCTTGACGCACGATCCCCCATCGGACGGACGCCAGTTGGGCGAGCTTACGCGGGAGAAGGCCTACGCGATCTGCCGGACGATTGCCAAGCGCGAAGCGAAGAATTTCTACTACGCATTCATTGCGCTGTCTGCGCCGCGCCGTGATGCGATATGTGCCATTTACTCCTTCATGCGTAAGGCCGACGATCTGGCCGACGACGAGAGCATCTCTATTGAAGAGCGTCGCATCCGGCTGGAGGCGTGGCTGGCGGCATGGCGCCGCGTGTGCGAGGGGCCCAATACCGAAATCTCCACCAGCGATCCGGTCTTCATGGCTGTGCGCGATGCGACGGAGCGCTTCGGCATCCCCCTGAGTCTGCTGGATGAACTGGTTGCCGGGGTCACGATGGACCTGGAGAAGGCGGCCACCGATGCGCCGGATACCTATGTCACCTTTGCCGATCTTTACCGGTACTGTTATCTTGTGGCCTCGGTGGTGGGCCTGGTGTGCATCCGGATCTTCGGCTATCACGATCCCAGAGCGGAAAAGTTGGCCGAGGAGACAGGCATTGCTTTCCAGCTTACGAATATCCTGCGCGATGTGGCCGAGGATGCGGGACGCAACCGCGTCTATCTGCCGCTTGAGAATCTGTCGGCGCACGGGGTCGCACTGGAGTCTCTGCTGCACCGCGCACTGGACGCGCCGCCTACAGACAATGAGCGGGCTTTGCTCAAGGAGATTGCCCAGCGCGCGGAGAACTATTACGCATCGGCGCAGGAACTGATGCCGCTGATCGACCGGGAGAGCCGGCCCGCGATGTGGGTGTTGGTTTCGATCTATCATGGATTGCTCAAGCGCATCCGGCGAGCGGACTACGATGTTTTTTCGCGGCGGGCGAGCGTGCCGACGGCGGAGAAGCTGGGGATTCTGGCTGTGGGGCTGGTGCGCATGGGGTGGGCGCGGTTGCTTGGTTGACGATTGGGAAGCAATGCGTATTCCTACAGCGGCAAGAGGCACATCTTTCTTACTGTTGCCATGACGAGGCTAATGGATGCCCTTTCAAAGCAGGGTGTGACGGCTAATTGTTTCTCCGGTGAATGGACGAAGGTTTGAGCGGTTTGCGGCATAGTTCAGAGAAGACCGTGACGGTGGTGGGCGGCGGCGTGGCCGGCATGAGCGCGGCCTGCGCGCTGGCTGAGACGGGCTTGCGCGTGCAACTTGTGGAGAGGCGCGGCTACCTGGGCGGGCGGGCAAGTTCCTATCTGCATCCGGGCGTGAACGAGGTCATCGATAACTGTCAGCACGTGCTCTTCGGCTGTTGCACGAATCTCATGGGCTTTTACCGGCGCATTGGGGTTGCGGACCGAATTCACTGGACCAGTGCAATGACGATGATCGAGCCGGGAGGGCGGCGGTCGCGGCTGGGACCGTCCGCGTGGGGGCAGGTGCATTTGCCAGCGCCGCTGCACAGCGCGACCAGATTTCTGCGTGCGAAGGCCTTCAGCCTTGCAGACAAATTGGCGCTGGCCCGAGCGATGCGGGCAATGTTGCGACCGGAAGCGCTGGACTCTACGCCGGAATCGCTGGGCGACTGGTTGAGGCGGCACAAGCAGACCGAGGGAGCGCTGAACCGCTTCTGGCGGCTGGTGATTGCGAGCGCACTGAACGCGGAGATCGATTCCATTGCGGTGCCGTATGCAGCCAAGGTGATCCGGGAGCTGTTTTTGAATTCAGCGGAGGCGGGCAGCATGGGTGTGAGCCGGGTGCCGCTGAGCGAATTGTACGCGGAGGTGGTTCCGTTTCTGGCAGGTCGCGGTGGCAGCGTGCACCTGAATACGCAGGTGGAAGCGGCGGAGTGGGATGAGGAGGCTTCGCAGTGGACGATTCGGACGCGCACAGGCGAGCTGATGTCGGAGTTTATGGTGTTGGCGCTGCCTTTTGAAGAGATGCAGAAATTGCTTCCCCAATTGCCGCCTGCTGGAGGAGTGGAGGATTTGGCGCGGCAGATTGAGCGGCATGAGCACTGGCCGATCTGTAGTGTCCATTTGTGGTTTGACCGCGAGATTACGGAACTGGAACATGCGGTGCTTTTGGACCGCGAGATTCATTGGATGTATAACCAGTCGCGCATACAGTCGGGGCGGGGCGGGCACTATATCGAACTGGTGGTGAGCGCTTCGCGGGCATTTGCGGCGCTGCCTCGGGAAGCGGCGATAGGTCAGGCATTGCGAGAATTGGCGGAATTTTTCCCGCGCATGAAAGAGGCCAAGCTGGAAAAGGTTGCGCTGGTAAAGGAGGTGCGGGCTACATTCGGAGTGCCTCCGGGAATTGACGCGGCTCGACCCCGGACGAATTCGCCTTGGCCGAATCTGTTCCTCGCCGGGGACTGGGTGCAGACGGGCTGGCCTTCAACAATGGAGAGCGCGGCGCGGTCCGGGCACCTGGCGGCCGAGGCGCTTGGCATGGAAGCCAATGAACCGCTTAGATGTTTTGAGCCGGACCTGAAGCCTCGGGGACTGATGCGCTTCGTTGAGAGACCCGGGTCCTCTTATTGAGGGTTTCTAATGCGCCAGGAGATAGACGCCGAAGCAAACCAGGACAGCAGCGGTCCAGCGGCGGCGGTCGACGTTTTCCTTGAGGAAGATCTTTCCGGCGATGGCGTTGGTGACCAGCGTGAGCGAGGCTGAGGCAGGAGCGACAAGGCTCAGATTCAAGTGGTTCAAGGCGAAGAGCAGGGAGAAGAAGGCGACGGCGAGGAAGCTTACGCCGGCAAAGAAGAGTGGGCAGGTAAGGACGGCGCGAATGGCGCCTTTGAGGCCGGAGTGGGCGCGAATGTCGTCGAGGTCGCCGATGGACTTCATGGCGGCGGCGGTGAGGACCTCGCCGGCGGTGGAACTGAGGACAATGGCGGCGATCATGGCCGCTGCGGCTAAAGCGCCTGGGTGACTGGTGGGGTTGGGGAGGATCATCGCGGCTGCTCCTGTTCAACGGCCGGGGCAGGCCGTTCAGTCAATGACGGTCCCTGTGCCACGAAGCCCACACCGACGGTAATGAGAAAGATTCCTGCCCAGCGTGCGATGGAGATGGGTTCGAGGAGCCAGAAGCGGGACAGCAGGGCGACGATGACGTTGCCGAAGGCTGTGGCAGGAAGGACGTAGGTAAGATCGGCCCAGGAGAGAGCGGTGAGATAACTGGCGAAGAATCCGATGAGCAGGGCGATTCCGAGGGCAATCCAGGGAGTAAAGACCGCGGCAATTAGTGTTGCGGGATGGTCGAGAGAGATGGCAGGCAGAGTAGTCATGCCGCGCGAAAGAAATGTATCGCCCAGCGGGGCGCAGATGGCGACCAGTCCGAGGATCACGTATTGGCGCGGCGATAGTTTGGGATGAGCCATTTGTGTCTTGCGATTCCTCTATGAGCAAACGGATACAAGTCGAGGGCGGACGCGATGCGCCGCCCTCGAGAGGAGCTATCCGATCTGCGGTTACGCGCCGGCGCTGACGGGGGCTGGCGGGTCAGCCTGTTGGCTGCGTGCGACCTTTACCATCTTGTTGCGTTGAGCGCGGAGCTTCAGAAAGGCCCGGGCTTCGACGTAGAGCCTGGGCAGATCGCGATTGACAAGCGCCTTCCAGACCACGCGGAATGCGGCCTTGGGCCGGAAGTAGTACTCGTCGTAGAAGCGATGGACCATTTCCAGCACGTAGTCGGTGGGCAGGCCGGGGTACTCGATGTGCGCCATCTGGTGGCCGCCTTCATCGCTCATCGATGCGGTATTCACGATGAAGCCGTTGGCCTTGGCGTACTCGTAAAACTCGGTGCCTGGAAAGGCATGGGCAATGGAGACCTGGATGGTTTCCACGTCCAGCCCCTTGGCAAAGTTGATCGTGTTCCGGATCGATTCTTTGGTCTCGCCGGGCAGTCCCAGGACAAAGTCGCCGTGAATGGCCAGGCCCAGGGTGTGACAGTCCTTGGCGAAGGCGCGTGCGCGTTCCACTGTGGCGCCCTTCTTGATGTTTTTTAGAATCTGCGGGTCGCCGGACTCGAAGCCTACAATGAGCAGCCGGCAGCCGGCTTCCTTCATGGCCTTCAGCGTTTCGTAGTCGGTGGTCACGCGCGACGTGCAGCTCCAGGTGAGGCCCAGCGGCTTCAGCTTCTCACACAACTCGATGGTCCGCGCCTTTTGAATGTTGAAGGTGTCGTCGTCGAAGAAGAACTCCTTTACATCAGGGAAGTTCTGCTTGGCCCACGCCAATTCAGCGGCCACATCGTCGGTAGAACGCTTACGCCAGGCGTGTCCGCTCAGCGTCTGCGGCCACAGGCAGAAGGTGCACTGCGCCGGGCAGCCGCGCGTCGAGTAGAGCGCGATAAAGGGATGCAGCAGGAACGGCACGTTGTAACGCGTCACGTCGATGTCGCGTTTGTAAATCTTCGTCGCCCACGGCATAGCGTCCAGGTCTTCCACCTGCGGACGATCCGGGTTGTGGACGATCTTGCCGTCCAGCTTGTAGCTGATGCCGAGAATCTCGTTGAGCGGCTTGCCCTGGGCAAACTCGACGACCGAGTAATCGAACTCGCGGCGGCAGATGAAATCCAGCTCCGGGCACTCGTTCAGAGCGCGATCCGGGTCCGTAGTCACTGGCGGGCCGACAAAGGCGATACGAATCGACGGATTGGCCGCCTTGATTGCCGCGGCCAGATGCTGGTCGCTCTTCCAGCCTATCGTGGAGGTGAACAGCACCAGGAACTCGTAATCCTTGCAGATCTTGATGGTCTCCTCGGCGGAGACGTGGTGCGGAGACGCATCCAGGAGACGCGAACCCTCCAGCAGGCCGGCCGGGTAGGTCAACCATACCGGGTACCAGTAGGACTCAATCTCGCGCGTTGCCGGCCAGCGAGAGCTCGCGCCACCGTCAAATTTCTCGAACGAAGGCGGATTCAGAAAAAGTGTTTTCAGGGGCATAGGCATCCCTTCCATTCTAACATTTTCCCAGATTTGGGCCGTTCTCTCTTGGGTTGGCCTACTTCGCGTGCAACTCGTTCAGCCAATCTTCCATGTGGCCGAGGGCTCGGAGCAGGCTCAACCGCGCCTTGGCGAGATCGAATCCGGCATCCAGCGCGTCCTCGAATTTCTGACGCTCGTCGATGCGGGCCAACTGTTCGTCCTTGGGCGTCAGCTGCGGCGGAGCTCCAGGCCCGTTTCCGGCGCCGTTACCAAGCTCCAACTGTGCCTCGACAGCCTTGATCTGCTCGCCGGTGATCTGCTGCTTTAGACTCGCAATTTCCGCCAAGGCATCCAACTCGCGCAGGCTGCTGGTGAGCGAGGAAATTTCTACGTCAGTCTGCCGCTGGGCCTGTTCGGATTCGACCTTGGCGCGCAGGGCGTCGGCTGCCGACTGTTTAGCCCTGTCGCGCAGGCCCCAATCAAAGAGAGGGAGTTGAATCGAGAATCCCGAATTGAAGTTGTTGGTCGGTATCGGGTGCAGGTAGTAGTAATCGGCATCGTTCAGCAGTTCGGTGCTGCGGTTGTATTGCGCGGCAAAGCTGATCTGGGGAAGAAAACGACTCAAGGTATCTCCCTTTGCCGTCTGTTGCTTGGAACGCGCAATCAACTGTGCCGATTCGATACCCGCGATTGCGCTTTTTCCTTCGTCCGCCTTCACTTCGGGAATCTCGGGGATACTTGCATGATCAGGCGTAATGGAACCCACGGGCAGACCAGTGAGTACCGCAAGCTGTTTGGCCAGCGTGGCCGCACGTGTTTCCAGGTGGAGGCGTTTCAGCTTGATCTGGGCAGCCGTCAGCCGGATCTGCAACAGATCACTCAGCGGGTCGACTCCGGCCTCGGTGCGTTTCTGTTCGATCTCGATAAGGCGTCCTGCAAAGGCTTCCTGCTGATGGGCGGCTTCGAGTTCGTTGTTCACGGTATCGAGTTCGATGTAAGCCGTTGAGGCATCCAGCGCCACCTGCTCCCGGGCATCCTTGAGGCTAACGGAGGCGGCCTTAAGTCCGGTACGCGCCGCTTCAATGTACTGCTTTTGGGGAAGACTGAAGACTACCGACTGTGCGGTAGCGTCCAATATCGATGGCACCCCCCCGAAGAAGCCGACAGTAGGAACCGCGGGAAGTCCCGAGCCGAAGGTTAGGCTGGGAATGAAAACATCCCTGGTTTGCGCGAGTACGGCAGTTGCTTTCTGTACGTCAACTTCAGCGAGTTTTACGGCGCTTGAGTTGCGCTGGGCCAGGTCCACCACCGTGGCCAGCGAGACCTGTGCGGGCGCAAAGCTGGGCGCAGCCGCGAGTACCAATGCAAGAAGCATTGGCGTCTGGTGCCAGCGCGGATTGTGCCGGATATTCACGTCGATTCTTCCCGTCAATGCTTGGTTTCCTGGGCCCCTGAATCCTGCGCCGGCTTGTACTCGTGCGCCAGGGCCAATGCTTCCGCGCGTTCTCGCGTCGCGGCCGCGTCGTCGCCCAGCTGACTCCGGAGCCGCGCCAGCCGTGTGAGCGCCACAAACGCTGGAGCTTCCTCGGTCTTTCGAGAGCCAGCCATATAATCCTCAAGCATGTTTGCCGCCAGCTCAGGGTCCCGGTTGGCCCCGGTAAGAACGGATGCTCCGTCGTAAAGCGCAACGCCCGCGTGTTTGTCGCGTCCGGCGGCGACGATGATGCTGTGCACCGCGGACTCCATCTCTGTCCAGCGCTTCCGTTCGCGATAGAAATTGGCTAGTGTCACCCATTGGAAGGCAGGATGCGCGGCAACCGCAATAGCCAGTTTGAATTCGCGCTCAGCCGTTTCGTAGTCCTTCCGGTCATCGGCGATTCGGCCTCGTAGTTCATTGGCGCGCGCCGGGTCCACTTTATCCAGTTGGGCTGCGATTTGTTCTGCTTTTTCAATGCCGCCGCCTACCACTCCAGGAGCTTGACGGTAAAAGTCGCCCAAATCAGCCAGCGCCTCCGCACTGCGCGGATTGAGTCGTACCGACTCTTCAAATTCCGTCCGCACACGCTTGGCGAGTGAATACGCACTCAGAAAAGTTGCGCGGTTCGCCTTTTCGCCCAGTGCGCGGCCGAGCCAGAGATGATGGCCGGAGTTCTGACCATCCAAACGCACCGCTTGTTCGCAGGCGCTGGCGGCGGCGTCCCACTGCTCGAGCGTGAATCGCACACGGCACTCAAGGTTATAGGCCTCGGCGGTTTCCGGCGGAGGAATGGAGTGAAGCAGAGTCAGCGCCTTGTCCGCCTCGCCGGCCTGGAGCGCAGTGCTGACCTCTGCCAACTGATCTCCCACGGTCCTTTCGGACGCCGAAAGTCCAATGGTCGCGGCCAGCAACCCCGCAAAAAGTATCCTTGCCGCACAACGCAACCGCCTCACCGCAGCCCCTTAATGGGAATGCCCTCCTGCAAGGGCTGTCCGTTGGCTGTCCCGGTTGCCACCCAATCTCCCTCTTTGAGTCCAGAGAGAATGGCCACCTGGGTGAGGTTGATTGTTCCGATCGTCACAGGGGTTCTCTGCAACGAGTCGTTCACCACCTTGAAGACGAAGGACTTGCCATTCTCAGTGTGCAGAGCTTCGCGAGGCACGCTCAGTGCGTTCGGCTCGCTTGATGTGGTTACCGTGACGGTCACGTTGGTATCGGGCAGCAAATCGCCATCGCCACCGTCGACATCGACAAGCACCTCGCCCACATTACGGGTGGTGTACGTGATTACCGTTGACGGAATGCGCACAATATGTCCATGCCATTCCTGGCCCGGCTTGGCGTCCCACTTGATCAGTATTGGCTGGCCGACCGCCAGCTTGCCGATGTCCGGCTCGTCAAAATAGGCTCGCACACGCTCATGTTTGAGGTCTGCCAGTTGCAGCAACAGCTTGCCTTCTTCAACAAACTCCGTTCGTCCCGCATAGATGTCATAGACCGTGCCGGCCACGGGGGCATGGTACGACAATTGCGCTACCACCTCCCGTGCCGCCGCCAGATTGGCTTCAGCGTCAGAGAGGGCTGCCTGCGCCCGTGCTACCTCGGCCGGCGAGTAGCGATTCTTTGCGTTCTGTCCATATGCGCGTAAGCTGGCTTCCGCTGTCTCCAGCCGCTGACGGGCGGCGGCCACTTCGCTGGGAGAGGCTGCGCCGATCGAGTTTAATTTGGTAATTGCGTCCAAATCGTGGCGCGCCTGATCGCGCTCCAGGCGGCTGCGGGTCATGTCGGCCGCCGCCATCTGGCGCTCTTCCTGCGTTCCGTTATGGGTAGCTGCTTCCAACGCCGCCTGGGCTGCCTTGACTCCGCTTTCGGCGGTGGCGAGCCGTGCCTTAGCCTGGATATCGTCCAGTTGCATCAATAGCTTGCCGGCGGGCACCGCGTCGCCGGGTTGCGCGTAGACCGCTTTCACGATGGTCGCAGCGGGGCTGTGGTACTCGTAGTTCAGAAGCGGCTCCACGCGCCCATTGGTGGGTATGGTGTTGATGAGCTCCTGGTGCCGCACCTGCACTTCACGCACCGGCAGGCGTTCCCGCATAAGGATCCGCGCCGTGAAGAAGACAATGATGATAAGGACGGCCGCGCCCATCCAAAGCCAAAGCCGGCCCGATTGCTCTCTCTGTTCTGCCATTCATCTAACCAGAGTTAGTATATAGGACTCAAAATGAGCGCCGGAGGAGCAGAAAAATACGCCTCAGGGCGAAACTGGCCCGGCAATCTCCACGCTCGTACAATATGAGCATGGCTCTGAAACCTCGCTATACCGACGAACATGCCAAGGCTGGCCTCGATTTCGCATTTCCGGCCATTGAAACCTGGCAGAACCAGTTTCCTGGCTATGAGATCTCGATCGACGATCCGGAGCTGACCTCGGTTTGCCCCAAGACAGGGCTGCCCGACTTCGGCGTACTGACCATTCGCTACATGCCTCGCGACCGCTGCCTGGAACTGAAATCTCTGAAGGAGTACCTTTTCAGTTACCGCAATCTAGGCATTTTCCAGGAAAATATCGTCAACCAAGTCTTGGAGGACGTGGTGAAGGCCTGTGACCCGGTGTGGGTCGTGGTGCGTGGCGAGTTCCGTCCTCGTGGAGGCATCGGAACCACCGTGGAGGCCCGCTGGCCCCGCCCGGCAGCCTGATCCGTCCCGGATCATTGGGCCTTTGATAGCCTGCTGTGATATTCGTGATTCCGCTTGCCGATTTCGCGAGATTGAACACCGTTGCCAACTCCGCTCCAGCCTTTTCGCGCCCGCATGAGCCCCGCCCTTGGGACTCTGCTGCTGCTCATTGGGCTGAATCTGCTCAACTATATCGACCGCTATATCCTGCCCGGCGAAGTCTCGCTGATCCAGCGCGAGTTTCACTCCACAGACGAGCAGATCGGCGCACTGACAACCGCACTGTTTCTGACGTATATGTTTGCGGCGCCTCTGACGGGCTGGTTGGGCGACCACTTCCGGCGCAAACCTCTCATCATCGCGGGCGCAATGCTATGGTGCCTGGCCACGCTGGCCACGGCCTGGGTCCATGACTACAGGACATTGTTCATCCGCCATGCGCTGGTGGGCGTGGGCGAGGCCACATTCGGTATCTTTGCGCCGGCGGTGCTGGCCGACTTCTATCCTGAGCGGGATCGTAACCGCATCCTGTCTTATTTCTATGTGGCCATTCCGGTGGGAGCGGCACTGGGCTATGTGGCCGGCGGCCAACTGGGCAGCGCTTGGGGCTGGCGTGCGCCATTTTTCATTTGCGCGATTCCGGGCTTGGCGATCGCGGTAATGTACGGTTGGCTGGGCCGTGAGCCCGAACGTGGAGCCAGCGACCATGTGAAGCCCACGGCTGGCCGCACCACGGTACTGGGGCTCCTCCGCAACCCTGCCTTTCTGACTGCGACCTTCGGGCTGGCAATGCTGACCTTTGCCATGGGCGGCATTTCAGCGTGGATGCCGACGTTCCTGCACCGTTCAACGGGGCTCTCGGTGAGCAACTCCAGCCTTGTCATGGGCGCGATTACGGTGGTCGACGGGATTGCCGGAACGCTGGTGGGCGGCTGGCTGGCGCAGCGCTGGCTGCGGACGAATGATCGTGCGCTCTACCTGCTCTCATTCTGGAGCGTTGCGCTCACCCTGCCGTGCGGAGTATTGCTGTTTTTCGGGCCGCCCGGATGGGCTGTTCCGGTGCTGTTTGTGACTGAGTTCTTTCTCTTTCTGAATACGGGGCCGTTGAACGCGGCAATTGTGAATTCGGTTTCGGCGCCGGTGCGCGCGACGGCTATCTCGTTGAATCTGTTTTGCATTCATTGCTTTGGAGATACGTTCTCGCCGACCATCATTGGGGCTATCTCTGACCACACGAAAAGTCTTCGGGTGGGCCTGGGCGCTACGCTGATTTTTCTGGCGGTATCCTGCGTGATTCTGCGGACAGGGGCAAGGTTTGCTCCGCCTCTCGAAGAGGCGGGCTGATCTCCGGTTCGCGTCTGCGGCAGCAGCTCGTCGAGGTGGAGCTTACTTTGCCGGCAGGGTCTCCTGATCGCGGGTATTCATGAAAGCGCGGCCTCCACCCTGAGAGCGCAGGTTGGGATCACTGACGGGAGGACGGTTTTGATCGGCGCTGAAGCCGCGCACCAGTTTGGGATTGGGGCGAAATTTGGGCGGGCCACCGGAGAACTGGCGAGCATGGCTAAGCACCATTCCGGCACGGCCATGCATGGGCTGCACGATGCCGCGAACCTGCACGTCCATGTCACGGTACTTGCGCAGCTCACCCACCTCGTCGTGGTCTTCCCACAGGCTGACGATAGTGAAGCGGCAGGCGTCGTCTGCGGTCTGAGGCGTGCAGATGTCGAGGAAGCGGGTGCCGTCGGGAAGTTGCACTACGTCATAGACATGCGCGGTGATGCAGATGTCTTTGTTTAACATTTTGGACGCTTCCTCGGCGGTGAGGCAGGGCTTCTGTGAGGCGGCAAAGGCAACTACAGGTGTGCACGCAGCTAAAAGCGCGAGCCAGAAAAGCCGGCAAGCAAGCATAAGAAATCCCCGCGGGAGGTCCTGGAAATGCTATCGCGAAATGGGCGAGAAAGGAAACTCAACCCACTGAGTCAGTAACCCGTCGCACATCCTCACGGATTGATTTACTTTGCCCCAACCAGTTCCTCACTCTTGGCTCCCTGTCCGTAGTGGCTTTCGACGTAGCGGTCGAGAATCTGCTTGAACTCAGCCACGATAGTGTCGCCGTGCAGGGTGGTCGAAAACTTGCCGTCTACGTAGACGGGGGCCTTGGGTTCCTCGAAGGTGCCGGGGAGGCTGATGCCGAGGTTGGCGTGTTTGGATTCGCCCGGTCCGTTGACCACGCAGCCCATCACCGCCAGCTTTAACTCCTCGACACCCGGATAGATCTTGCGCCATTCGGGCATGGAGGTGCGGAGATAGCTCTGGATCTGTTCCGCCAACTCTTGGAAATAAGTGCTGGTGGTGCGGCCGCAACCGGGGCAACTGGTGACCTGGGGCATGAAGCTGCGGATTCCGAGCGATTGCAGAATCTGCTGCGCGGCCAGCACCTCCTCAGTGCGGTCGCCGTTGGGCTTGGGGGTGAGGCTTACGCGGATGGTGTCGCCTATGCCGCCTAACAACAGCGGCGCTAGGCCGGCGGTTGAGGCGATGAGTCCCTTGGCGCCCATGCCGGCTTCAGTAAGGCCGAGGTGCAGGGCGTAGTCGCAACGGGCGGCGAGATTGGTATAGACATCGATCAGATCGCGGACGCCGGAGACCTTTGCGGAGAGGATGATCTGGTCGGGACGCAGGCCGTAGTGTTCGGCAGCTTTCGCCGAGTCCAGCGCGCTGACCACCATGGCTTCCATCATCACGTCGCGCGCAGGAAGCGGGTTGAGCAGGTGGTTGTTCGCATCCATCATGCGGGTGAGCAGCGACTGATCCAGCGAGCCCCAGTTCACGCCGATGCGAACCGGCTTCTGGTTTTCGACCGCGCACTCGATCATGACCTGGAAATTATCGTTATCCTTCTTGCCGATGGACGCGTTGCCGGGATTGATGCGGTACTTGGCCAACGTCCGTGCCGTTTCAGGGAACTTTTTGAGCAGCAGGTGGCCGTTGTAGTGGAAGTCCCCCACGATGGGGACGCGGATGCCACGTTTATCGAGGCCTTCGACGATGTGCGGAACGGCAGCGGCGGCTTCCTCGTTGTTCACAGTAACGCGGACGATCTCAGAACCGGCAAGCGCCAGGGCTGCGACCTGCTCGATAGTGCTCGCAATGTCTGCCGTGTCCGTGTTGGTCATCGACTGGACGACGACCGGAACCTCCCAGCCGACGCGAACGTTACCGATTTTGACCGTGGGTGTTTTCCTGCGCTGGATATCCGCCATGTATCTAGTTTACCTGCAAGGTAGCCTACGGGAAACCCCAGTTGGCGGGCAGGCTGCCGCCGACTGGGGTTCGAGGTGTTGGGAACCGGCTCAGCGGAAAGCCGGCGGCCGATCCGTTATGGCAGTTCCGCGCTCTGTGTTGGGTTGTGAATCCACCGTGAAGCGAAGCTGCGTAGTGCCAGTGTGCAATTTGGTGAGCGGCAACCAGGAACTCGAATAAAGAGTGCCGTCGAGCGTGACTTTTTGGACGTAGATGCCGCTGCCCTGGCGGCTGACGATAACGGTTCTGCCACCGGCAAGATGCAGAGTTGCCTTGTCGAACATGGGAGTACCCAGAACCACACCGCCGACGCCGGGCACAGCGGGGTAGAAGCCGAGCGCATCCCAGACATAGACGCCGGAGGTTGCGCCGAGGTCGTCGTTTCCGGGAATGCCGTCGGGAGTGGTCTTGAAGGTCTCTTTCCCAATGCGCGTGACCACTTCCTGAGTCTTCCAGGGCTGGCCGGCGAAGACATAGGCATAGGGAACGACAAAGTCGGGCTCGTTCTCGATGTTGTAGCAGGGATCGCCCCAGCAGCGGAGCTTCAGGAAGAACTTGTCGAGGCGCGGGATCACCTTGTCATTGCCGCCGACGGCTCCGAACAGCGCGGGATAATCGAAGGGAATCATGTAGGTGTACTGGTAGGTATTGCCTTCTTCAAAGCCCAGTTGATCTTTGGAGTCCCAGCTAACCGTAGTCTTTGGAAGCGAGCGTTCGGCATCGAAGCCAGCGAGCCAGGTTCCATCGCTGTTGCGCGGGCGAATCCAGCCGGTGTCCGGGTCGAGAAGGTTCTTCCAGTTCTCTGACTGCTTGAGGAACAATCGATAGTCGGCCTCATCGCTGAGCGTCTTGGCAAATTGCGCGACCGCAAAATCGTCGCTTGCGTATTCCAGAGTGCGCGAGGCCGCGGTGTTGTCCTTCTCGATGGGAACATAACCGAGGCTCCGATACTCCTTGAGAAATGGACGCTCGGTCCCGTTGTGCGGTGCCAGGCCCGGTTCAGTCCCGGCTTTCACCATGTACTTCAGCGCTGTTCTCGCGTCGAAGTTGTGCGCTCCAAACGCATAGGACGACGCCAACACTGTGGCTGGAGAATCGCCGCCCATGACATACGTCACATCGTTGGCGGCCGGCCAGCGCGGAAGCCACCCGCTCTGCACCGCGTCATTGACCAGCGACTGCATCATGTCGCCTTCGCGCTCGGGATCGAATAGCGCTTGAAACTGTACGGTGTTGCGATAGATATCCCAGTCAGAAAAGTTGGCATACTGGGCCTTCTGCTTCGACGCGGACAGAGAGTGGACTTGATTGTCGAATCCCATGTAGTTGCCGTCGTGATCACTGAACAGAGTGGGAGACAGGAAGGAGTGATAGAGACCGGTGTAGAAGATTTTGCGCTGGTCGGGTGTTCCGCCCTCCACCGCAACGCGGCTGAGCAACTGGCTCCAGATGGAGCGCGCCTTGGCGTGGACTCCGTCGAAGTCCCAGCCAGGGATTTCCTGGTCAAGATTGTCGAGCGCGCCGGCTTCGCTAACAAAAGACACTCCGACCTTGAGATCGATCTCGCGAGCATTGCCGAAGTCAAGCCACGCGCCGGTGTGCTTGCCCTGCACTGACTTGCTATCGCGCACGATCGAATCGTCCTGCCACAGTACCGAAGTCTTGTACGGCTTGCTGAAGCGGCCTGCCACGTAGAGTTTGTAGTTCGATTCCGTTCCGCAAAAACCGCCCGCCGTGACAGACCCGGCATAGGAGTCGGCGTTCTTGAGTTCGATCCGGTTGCCATAGGCATCGCGGTCAGGCCGTCGAGGATTATTGGGCGAGGAGATGTTGGCGCTTGATCCGGCGTTCACCAGCAACCGCGCACTTGTCCCCTCAGGGAAGAAGAACCGCGCAATTCCGGCGCGCTCAGTCACCGTGATCTCGACGCGGATGCCGTTTTCCAGCGTGACCGTATAGTAGCCAGGGTGCGCTGATTCTTTGCTGTGATCGAAGGCAATGGCGTAGGGATCGAAATTTGTGGCGGGACTGGCAGCTAATGCGCCTGTTGTGGGCAGCACGGCGAAGTCGTCATACAGTGCGCATCCCGCGCCACTGAGGTGAGTCATGCTGAACCCATCGATCTGCTTGTGACCGTAAGAATACCAGTCATCGTGATGGGTGTCCGGACTCCACTGCACCATGCCGAAGGGCAGCGATGCGCCGGGATAGGTGTTGCCACCGCCGGAGGTGCCAATGATGGGATCTACCGAGTCGTAGGGAGTGGAAGCAGACTGAGCTAGAGCCGGAATGGTGCACAGCAAACAAAGCAAAACCAGGCTAAAGCAAAGTGCGGAAAGAGGTCGCATAGATGGAGTCCTTTCGCAGAGGTGTTCCCGGGATGGGCATGCCTCGACAATCAAGAATGGTAAATCATGCGCCTGGGAAGGCAGAGAGGAACTACCCCGATGCTTTTCCAGGGCAAGCCCGATAGGCCGCGCGGGCTTCATGGCTTGAGCAGATCGCCACTCCGTTCGCGGGGATTATTGAATGTTCTGAAATAGGAATGCGGTACTCTGAGTGGATGATGGACGGGACAAAGAACGGTGGCGCAGACACAATTGCGAAACAAGGATCTGCTGCCGCGCCGGCTGCCGAACTGCGAACAGATGGCAGTGGCCGGACGTTGCATCTGCGCGGGGTGCGAAAAGCCTTTGGCGATGTGCAGGCGGTGGATGGTCTTGACCTTGAGGTGGCGCGCGGCGAGTGCTTCGGGTTGCTGGGGCCGAACGGGGCGGGGAAAACGACGACCATCGAGATTTGCGAGGGACTGACCATTCCCGATCAAGGAACGGTGGAAGTGCTGGGGATGAATTGGCGCACGGACGCAAGTGAGCTGCGCCAGCGCATCGGAATTCAACTCCAGGAAACGCAAACTCCTGAAAAGCTTACGGTCGAAGAGACGCTGCGGCTCTTCCGGAGCTTCTTTCGTCGCGGTATCCCGGTAGAGGAATCGATTCGGACAGCGCAACTTGAGGAAAAACGCGGCTCACGCGTGGGGGGATTGTCGGGCGGGCAAAAGCAGCGGCTGGCCATGGCATGCGCGCTGGTGGGCGATCCTGAGCTGCTGTTTCTGGATGAGCCGACGACAGGGCTCGATCCACAGGCTCGGCGCCACTTGTGGGACCTGGTGGATGGGCTGAAGCAGTCGGGCCGCACCATTATCCTGACCACCCACTATATGGAGGAAGCGGAGCGGCTCTGCGACCGGGTGGCGATCATGGATCATGGGCGGGTGATTGCGCGGGGGACGCCGCAGCAACTGATTGCCTCAGTGGGTGGCGAGGATATTGTGGAGTTCGCCGTGAGCAGCGGCGAGGCGGGTAGCCATGAGAACGGTCGCGGGGTGGTGGATGCGGCTGAGCTTACGGCGATTCCGAGCGTGCAGTCGCACCGCGTGGATGCGGGTCTGCACCAGCTTTCAGTCAGCGAGTTGCACACTGCAGTGCCACGCATCTTTGCCGCGCTGAGGAGCCAGGGACTGCATCTGAGCGAGTTTCGCACCCACTCGGCAACGCTCGAAGACGTGTTTGTGAGGCTGACGGGAAGGAATTTGCGCGATGAGTAAGCTTGAGCTGAGCAGCCTGTACCAATTGACGATGGTGCGCTTTCTGCTTCTCTTGCGCGAGCCGGAGGCGATTTTCTGGATATTCATTTTTCCGATTCTGCTGGCGTTGGGGTTGGGAGTTGCCTTTCGGAACCGGCCGGCCGACGTGCTGCAGGTGGGCGCGACTACCACGCAACTCACCCAGGCCCTGGCTGCAGACAAGGGCTTGACCGCGGTCACCATGGGCGAGGCATCTGGGACCCGTGCATTGGCCACGGGAAACATTCTGCTGCTGGCTGTCCAAAAGCCGGACGCGGTGGAGTACAAGTACGATGACACCAATCCCGACGCGCGGACGGCGCGCTTGCTGGCTGATCAAGCGATTCAGACGGCGGCGGGGAGGCGCGAGGAGATTCATACCGAGAACAAATTGGTGCATGAAACAGGGGCGCGGTATATCGACTTTGTGGTGCCCGGCCTGCTGGGCATGAACCTGATGGGCTCGGCGATGTGGGGGCTGGGCTTTGCCATTGTGGAGGCCCGGCAGAAAAAACTTCTCAAACGGCTGGTGGCTTCACCCATGCCACGTTGGCAGTTTCTGGCGTCGTTCCTGCTGTCGAGGCTGGCGATGCTGGTGATCGAAGTTGCGGTGTTCCTGGGCTTTGCGCGGGTGGCCTTCGGCGTGCCGTTTCGCGGGTCGCTTTGGGAACTCGGATTGCTGTGCGTACTGACTTCGCTGGTGTTCTCAGCGCTGGGGCTGCTGGTGTCTTCGCGGGCCCGGACCATGGAAGCCGCCTCGGGACTGATGAATCTGGTCATGCTCCCAATGTGGATCTTGTCGGGAGTGTTCTTTTCAGCTTCACGCTTTCCGGCCGTCATTCAGCCGCTGGTGCGGGCGCTGCCACTGACGGCTGCCATCGATGCGCTGCGCGGAAATATGTTGCAAGGAATGAATCTGGGGCAGATGATTGCGCCGGTTGCGATCCTGCTGGCTTGGTTCGTGGCGCCGTTTGTAGTCTCTCTGCGCATTTTTCGATGGAGATAGGCGGGCTTGCGAAAAAGAGAGGCCCGGCGTCTGTAACGCCGGGCCATCATGATTCACCCCCGCAGAGATTTCTGTCGAGGCACTGCCTCAGCAAGTCGCGTTGACCTCTACGGATAGATGCCGCGGAGCTGTACTGCCTCCGCCACGCGGCCAATGCCGAGCATGTTCGCGGCAATGCGCATCGGAACCTTCTGCTCCAGATGGATCTTCAGAACATCCCGGAAAGCAGTCTTCATCACACGCTCCAGGCGGTTGTAGACATCTTGTGCCTCCCAGAACAAGTGCTGCTCATCCTGCACCCACTCAAAGTACGAGACTGTCACACCGCCGGCGTTGCACAGAATATCGGGAATAATGAATACTCCCTTGCTCTCCAGAATCCTGTCTGCCGTTGGCGTCAGAGGTCCGTTGGCTGCTTCGGCAACGATCCTTGCACCCACCTCAGGTGCATTCTCGGCCTGGATCGCATTCTCCAGAGCAGCCGGAACAAGGATGTCGCACTTCATGGCCAGCAATTCGGCGGGACTGATTGGCTCGCTTTCCGGGAATCCTTCCACATGTCCGCAGAGTGCCTTCATATGCATCAGCTCAGGAATATTCAGGCCGTTGCGGTTGTAGATGCATCCAGTCGAATCGCTCACGGCGATGACCTTGGCTCCCGCCTCATGCAGCAGTTGCGCCGCAATCGAGCCGGCGTTGCCAAAACCCTGCACCGCTACCGTGGCGTCCTTCAACTGCATGCCGAGATGCTCACATGCGCTCTGGATTGTGTAGAACACGCCGCGCCCGGTCGCTTCATTGCGACCCAGAGAGCCACCAAGGCTGATCGGCTTACCGGTGACTACGCCCGGGATCGGGTAGCCCTTGGTCATGCTGTAGGTGTCCATGATCCATGCCATGGTTTGCGAATTGGTGTAGACATCCGGCGCGGGTATGTCCTGCTCCGGTCCAATCAATGGAAGAATCGCGCTGGTGTAACGCCGCGTCATGCGCTCCAGTTCGCCTGAAGACATGTGCTTCGGATCGCACGTGACTCCGCCCTTGGCGCCGCCAAACGGAATATTTACCACCGCGCACTTCCATGTCATCCAGGTTGCCAGCGCTTTCACCTCATCGAGCGTTACCTGCGGGTGGTAGCGGATGCCGCCCTTCGCCGGACCACGCACAGAACTGTGCTGCACGCGGTAAGCCTCAAAGCGGCGAATGTGCCCGTTGTCCATGCGCACTGGCACTGTCACGGTCAACACACGTTCGGGATACTTGATCATCTCCCGAACATCGTCGGTTAGCCCCATTGCATTTGCTGCTGCATCAAAATTCTCCAGCGCAACGTCATATGCGTTGGCTGCAATTGTCGTCGTGAGCATCTGTCTCCCCTCCTTTTCCCATTCGGTCCACCCTGCGCCTTATCCCTCGGCAGCCGTTCAACTCACAGGGATCTCAACCAGCGAGGGCGCCTTGTGCGCTTGTATGTTGCGCGGTCGGTAGACCAGTTCCAGCCATTTCAGGTAACTCCGCAGATGTCCGCGCGTCGCATCGAAATACAAATGGCCGCAGTTCGCGCGTGACCGCGCCTATCGCTTCATCTTTCACTGGCCGGTGATCGACGCGCACCACCGGCGCAATGCCCACTGCTGTTCCAGTGAAGAACAATTCATTGCACACATACAGCTCGCTGCGGTCAATCGGCTGTTCCACCACCTGCAGGCGAAGTTCCTGCTGCGCCTCATCCCAGTTGGTGCGAATCCCTTCAAACACGCCCGTTCCGTAATGCAGCGCGTGGGTCAGGATGCCCACGCGCGCTTCACCCATCGGCACATATTGCCCGCCGAAATACACAATCAGGTTCGGATCCGCATCAGCTTTCATGGCCTATCTCTTCGCATGATTCCCGGTACAGTTCCCGACCACGCGCCAGAGCCCGCTCGTCCAGTTCCACCCAGCGCGGATTTTTGACCAACCGCCTCAGCGCGGCATCGACGCTAGCCTGTGGCAACACCCCTGTGATTTCCAGCAGCACACCCAGCATCACCATGTTGCCCGCTCGCGCACTCCCCAGCGCATCGGCTAGGTGTGTGAAGGGACGCGACAGCACATGTACATCGTCCCGCTCGCAATCCTCGGGCAAGGTATCGCCGTTGTAGAGAATCCATCCACCCGGGCGCACGCTCGCATGGAACTTCCTCAGTGACGGTTCATTCATCGCCACCAGCACAGTGGGCTCGGTTACCAGCGGCGAGTCGATCGTCTGGCCCGCCAGCCGCACATGGCAGTTCGAAGTACCCGATCGGATCTCCGGGCCGTATGACGGCAGCCACGAGACCTCCAGCCCCGCATCCAGTCCTGCTTCGGCAAGCACTTCACCCAGCAGCAAGACGCCTTGCCCGCCAAAGCCCGCTACGCGCACGCGGAGGTCCAGCTCTTCGCTCGAATGCTTCATTCGATGCGCGTTGCCTTCAGGCAAACCCTCTTCGGCAACGCCAAGAATCTGCGGAATCTTCTCGAGCGCCGGTGCTGATGCAGTCAGCGGCCGCGGCTGCGCGTCCTTGGTGCGGTCCTGGTATACACCCAGCGGAAAGGTCTTTTCCATCACATCGCGCACCCAGCGTTGTGCCTCCACGGGCTGCATCTTCCAGATCGTCGGACAAGGCGACAACACCTCCACCATCGAAAAGCCGAGGCCGCGCACCTGGTTTTCCACGGCGCGCCGCACTGCGCGTGTCGCCTGCGCAATCTGCTTGTTGTCTCCCAGTCCCACTCGCTCGATGTAGACCGGAGCCGCTAGCGTAGCCAGCAACTCACTCATGTGCAGCGGATAGCCTTCGGTGGCAGCGTTCCGCCCGAGCGGAGTGGTTGTGGTCTTCTGCCCCAGCAAGGTCGTCGGTGCTGCCTGTCCGCCCGTCATGCTGTAGATGGCGTTGTTCACGAAGATCACCGTGATATTTTCGCCGCGATTGGCCGCGTGCAGAATCTCCGCTGACCCGATGGCCGACAAATCCCCATCGCCCTGGTAGCCGATTACGATGCTATCCGGCCTACTTCGCTTGGCCCCCGTGCCCACTGCCGGCGCCCGCCCATGTGCTGCCTGGATATTGCCCACGTCGAAGTAGCAATAGGTGAAGACCGAGCAGCCGACCGGGGCGATGAGAATTGTCCTGTCCTGGATGCCCAGCTCATCGATCGCTCTGGCCAGCATCTTGTGCACCATGCCGTGGCCGCATCCCGGACAGTAGTGCGTCTGGTGCTGCAGATCTTCTTTCCGTTCGTAGCGTTCGTAGAACGCCTTGGGCTTGGCATGCACGACCGTGTATTCAGAAACCATTTCGCTAGGCATGAACCACCCGCCCTTCCTCCGGCTCCATGACCGGCCGGAGTTGCTGCGCCTGCTTGCGTACAAACCGAAGCACCTCTTCGTGCGAGGGTACATTCCCGCCCACGCGGCTCAGGAACTCCACCGGCCGCGCCCCATTCAGCGCCAGCCGCACATCTTCCACCATCTGGCCGTTGCTCATTTCCACAACCACGAAAACACGCGCGGTCTTTGCCAGCCGCTGGAAATGCAGTTTCGGAAATGGATACAAAGTCACCGGCCGCAGGACGCCCACATTGAGCCCGCTTGCGCGAGCCTCTGCCGCTACGGCCTTCAAGATCCGCGCTACGATTCCGTATCCAACCAGCACAATCTCCGCTCCATCCGTATGCCACTCTTCAGCGCGCGCCTCAAGCTGCTCGGCGCAGAGATACTTTGTTTCCAAATCGCGAACATGCGCCTCCAACTCATCGCAATCTAGATGCAACGAATTGATCAGATTGCCGCGCGACTCTGCTGTGCCTGCAACGGCCCACTCGGGCAGATGCGGCTCGATGGCCTGCTGCGGGAACTCGACCGGCTCCATCATCTGGCCAATGAATCCATCCGCCAGCAGCACCACCGGGTTCCGGTACCGGTCAGCCAGCTCGAACGCCAGCGCCGTCAAATCCGCCATTTCCTGTACGGAGTGCGGTGCCAGCACGATTGTCCGGTAGTTTCCGTGGCCGCCACCCTTCACCACCTGGTGATAATCGCTCTGCTCGGCTGCAATGTTGCCTAACCCAGGCCCGCCGCGGGTGATATCCGCGATCACGCAAGGCAGCTCCGCGCCTGCCATGTAGCTGATGCCTTCCTGCATCAGGCTGATTCCCGGTCCGCTCGACGCGGTCATCGCCCGTACACCCGCCGCCGCCGCTCCGTAGAGCATGTTGATCGCTGCAACCTCGCTTTCCGCCTGCAGAAACACTCCGCCCACCTGCGGCAGAAACTGCGCTGCCGTCTCCGTAATCTCGCTGGCCGGCGTGATGGGGTACCCATAGAACGCGCGGCATCCAGAGAGAATTGCGCTCTTGACAATCGCTTCATTTCCTTTCATCAGTTGCTTGCGCATCGAGGTGCTCCTTCCATGCCGGCGATCGAACTGCTTACAGCAGCGCGCACTTCAGCGGCTTTGCGTGGCGCGGCGCGAAGCACCGTGATGGCACCCGGCTCGGGACACACCATAAAGCAGATTCCGCACCCCGTGCAGCCCGCGCCCGCGTAGGTCGCCGTTCGATAGCCATAGTGATTCAACCGCTCGCTCAAGCGGATCACCTTCGGCGGACACGCTTCCACACACAATCCGCAGCCCTTGCACTCATCCACATCCACCCGCAGCATGCCTCGATCCCGCTTTTCTGTATCGCTCATCTTTCACCCCTCTCAGGCAACTCGCAGCTCAGGCATACACTGCCGTCGCTGCCTTGCGCTCCAGGTAATGCGAGCGCACCGCAAAATCTTCTAGTCCTCCCTGGAACTGCGGATCGGCTATCGAAATCAACGCCTCTGCGCGTTCGCGAAGCGTCTTCCCATGCAGGTATGCGATTCCGTGCTCGGTTACCACATAATGCACATCCGCGCGGGACGTCACAACGCCCCCGCCCGGCTCAAGCACCGGCACAATTCGCGACACATCTCCGTGGAGCGCCGTCGAAGGCAAGGCAATAATCGGTACGCCCCCCTTGGAGCGCGCTGCGCCGCGAATGAAATCCAGTTGTCCGCCAAAACCGCTATATGGCTTGGTCCCCAGCGAGTCAGCGCAAACCTGCCCCGTCAGGTCTACCTGCAACGCCGAATTGATGGCTACCATTCTGTCGTTCTGCGCTACCACAAACGGATCATTCGTGTAGCAGATCGGCCGAAACTCGAAGCTCGGATTCTCATGGATGAAATCGAACAGCCGCCGCGATCCGAGCACGAAGGCCAGCACTGCCTTGCCCCTGTGCAGCGACTTCCGTTCTCCATTCAACACGCCCGATTCGATCAACTCGATCACGCCGTCTGAACACATCTCGGTGTGGATTCCCAGGTCACGCTTGTCGCCAAGACAGGTCAATACCGCGTCCGGAATTCCGCCAATCCCCGTCTGCAACGTGGCTCCGTCGGGAATCAGCGAGGCCACGTTGCGCGCCACGCGCAGATGAAACTCAGTGAATGGTTCCGTGCAGACTTCCAACAGGGGCCGCGAGGTCTCCACAATCGCGGAAATGTGGCTCAGGTGAATCGACGTGTCTCCATGCGTGCGGGGCATCCGATCATTCACTTCGGCGATGACTACCTTGGCACAGCGCACCGCGGTCATGGTACAGTCCACCGTCGTTCCTAGGCTCACGAATCCGTGCTCATCCGGCGGCGAAACCTGCATCAACACCACATCTAGCGGCAGAGCGCCGCTTACAAACAAGCCCTCAATCTCGCTGAGAAAGATCGGCGTGTAGTCGGCGCGCCCGGCGGCCACCGCTTCGCGCACATTGGCTCCCAGAAACAGTCCACGATGACGAAAATGTCCCTGAAACTCCGGCCGGGTATAGTCGGCGCTCCCCAGCGTCATCATGTGGACGATCTCTACATCGCGCACCTCGGGAGCACGCGCGACCAGCGCATCCACCAGAATCGAAGGCGTGCCGCACCCCGACTGAATCCACACGCGGTCGCCAGAGCTTACCGCCTCCAACGCCCGCTCGGCATCCATGCACTTGCTCTGGTATTCCTGGTGCCAGTCCATTTCCGATTGCCTCCTAAGCGTGTCCGCATCTCTCCAGCACAACCAGTCTTTTGTTACCGTCGCTCACACCAGACGGCCGTTCCAGTTCTGCCCTCGCTTTCACAGACAATCCATTTCGATAGCCACCAATACTCCCCAAAAGCCCGAGTTACTTTACCCCTCGCCATAGGGTGTTGCTGTGACGCAGGTCACTCCGTCCCTGCGATACATCCAAGGGGAATTCGGTTGGGCTTTCCGGCCGGGCTGTGTTGGCGGAGGGCTGCAAAATCAAACGTTACGGATTCAGCAAAGGAATTTTGCCGGGACTACAACTGCACGCGCGGTTTTCGGGCACAGGCTCAATGGGTTCACAGAAGATGTTGATAGAAAAGAAGTTATCCATGACCTACCTCAACCGCCTTGGGGAACTGCTGACGTTTGCCTGGATTTTGAGGCTCTGGATGCTCTGAACGAGACAAAACGGTACGGGAAAGTGGCAATCGCCATGTGCTTTGAGTCTGGCAACGGAATCGCCCGTGCCGAAGCAGCGAGCCCGAAGATCCGCTTTTTCCTTTTCCAATTCCCGTATCGAGAAGTTAGTTCAATCTTGGAAAACTCCAGAAAGCTGCTGGCCTGCAGACATATATTCGGAGATTTTAGTGATCGATTCTCCGATAGGGTGAAGTGAATGTGCAAAGGCGGCGCGGCCCTGTCCGCAACCGACTGCGCCAATTCCGTCTTGGCAATGTTTACGGCGTGGGAACTGCCGTTTCTTTGGTTCCACGACCACTCTAGCCGTGGCGGTTAACTTTTTGAACTACAGAACCATGGCACTGACGGGCGCAAGCTTTTATTGGAAAGGCCAGTGGCGATGAGTGAGCCGAGCAGGTTGGATGTTGCCTGCACTCTTCAGAAGGTTGGGCAAGAGCTTCAATCCCTGATGCGCGATTCAGAAAAGGAAATCGATACGGTGAGTAGAGAGTTTGAGGATCTTGCCCGTCATACCGATGCCATTCTGAATCTGGCGGCGGGGGTGATCGGCTGCGTTGAGGATGACAGTGTCAAGTCGATTCTGCCCAAGGTGCAATCCCTGGGCGCCGAGGCAAGAAAGTTTATTCAGGAGAGGCTGCGGGCGACCGCCGGGATTCTGGAAACCGTGATCGCGGAGGCTGAGTTGCTCGGTCGGCTTTCCCGGCTCACGCGCGGTCAGAGGGCGATTGCGCGAGAGACCCAGGCGCTGAGCGTACTTACGAATATAGAGGTCGCCCATCTGGGCCAGTTGGGCACAGGATTCCAGTATCTGGCGCACCAATTGGGCGATTTTTCCCAGTCTGTGACCGAGGGGGCAAAAGATCTCGCCTGCCACACGGATGAGCGCCGAGCCTCGATCGAAGAGACCAAGCGCATGCTTATGGTCGAGTTGCCCCGGATGCACCAGGAGTTTGCACGGATTGAAGTGGACCTGGAGAACGCCTTGGCGGCAGCTGGCTCCAGCCTGGCGGAACTATCGAGGACGCCGGCGCAGTTCAGGGGGTGCGTCGAGGAGATCGCCGGTCAGATTGCCGGAGTGGTGGCCGCTATCCAGGCGCACGACATTACGCGGCAGCAGGTTGAACACGTGCGGGAAGCGCTTCAGTTGATCTCGGCGAAGATACGCGGGGTTGACAACTGCAAATCTGAGGCATCCAACGAACTGCCCCGGATCTCAGCCGGTCTTGTCATTCAGGCCTACCAGTTGAAAAGCATCCGGGAAACCATGGGAGACTGGGTATCCCAGATCAGGAGATGCATGGACGGCATCCTGAGGATCAGTTCCTCAGAGGTGGTAGGGACCGGCCCGGTGGTTCTGGAACAGGAGCGGGAGCTTTCGCAACAACTTGCCCGGATCGAAGCGCTCGAACAGGAGTGCAGGGCAGACACCGCAGAAGTTGATGACACACTTGCGGGTCTCTCCAACCTGATGCAACTGGTCAGCGAGCACCTGGAGAAATCGAAGTCGGTTCGCGATCGCCTTCAGTTGCTCTCGTTCAACTCTATTGTTGAGTCTAGCCGCCTGGGCACTCAGGCCGATGCCATCCTGGAAATCTCGCAGAGCATCAAGCGAATCTCGGTTGCATGGAGTGAAATTACCGATCAATCGGCACAGGCCAAAGGGGAGATTCTCAACCTGGCCGAGCAGGCCAGGCAAGGGCTAGACGTCTTTTCCCAGGACGCTACCGGCGCATTGCGGGCGGCACAGGCGGAAACCGGGGCCGGCCTTGAGAACCTGCGCACCGCCGCAGGGTTTGCGGCTGGACAGGCCATGGAGATCGAGTCTTCCATCGGCAGGCTGCAGGTGAAGATCGCGGCGGTTGGCATCACCGGGAATCGCCTCGACGCCTGCCTGGGCCATATCGACACGGTACTTCAGAAAATCGAAGAGCTGAAACGCCAGTTCGTGAGCGATTACCCGGATGCGCTTGATCGCAGTGATCAAGCAGAAGTGGAAGCGATGTTCTCAGCTTCTTACACAACGGAAATCGAGCGCGACGTGTTGCACGCAGCTCTTTGCGGAGCACCCTTGCCGGTGGTGCAACAGAATCTGGCGGGAAACGACGTGGAGCTCTTCTAAGCGAGAAGCCGCTTTTAGAAATGAATTGAACCATAAGATGAGAGGGCGTGAGGCCAACGATGAGGCAAATCTTGACCGTGGACGATTCAGCCAGCATTCGGCAGATGGTCAGTTTCACCATGGCCAAGGCAGGCTACCAGGTGGCAGAGGCAGTAGATGGCAAGGATGGCCTCGACAAAGTTGGCCGTCAGAACTTTGATCTCATCATTACCGATCTCAACATGCCAAACATGGATGGGATCCAGATGATCACCGCCGTGCGTAAGTTGCCCGGCTATGGGTTCACGCCAATCTTGATGCTGACCACTGAGTCGCAGGCCGAAAAGAAGGATGCGGGGCGCAAGGCCGGAGCGACCGGCTGGATTGTCAAGCCTTTCAATGCGGATCAACTGATAGCGGTCGTGCAGAAGCTAGCGAGATAGGTGCTTACCTAAACGGAACGGCGAAGATGTAAGAGGAAGCCATGGCACAGGTAACCCCAATCTATTTGGCGTAATCGATGGCTCTGATGCGTTTGCTAGCTAACATCTCACAGCGTTGAGCCGACACCTTATTTATCTGGCCAATCCAGCCCCTTTTCAAGGTGTGACCAGATGCCGGACTGATCCACTCCCAAGCGAATTTCATTTTGCAGGATATTGGTTGAGCGGAATAGAGTTAGTAATATCCCTCTAAGAAGAATCCATCTCAAACCTCTCCAAATAGTACTCATGATTTGCCGGATAGCCGCCGATGAAGTATGGGTGCGACGTAACAGTTAGAGCGATTCAAATGTTGACTGGCTTTCACCAATTCTGCCGGTTCAACACTTTCAAGAGCTTGTTAGCGCTCGGGTTATGACACTGAACATCAAGGGGTGTCCCCTTGTCTTTGCTAGGGAAGATGCAATAACTCGCCAAGGAGCCGGACGTGGGAATCACTTTGGAGCGCCGTGAAGATTCGACCGTGATCCACCTGGAGGGCGTGGTCGATATCGCATGGGCCGCGGAGCTGAAAAAGTTACTGCTCCAGGCATTCGCAGCCGGCAAAGAAGTGCGCGTTGCGGTCGATGGCGCGACCGATTTGGATGTGACTGCAGTGCAGTTACTATGGGCCGCAAGGCGCGAGTCGAAAGCTTCCGGTGTTCGGTTTGCGCTCGTGGGGAACGCGCCAGAGTCAGTTACTTCCGCACTGCTTCATGCAGGCTTTGAAGATTTCGCGACGACCTTGCGTACCAGCCATGTCAGCGGGGTGGATTGTTGTCAATCGTAGACCAAGTCGACCAGTTCAAACACAGCTTCCAGGAAGAAGCGCGCGAGATTCTCGTGGAACTGGAAGCAGCTCTGCTGGAGCTGAATGAGAACCGTGGCGATGTCGAGCTGGTGGGCCGGGTCTTCCGCGCCCTGCACACCATCAAGGGCTCGGGGGCCATGTTCGGGTTCGACGAACTGGCCGCGTTTACACACAATCTGGAGACTGCCTTCGACGAGGTGCGCAACGAGCGGATGACGATCACCTCGGACTTGATCGACCTGACTCTCGCCGCTCTGGATCAGATCAGGGCCATGGTCGAAGAGGGCACTGGAACGCCCGCAGCAGACGCTGCCGCCTGTGCGACGATTCTGGCCAAAGTACGGCAACTCTCCGGCATGCCGCCAAGCCACGCGTCTGGACGGGAAACTGTTGTAACTCCGCCGCCTAGGCTGGCTGCCGTAAGAGGCCATGCGCGCGAGTGGCATATACGGTTCTTTCCCGGCCCTGACCTGATGCGCAATGGTGCCAATCCACTTTTGCTGCTGCGCGAGTTGCGGCAACTGGGAGGGCTTTCGGTCCGGGCCAGCATGGCGGCGATTCCGCCGCTCGTCGAGCTGGATCCGGAGCGCTGCTACATCGGCTGGGAGATGATGTTGGCCTCCGCGGCGGGCCGGGATGCAATCCGCGATGTGTTCATCTTTGTGGAGGACAGTTGCGAACTGGTCATCGAGCTAGCGTCAAACCCTGTCGAGAGCTACGCCCAGCCGGGGTCCGTGTGCAAGGCGGATACGATGGCCAGGGCGCTGGAGGACAAGCGCATCCCCAGCGGAGGCCGCCGCAGCTACGACAAACCTGACAACGCAACCAGCCTGCGCGTGCCTGCCGCCAAGCTGGACCAGTTTGTTGACCTAGTGGGCGAACTGGTCACGGTGCAGGCCCGGTTGAGCGAGATTGCCGGGCGCTCGGGCGATTCCGAGATTGGAGTGGTGTCGGAAGAAATCGAGCGGCTGACTTCGGCTTTACGCGAGAACTCGATGAACATCCGCATGATGCCGATTCGAGCCACCTTCGAAAAATTCCGGAGGCTTGTTCACGACCTGGCGCGCGATCTGGGCAAGGACGTCGAGCTCACCATGGAAGGCGCAGATACGGAACTGGACAAGACGGTGATCGATCAGTTGGGCGATCCGCTGATGCACCTGATCCGCAACAGCATGGACCACGGCATTGAGCCGCCCCAAGTCCGCGCCGCACAAGGTAAGCGTCCCACAGCGACCATTCATTTATCCGCGCGGCATTCCGGCGCCAGCGTTCTGGTTGATGTCTCTGACGATGGCGGCGGCATTGACGCGGAGGCAGTGCGCAACCGCGCGATCGAGAAGGGCCTGGTGACTGCCGATGCAGCGCTAAGCGAAGCAGAAATCTTCGGGCTGATCTTTCAGCCCGGCTTTTCGACGGCCAGGCAAGTGACCGATATCTCCGGCCGAGGGGTAGGCATGGACGTGGTCCGCCAGCTGGTCGACAGCCTGCGGGGAACCATCGACGTGGCCAGCAAGGCCGGCACGGGAACCTCTGTCACACTTCGCCTGCCGCTAACCCTGGCCATCATTGACGGCCTGCTGTTGAGTGTGGGGGATGCCTGCTTTGTGTTGCCGCTGGCCAACACCCTCGAATGCATCGAGCTGACGCGCAAGGAAATCGAGAGGGCCAACGGCAAACATGTGGTCAATGTGCGTGGGGAGATCATTCCCTACATTCGCTTGCGCGAGCACTTCAATATCTGCACCGAGCGGCCCGAGATCGAACAGATCATGGTAGTCGAAACCGAAGATGGGCGCTACGGCTTTGTGGTGGACCAAGTGTTGGGAAATTGCCAGACGGTGATCAAGAACCTGGGTCGGTTCTACCGGCATGTACAAGTGGTCTCTGGTGCCACCGTTCTGGGCAACGGAACGGTGGCGTTGATCCTCGATCCTCAGCGGCTGGCGCAGAATGCGGTGCGCGCAACCGTGCATGGCCTGCGAACGCGTCTGCCAGCAGCCGCGGTGGACGGCCGGCCGCGAAAGGCATCGCCGGGGAATGCTCTCTAGAGGTTCGTCGGTGCTGGACTGAGCGCCAGCGCCCGTCAAATAACTGATTTAACCAGCTGAATCTCGTGCTCCTCCCGGTCCGCATCAACCGGCGAACGGATGAACGGTCAACGGATCAGGCAGAGAACGAATTCATGCGAAGGAGGGGCGGATTCAATGCCGACTGCATTGGTAAGGGAAGGCCGGAAGCTGCGTGGCGCCGGCAAGGGAATTGGCAACAACGGTCACGGTGACGATGGACAGCCGGACAACGACCGGGTGAGCAGAAAAGCGCGTATGGCCGAAGACGATTCGGCGCTTGTCTTGGATGAAATCGTGCGCCTGGTGGACGCATCCAAGGAAGGGCGCCTCTCCGAGCGCGGCAATGCAACGCTGTTCAATGGTGTCCATCGCGAGATGATCCAGGGTGTCAACGAGATGCTGGACGCCATCCTGCTGCCGATTGCGGAAGGCAACCGGGTGCTGGCCCAGATTTCAAGCGGCAAGATCGACGAACTGATTGCTCAGACCTACAAGGGCGACCACGAGAAGATGAAGGTGGCCGTCAACAATGTCGCTGTCGTTCTGCAGGGTTTGCAGAGGGAGCTGGCGCGGTTGATTGAGGCATCCAAGGAGGGGCAACTCTCGGAACGCGGGAAGGCCGAACAGTTCCAGGGCGCGTATGCGGAAATCGTCCGTGGCGTGAATTCCATGCTGGATGCCATCCTGCTGCCCATCGGCGAGGGGAATCGCATCCTTGCCCAGATTTCAAGCGGCAAGATCGATGAACTGATCGCTCAGACCTACAAGGGCGACCACGAGAAAATGAAGGTGGCCGTCAATAACGTCGCAATGGTTCTCCAGAGTCTGGAAAAGGAACTGGCGCGTTTGACTGACGCCTCCAGGGACGGCCAGCTCTCCGAGCGTGGCAAGTCTGAACAATTCCAGGGCGCCTATGCAGAGATTGTGCGTGGCGTGAATACCATGTTGGACGCCATCCTGCTACCCATCGGAGAAGGAAACCGGATTCTGGGCTTGATCCGAGGTGGCAACTTGCGAGAGAAGGTCGAGATCGCCTGCAAGGGCGATCACGCCAAAATGAAGGATGCTATCAACGGTGTACATGATTGGTTGACTGAGCTAATTGCGTTCGTGACCAAGATAGCGAACGGTGACATGTCGGCAGCCATGTCAAAAGCCTCCGACGCTGATCAGATTCATGAATGGCTGATGTTGATGAAAAGTAACATCCATGGCCTGGTCGCAGAGGTCGACATTCTAGCCAAGGCGGCGGTGGAAGGCAAGCTGGCGACGCGCGCTGACGCCAGCAAGCATCAAGGCGAATATCGCAAGATTGTGCAAGGCGTGAACGAGACGCTGGACGCAGTCATCGGTCCCTTGAACGTGGCTGCCCGCTATGTGGACCTGATCTCGAAGGGCGACGTGCCCGAACAGATTACGGATACCTACAACGGCGATTTCAATCTGATCAAGAACAATCTGAATGCGCTGATCGTGGCCATGAACGACATCACTGCGGCGGCCGAGGAGATTGCCAATGGCAACCTGACGGTGGTCATCCGGGAGCGATCTCCGAAGGACAAGCTGATGCAGGCGCTGGAGGCGATGGTAGGTGGACTGACGCGGACGGTTTCCGACATTCGCTCGATCGCCGGCGAGGTGGCGGCGGCCAGCCAGTCGATTTCGACGGCTTCAATCCAGGTCTCGAAGGGCGCCAGCAACCAGGCCGCGGCGGCCGAGGAAGCCTCGTCTTCGATGGAGGAGATGGTCTCGAACATCAAGCAGAATGCTGACAACGCGCAGCAGACCGACAAGATCGCCAACAAGAGCGCCAAGGATGCGCAGGAGAGCGGCAAGAGCGTGTTGGAGGCTGTGGCCGCGATGAAGGAGATCGCCGACAAGATTTCCATCATTGAAGAAATCGCCCGCCAGACCAACCTGCTGGCATTGAACGCGGCCATCGAAGCGGCTCGTGCTGGCGAACATGGCAAGGGATTTGCCGTGGTGGCCGCTGAGGTGCGCAAGCTGGCCGAGCGTAGCCAGAAGGCAGCCGGCGAGATCAACCAGCTTTCCGCCACTACGTTGAAGGTGTCGGAGAAGTCTGGCGAGATGCTGGACAAGCTGGTGCCAGACATCCAGCGCACTGCCGAACTGGTACAGGAGATTACGGCTGCCAGCAAGGAGCAGGATACGGGCGCAGAACAGATCAATAAGGCATTGCAGCAACTGGAACAGGTGATTCAACAGAATGCATCCGCATCCGAAGAGATGGCTTCGACCACTGAGGAGTTGACTGGCCAGTCTGATCAACTGGTCAGCGCGCTGGCGTTCTTCCGAACCGGCGACGAGGACGGTGTTCCGGCTCGCAAGGGAGCGGGCGCAAAGACCGTGAGGACGAATGATCACGGCGTGGCATCCGGCATGAAGTCGGCTGCTAAGGGCGGGGCCGCCACGGACAGGTCTTCGTCCGTGGTGCTGAAAGGCGGGGTCAATCTCCGGCTCAAAGACAAACACGACGACCTTGACGGGGAGTTCGAGCGTTACTGACCGGTCTGGCGCGGGCCGGCATCGGTCCGCGCCCTGTCTTCAGGATACGAAAGGAGCGGATTATGAGCGTTAACGAAATCACGGAGACACGGCAGTACCTCACCTTCAAGCTCGGCAACGAGATCTTCGCCACCGACGTTGCGAAGGTAAGAGAGGTGCTCGACCTCACAACCATCACGCAAATCCCGCGCACACCCGACTTCATGGCCGGAGTCATCAATCTCCGGGGCAGCGTCGTTCCAGTCGTCGACCTCCGACTCTGCTTTGAGATGTCGAAGACCGAGAGCACGCGCAACACCTGCATCGTGGTTGTCGAGGTATTGCTTGACAATGAATCGACCGTTATCGGCGCGCTGGCCGATTCGGTCGAGGAGGTGATTGACCTGGAGCCGGATCAGATTCAGCCGGCGCCGCGCATAGGAACCCATATCCGGACCGACTTCATCCGGGGGATGGGCAAGCGCGATACGCAGTTCATCATGATTCTGGACATCGATCGCGTTTTTTCGGCCGAGGAACTGGCCGTGGCACGCGGGCAGGAATCGAACAAGCCGCTGGTTGAAGTGGCGGCGTAAGAGAGGGAATGGGGCGGGTAAGACCGCCCCGTTTACACAATGAGCGCTCGCGATGAATGCATCTCGGGAAGGGATTATGCGCGGCTCTGCGACCTTATCTACGCAGAGGCGGGCATCCACCTGGGCACGGAGAAGCGGATCATGCTCGAGGTGCGGATCAAGCGGCGATTAAGAGATCTCGATCTGAGTTCCTACGGCCAGTATTGCGATTATCTGTTCGGGCACCAGGGTCTGAAAGAAGAGATTGTTCACCTGATCGACGTGGTGACGACCAACAAGACCGACTTCTTTCGCGAGGCGAAGCATTTTGATTTTCTGGTCGAGAAAGCTATTCCCGATCTGGTGTCGCGCAGTGGAAGCGGAAGGCAATTTCTGGTTTGGAGTGCGGGTTGCTCGACGGGCGAGGAGCCGTACACGCTGGCGATGGTGCTCAGCGAGTATGCGCTGACCCATCCCGGCTTCCGCTTCAGGATACTGGCCACTGATATATCCACCACGGTGCTGGCGAAGGCCGAACTTGGTGTCTACTCTTGCGAAGCGGCAGAGCCGGTGCCGTCCGCGATCAAGAGAAAGTACTTCATGCGCAGTCGCGATGATGGTTCCAACCGAGTAAGGGTGGTGCCGGAACTGCGGCGTCTGGTCGAATTTCGCCGCCTGAACTTCATGGATGTCGATTACGGCCTCTCGGAAAGGGCGGATGTGATCTTTTGCCGCAACGTGATCATCTATTTCGACCGGCCTACGCAGGAGCGCATGCTCAAGAAGCTGTCTGACAACCTTGTTCCTCACGGATACATGTTTGTTGGCCACGCCGAGACGCTGCACGATATGGATCTTCCCCTGGCGCCAGTGGCCCCGTCCCTGTACAGGAGGGTCCATGCCGGGAATTGATGCGGTATTGCCGGAGGTGTATGTGCAGCCCGGGGAATCGCATCTCGTTTACGAGCCTGCCATCCTGCGCACCGTACTCGGCTCCTGCGTCGGAGTCACATTCTGGGTGCCTCGGCTCGGCGTTGCCGCGCTCTGCCATCCCATGCTGCCCAGTTATCCTGTGACACCGCTGTCAAAACTAAGTCTTGCGGTCGGCCGCCGCTACGTGGACTTTGCCATTCGTGATCTTGCCCGGCAATTCGACTCCCTCGGCGCGCATCGCGGCGAAGTACAAGTCAAGCTTTTCGGGGGCGGCGATGTGTTGGTTATAACCAATGAGGCGTCGCGGCCAACGGTAGGCAAATTGAACTGCGAGGTCGCGGTCAAAGTGTTGCACGAAGAGGGTTTTGACGTGGTTGCTTCCAGTCTTGGAGGCAGTTCCGGGCTCCACATTCAGTTCCACAGCGGGACCGGAGAAGTCCTGCTCCGACGGCTTGGCTGAAGCAAGAACTATAGGACGGGGCGACGTGCGCATAAGCGAGAGGTCACCGGATCCGGCTTGAGCAAAAGAAAGCAGAAGGGCGGTGGATATGGATACACCCAGGATTCGCGTGCTGATTGTGGACGACTCCGCCGTGGTGCGCCAGACGCTGTGCGACGTTCTCTCGTCGGATCCGGAGATTGAAGTGATCGCCACTGCCGGCGACCCGTTCGTGGCAGCCGACCGAATCAGCGAGCAAGTGCCGGATGTCATCACGCTCGATATCGAAATGCCACGGATGGATGGGCTCACTTTTCTGAAAAAGATCATGAGCCAGCACCCAATACCGGTGGTCATCTGTTCGAGCCTGGCCGAGGAAGGCGCGCAGAGCACCTTCAATGCTCTTGAATACGGCGCGGTGGATATTGTCACCAAACCTCGTTTGGGAACCAAGCAGTTTCTTGAAGACTCACGCATTACTCTATGTCATGCGGTGAAAGCTGCGGCGGTGGCAAAACTGCGCATGCTCCGCCCAAGCCACACTGTCGAGCCCAAGCTCACCGCCGACGCCATTCTCTCTGCGGCCACTCATGCCATGGCCGAGACAACGGAGAAGGTGGTGGTGATTGGCGCCTCGACCGGCGGAACGGAGGCGCTGAAAATTCTGCTTGAGTCGCTGCCAGCGGATACTCCCGGCATCGTGATCGTGCAGCACATGCCGGAGTTGTTTACGCGCGCCTTTGCCAACCGGCTCGACAGCCTGTGCGATATCACCGTCAAAGAGGCCGAGACCAACGACACCGTCATTCGCGGACGCGCGCTGATTGCTCCGGGTAATCACCATCTGCTGCTCAAGCGCAGCGGCGCACGCTATTACGTGGAGATCAAGGACGGTCCGTTGGTTTGCCGGCACCGCCCCTCGGTGGATGTGCTCTTCCGCTCTGCCGCCCGCTACGCCGGCCAAAACGCCGTTGGCGTCCTATTAACCGGCATGGGTGACGACGGCGCACGCGGCATGCTCGAGATGAAGCAGGCCGGCGCCACGACCATCGCCCAGGACGAGGCTACATGTGTTGTCTTCGGCATGCCCAAGGAAGCAATCAAGCTCGGCGGTGTCGACAAGGTTCTGCCGTTGCAAGCGATAGCAGGGGCAATTCTTTAGTTCAACGTGCGAGGTTTACTCCCCCCGCCTTTGGGCGGTCAGCTTCAGCGTGCTTCTAGAATGTCGGGTGGAGCAGAGATGGGCAAATATCGGAGAGCGGTCGCGCGATTTGGGACATCAAGTATCACCTGATCTGGATCACGAAGTATCGGTACAGGGTATTGCGCGGTGAAGTGGCAGAGCGAGCCCGGGATGTGATTCGGCAGATAGGAGACGACGGACGTTCTGAGCGTTTCCGTCTGGCAATTGTCACCCCTCTTCAATGGCCGGCTCACGACCTGAACGCTGAACACATGAGATTTCACCTGTTCCGACCAAGCGACGTTCATCAACTGGCGCCTTGGAAAGGTAAAATGGAAACTTTGCTTAGAGGCGACATACGAGGCTACCTAATATAAACCTGATGAAAGCGACCCTCACTGGAGCGCTTGGAGGTCTGCTTTTTGGCTTCGACACTGTAGTCATTTCCGGAGCCATCGATGCTCTGGTCAAGCTCTATAGCCTGAGCCCTCAGGGCAAGGGCTGGACGGTGGCCATAGCGCTTATCGGCACGGTGGCAGGATCGTTTGGTGCAGGTGTAACAGGCCAGAAACTGGGTGGGCGCGAAACCTTACGCATCACAGCAGTGCTCTACGTGGTCTCGGCCATCGGCAGCGCTTTGGCCTGGAGTTGGCCCTCGCTCATGGTCTTCCGGTTCATCGGCGGACTGGGCATTGGGGCCTCTTCGGTGCTGGGGCCGGTCTACATCGCCGAGCTCTCTCCGGCCAAGTGGCGCGGCCGGCTGGTGGGCGCCTTCCAGTTCAACGTAGTATTCGGTATTTTGGTTGCCTACACATCCAACTATCTGATTCGGCTTTTGCACCTGGGAGCAGCGGAGTGGCGCTGGCAGGTCGGCGTGGCCGCGCTGCCCGCCTTTGGCTTCCTGGTGCTGCTGTTCGGTATTCCTCGCAGCCCGCGCTGGTCCGCCTCGAGGAATCGCATCGATGAAGCCCTGGCCGTGCTCAAGCTTATGGGCGAGCCTGACCCCGAGGCCAACTTGCCGACATCCGGTCCGCGCTGGACCAGGAGCACACCTCAGCCCGCGAACCGGTCTTTCGCTGGAAATACCGCTACCCGCTGTTTCTGGCCATCACCATCGGCGCGTTCAGCCAGTTGGCCGGCATCAACGCTATCCTCTATTACCTGCCCAGTATTTTTGCCTCCGCCGGCTTCAGCCAGATCTCCGGCGACCAGCAGGCCATCGCCATCGGATTTACGAATCTCATCTTCACCATGGTTGGCATGTCGGTCATTGACAAGTTGGGCCGCAAGACGCTACTGCTTATTGGCGCGGTGGGCACGGCCAGTTGCCTGGGCGCAGTTTCGTGGCTGTTCAGGACGCATTCTCATCCCGGCGCGCTGGTGTGGCTGTTCGTCACTTATATCGCGTTCTTTGCTCTCTCTCAGGGAGCAGTTATCTGGGTCTACATTGGCGAAGTATTTCCGAACCATGTCCGGTCAAAGGGGCAAGGCGTGGGCAACGCCAGCCACTGGATCATGAATACCATCATCGCCCTCGAATTCCCGGTGGCGGTGGTCAGCCTCGGCCGCAGTGCTCCGTTCACCTTTTTCGCCGCCATGACAGCCATCCAGTTTCTGGTGGTGTTATTCATCTATCCGGAGACCAAGGGGCAGACGCTGGAAGAGTTGCAGCGAAGGCTGGTGAAGAACTAAACAGGGAAGCATTAGCTCCCAGATCCTATCCGACTTTGCGTGAGTAAATATCCCCGGCTTTACCGGGAGATATTTACAATGGCGGGAACGGGTGGCAAAAGAACCAACAGTGATATATTCCTCCCTGCAACAGGGAAGGAATCAGGCATCTTGAGTCAAAGAACTGCCTTGGGGCCCCCTTCGCAGCCATAGGCACAGTCAGTGAGCGTCTATAGCCCGTTGCCCCAGAGCAACTCCCAAGTGGCCCAGAGGTCTTACCTGTGCGTTCCTCTGTGGTGCCTGACCACCAGTTGCGATTGCTCGAGTTCTTTGAGGTCCAACTGGCCGTTGTGGTTTGTGTCGAAACGGTCGAATTCAGCGGCTATGAAGCCCATATACTCAGCCTTGGAAATCTTGCCGCTCTTATCGGTGTCCATCAAGCGCAGCAACCGCATCGCTTCAGTCTTCTCCCGCGGCAACTTTCTGCGGGTCGGGCGTGATGGCTGGAGCAGCGGCATTCGCTGTTCGAGGGGCTGCGTTGACCGTTTGACCGGCTACAATGGCGGTTCGGATGTTGGCGCCGATCGCGACCAATCCAACGACAACCAAAACTGCCAGAATTCTCTTTCTCGTCGAAAACATGGTTTCCTCCTTTGTCAGGACCTGCATTTGAGTCGTCCTGAGTGCGGAAAAGCTATACACTCGTGGACCAGAAAAAGGGAAGTCGTCGACGAAGCATAGTCTGGAGCGCTCTCATAAGTCTTTGCAGCCAACGGACATGAATTAAATATGTCGGACGCTATATGGCCACTGGAACTTCGTGAGCGGTAACACCTTCTCCAAGCCGTGATGAATCTTGATCCCAGCGCGCAGGTTTGCAGTTTTTTGCTTGTTTCGGGCAGGAGATAGCTTGTGACACGGTCCTTCCGACCGAGACGGCGCCGAGTCAGGAATGCCGGCGACAGGATTGTTTCCAGGTGAAAAATCATGCGAAAAAGGATTTCCGAACGGATACTGTGACAAATGCGTCTAAGATAAGTCCAAGAGAAAAGTCGATTTTGTTTCAAGCATTTCAGACAAAGCACCTGGCCCTTCGGCTCCTGATCTGATGTGGCCGGGCGCGTAAGCTTAGTGTGAATGCAGATGACAGTTAAGCAAGCTTTCACGTATTTGCCTCCTGATGAAGTGGGGCCAAGTGAATAGCCGGATCGGCTCGCCTCCAAGCCAGGAGGGAACGGTGGCTCCAGGTCCCGTGGGACGCTCTCGCATAGATCGGCTATGGCGCGGATTGACCGTTGCGTTGGTGGCTATGGCCGTAATCGCGGTTCTGCTTCTGGTCAAGAAGGCGAGGACTCCCCGCGAGGGCGTTGCTCCACAATCCTCCATCGTACATACAGGCACATCTCAAACCTTGCGGCTCAAAGGCATGACGGAGGCGGTACAGGCGCGAGCCATCCTGGCGCCTCTCCTTGCCGGCCAACAAGTGGGCACACTCACGATTACGAAGCTAGTCCCCAGCGGAACCCGTGTAAAACAAGGGGATCTACTGGTAGAGTTCGACCGCCAGGCCCAGATGCGCGATTTTCTCGACAAGCGTGCGGAGAGCGACGACGAGAATGACAAAGTCTTAGAGGAGCAGGCTAAAGAAGCTGCTGCTCGAGCCAAGGACGAAACCGAGATCAAGCAGGCGGAAAACAGTCTCAGCAAAGCTGAACTGGAGATGCAGAAGGTGGAACTGCTCTCACGCATCGACGCTGAAAAGGCACGGGAAGACCTGGACGAAGCACAGGCGACGCTGACGCAGTTGAAAGAGACCTTCGATCTGAAGCGCAAGGCAGCGCAGGCATCCATTCGCATTCTTGAAATTCAACGCGATCGTACACGGGAGACCATGTTGCACGCCGAGGCCAATTCTGCCTTAATGCAGATTCATGCGCCGATTGACGGAATCGTCGTACTCAATACGATCTGGAAACAGGGAAACATGGGCGAAGTGCAGGAGGGCGATCAAGTCAGGCCTGGCGTTCCCTGCATGCAGGTAGTTGACCCCGCCATCATGGAGGTCCAGGTACCGGTCAACCAAGAGGATCTGCTTGGATTGAGGGTGGGCCAGAAAGCCCAGGTGCACCTCGATGCCTATCCCGATCTTGTGTTTCAGGGCCAACTCGAATCAATTGATCCGATGGGCCAGAGAGGCGACTTCTCCGTTAAACTTCGCAGATTCTCTGCTACTTTCTCGATCAAAGGCAACGATCCCAGACTCATGCCCGATCTTTCAGCCGCGGTGGATGTAGACCCGGCAGGCACTGACAGTGCCGGGAGTGGCACCAAATGATTCAAAGGCTGAAGGAGCTTTCGGGGAAACGTAAGGCGATCCTTGTTGTTGTCGCCCTGGCAGTTGGCAGCGTGGCAGTCTACGGTCTGGTCCATCACTCCAGGAAGTCTCCTCTGGTTCCCACGTTTCGAGTGAAGCGCGGAGAATTCCTCGATGTGATTCAGTTTCGGGGAGAACTGAAGGCGATGAAGTCCGTGACAATTACAGCACCGCCCGACGCCGGAGATCTTCAGATCCTTAAGCTGGCGACAGACGGGACCCAGGTGAAACAGGGGGATGTTGTCGTCGAGTTCGATCCGTCAAAGACACAGCAGAATTTGGCGCAGGACCAGTCAGTTCTGAAATCCGCACAAGCGGAGATCGAGCAGGCGCGCGCCGAGGGGCGTCTGACCGAAGAAGAGGACACGACCGCCGTGATGAAAGCCCGGTACGACGTCGAGGTGGCCAAGCTGGATGCCAGCAAAGAAGAGATCGTTTCTAGGATCGAAGGGGCGGAAGCCAATCTAAAGGTTTCCGATGCGGAGCAGGCGCTGCGCGAGGCGGAGCAAAAGCTGAAATCCGATTCCGCGGTGGATGAAGCGACGACCGAAAGTAAGAAGCATGCAAGTAGCAAAGCGAGCTATGATGCCGAGCGCGCTGCGCATGCCCTGACCTCCATGACGTTAAAGGCGCCAGCGAATGGAACGATCAGTCTTATATCGATTTGGCACGATGGAGGAGTAACCCCATTCAAACCCGGTGATCGGGCATGGCCCAGCGCACCCATCGCGGAATTGCCGGATGCTGCCTCGTTGCGGATTGTAGCGCGCGTGGATGAAACCGAACGCGGTCGGCTGGCATTATCGCAACCGGTAGCAGTGCAATTGGATGCGATTGCAGATCGGCAGTTCACGGGAAAGGTTGAGCGAATCGGCACGATTGCGACTTCTGACCTCTCCTCAGGTTGGCCCATTCCGCGAAACTTCGATCTTGAAATTACGATCGATCAGGCGGATCAGCGGCTGAGACCGGGGATGACGGTGCAAAGTACGGTGATCGTCGACCGAGTGCCGGATGCCATCACGATTCCCGCACAGGCTTCCTTCCTGAGATCGGGCCAGACGGTGGCCTATGTCTGGAATGGCTCCAGGTTTCAGGAGCGCGTAATTCAAATTGAACGAAGAAGCCGCGACCGCATTCTGTTGTCCAGTGGCTTGCGCCAGGGAGACTTGGTAGCACTTAAAGATCCGTCGGTGAAGGAGTGAGATTGCACGCATGAAACGGCATCGAATCCTTATATGGGCAGTTGGGGCCCTTGGTCTGGCGACGGTCATCAGTGCGGTAGTGGCCGCGAGCCGGGTTCGCCTGCCTGCGAAGACCGATGAGATTCCTCTGGCCGAGGTAAAGCGCGGAGATATCAGTTTGCAGGTCCATGGCACCGGCGAGTTGCGCGCAAGCCACGCGATCATGCTTACGGCTCCAGCCGTAGGTGGTGACGCCCTTCAGATCACTCGACTGGTCAGAGCCGGAGACCTGGTGAAAAAGGGTGACATCGTAATTGAATTCGATCCCAGCGAACAACGTTACAAGCTGGAACAGAGCCATTCGGAGTTGCTGCAGGCCGAGCAGGAGATCACCAAGGCCAAAGCGGATGCCGTGGTGCTGACCGCGGAAGATAAAGTTGCTCTGCTGAAAGCTCGCCACAATGTGCGCAGGGATGAGTTGGATGTTCAAAAGGATGAGCTCGTGAGCAAGATCGATGCTGATAAGAACAAGCTTGCTTTACAACAGGCCAAGCGAGCCTTGGCGGAGCTGGAGAAGGATATCGAATCGCACAAGGCGTCGGGACAGGCTTCGACTTTCCTTGCTCAGGAGAAGTACAACAAAGCCAAATTGGCAATGGACCAAGCTCAGCAGAACCTCGATAAAATGCGTGTCATCGCACCCATGGATGGACTGGCCTCGATTCAAAAGAACACGAATGCCTCAGGGTTAATCTTCTCTTACGGGTCTCTTCCCGACTACCATCCGGGCGATCAGGCGCAACCGGGCAGAGCCATTGCGCAAGTCGTCGATCCCTTGGGGATGGAGCTGATCTCAAAGGTCGGGGAGCAGGACCATGGGAATGTGAAGCAGGGACAAGCTGTGGAGGTCACTTTCGATGCATTGCCGAATCGTGTCTTTCGAGGAACGGTCAAGAGCATAGGTGGAATGTCAATGCGGCAATTCTTTGAAAGCAATGCGGGCGGCAGTTTTGACGTTTCGATTCAACTTACCGATGCAGATGCTCGCCTGCGTTCAGGCTTCACGGCCCAAATCGTCTATCTCGGGGGGAGCAAAAAGAACGTGCTTTATCTGCCTCGGCAGGCGCTGTTCCTGAAAGATGGCAAACGCATTGTCTACGTGAGGAAGGGCAGCGCGTACGAGCAACGAGAGGTCAGGATTCAGAGCGAAAATGAAAGCCGTGCGGCGATAGAAGGACTGGAAGAAGGGGACAGGGTCGCCTTGGTTGATCCAACGGCGCCGCGAAAGACAGCCGGCGGCAACTCTGCGACCGGCAGCATCGGAGGAGCAAGCTAATGACCACGCTTCAATCGCTGGTCCCTGCACGCTTCTTACTCGCTTACCAGCAATGGACGCGAGACGCGCAACTGGGCATGCAGAACCTCATGCTTCATGGACTCCGCTCGCTGTTGACGATGCTGGGGATGATTTTCGGGGTTGCGGCGGTCGTGGCAATGCTCTCCATCGGCGCGGGTGCGCGTCAGAAGGTCATGGCGCTGATCGAGCAAATGGGAGTCCATAATCTCATCGTGGAAGCGAAGGAGACTGTGGAATGGCAGGCTCATTCAAGGATTCGCAAGATTTCTCCCGGGCTAAGTTTGCAAGACTATCGGATTATTCGTGATGACGTAGAAGGTGTTGTGGCTTCCACTCCGCGCAAGCGGCTTACCCCTTCAAAAATCATCCCCAAGTCGCAACAGGATATGCCCACTGTTTACGGTGTGAATCCAACTTACCAGCAGATCGCCGGACTCCATGTGTTGAATGGCAGATTTTTTGACCAGGGGGATGAGGATCGGGGCGCGCCTGTATGTGTATTGGGAGCCGCTGCCAAGTGGAGTTTGTTCGGATCGTCTAGCGCAGTCGACCAGTACGTCAAAGTAAACGAGCAGTGGTTTCGCGTGATCGGTGTGGTCAGTCCGCAACTGAGTCCACAGAGCGATGCGTCCGGTGCACCTGCCGTTGATGTGAATAACAACATCTATATTCCACTGCAATCGGCATTTCTCCGGCTTGAGGATAGCTATAGCGATGTTCGCGATGAGATCGATGGGATTTACCTCAACCTCAGCGAAAGCGCGAACATATCAGAAACAGCGCAGGTTGTCAGGGCTGTCCTGGATTCATCTCACCATGGTGCGGACGATTTCAGCATAGTGGTGCCTGCCGAACTTCTGGCCGAGCAGAAACGCACCGAGCATCTGTTCAATACGGTGATGGTTGCTATTGCTTCCATCTCTCTGCTGGTGGGCGGCATAGGGATTATGAACATCATGCTGGCCAGCATTCTGGAACGAACACGGGAGATTGGCCTGCGCCGTGCGGTGGGAGCCCGGCAATCCGACATAGTGCGGCAGTTTGTGGTGGAGGCCATGATGATCTCGTTCGCCGGCGGGACCATCGGCGTGGTATTTGGTTTCTTCATCTCGCGGTTGATCGCATGGTTGGCCGGATGGTCGACGATCGTAACATTCAGTTCCATAGCACTGGCATTTCTTGTCTCAATCTCTGTTGGGCTCGTCTTCGGAATCTATCCGGCCACGAAGGCGGCTCGCCTGGATCCGGTGGAGGCGATTCGCTATGAGTGAGACGATTACTCCGAATCTTGAGCGCACTTCAAAGATAGCTTTTTTCAACGCTGCCGAATGACTCGGCACGATTATGGAGTCATAGGATGAAGTTCGTACGTCTTGGAATGTTTTTGCTGCTTTTATTGGCCGCAATCTTGCCGGCGTGGGCACAAAATCCGGAAAGTTATCGTGGCCTTCTGACGGCACGCGTCCGTTCAGGAAAGCTGGCGCCACCAGGGCATTTGAAGAACTATGTCCAGAATGGCAAGCTCAGTCTTGGCTTGCGTGACGCAATTCTGTTGACCCTTGAGAACAACAGCAATGTCCAAATTGATGAGACTCAGATTGAATCCCAGAAATTTGCATTGCTGGGTGCGTTTCAACCATTCGATCCCTCAATCCAGAGCACTCTGAACATCAATCGATATTCTTTCCCTACCTATACCCAACTGCAAGGTGTAGGAGAGTCCAGTACCGCGGCCTCCAATTCACTGAGTCAATACGGGCAGGTTATGTACACGCAAACCTTCACGACCGGCACAAACATATCCGCTTCCATCTCCAGCAACAAGTACTCTGTGAACAGTTCTTACTACTTTTTCAATCCATACTTCAACTCCACATTGAGCTTTCAGTTCACCCAACCCTTACTGCGCGGTGGCGGACGGTTTGCAAATACCGCTCCCTTGATCATCGCGCGGCGTGCGCTTGACCAGTCGCGGGCCAGCTTTGAAGCGGAAGTGAACGATGCAATTCTGCAGGTCGTTAACCAATATTGGGCTGCTGTTCTAGCACGCGGCGCACTCGATGTTCAACAAAAGTCGCAAAAACAGGCCGAAGCGAGCTATGAACGCGACAAACGTGCCTTGGAACTGGGAGCGTTGGCTCCGCTCGAAATCTATCGTTCTCAATCCGAAGTTGCGGCCCGCCGGGTAGGGGTGATTCAGGCTGGATATGCATTGCAGCAGACGGAAGAAGTGCTGCGACTCACAATTGGCGCGGATCGGGACCCTCAGATTCGCACTCTGGAACTGGATCTGACAGAAAAGCCGAAACCTGAGGGGGAGCTGAAGAGTATCGATCCCGAAACGGTTCTTACCGAGGCGCTCAACCAGCGGCCGGAAATTGAAGCTGTAAAGAATTCTCTGGCCAATGATGAGACCAGCATTCGTCTCGCGCATAATCAACTCGAACCCAATCTGTCCCTGACCGGCTTCTACCAAAGCACCGGTTTAGGAGGCAATCAGTACAATCTTTCCACTGGCCAATTGATCTCACCCGGCGGCTTTGGTTCTTCGATGAATCAGCTCTTCGGATTCGGCTTTCCAGGATATGGCGGAACCCTGACGTTGACACTCCCTCTAAAGAATCGGGCGGGACAGGCAAGTTTGGGAAACGCGCTCGTGTCACGGACGCATGACTTGTATAGCGGAGCGCAAATTCGGGAGCAAATCACCCAGGAAGTAAGCAATGCCGTTCACCAGCTCGAGGAAGCAAAGCTCGCTTTGTCGGCCGGTACAGCTTCCTTCGATCTGGCTCAGAAGTCCCTCGCATCTGAACAGCGTAAGTATGAGCTCGGCGCGGAAACCAATTACTTTGTGCTGGATGCGCAGAGCAAGGTCGCGCAGGCAGAGCTCATTCTGCTGCAGACGCAGGTTAATTATCAAGTTGCCCTCGCATCCGTTAGCCATGCGACGGGCAATTTGTTAGGCCCATACCATGTGAAGATCGCCGAACTCTCCAAGTAGCCCGGCCAGACCTCTGCCTTGGCGGGAATGACAGGGCAAAAAGCCAGGGAAGCTTCTAAAAGTCATTTTGGCCACAAGAACTGACATTGGTCAGCGAGCGTGAAAAATTGTCTTCAAAGAATCTGGGTTTTGCGGGCTTGTACCCGAATTGCCGCTCTTGGCGTTGAACTACACTTCCTTGCGTCGGGAAGTAAGAACGCGACCGGCGTACCGCTGTCCCAAGTGCGATATCCGAGCGAAAGCGCGAGCAATGAGTCCCGGCGGGCGTGGCCGCATATGCTCCGGCACTGTCGCCGGGGGCAGGTCATTTAATGAGATAAAAGTCGTAGTATGTGGAACATAGCTATGGACCACTTCTTCCTGCCCTTCAATTATTTCGGTCACAATTGGGTCTCGGCGCTCACCTTTGGCTACCTTCTTGAACTCCTCTGCTCTTTCCTCTCGCGAAATCGACAGATCCATCAACAACTTGGCTTCTTCCTTCCGCTCCTCGGCCTCTGCCTCGTGTGCGCGATCAAGCAGTTGTTTCGCCTCTTTGTGGTGAATGCGGGCAATTTCGAGGAACTCGTCGGACGAGGAGTGGCCCTGGACTGTGTAAGCTGGCGTTTGATCCCGGAAAGTGTCGTCTGACATTTCTCCTCCTGGTCTGCAAACCCCGATGTACTGACTGCCTAGCGATGAGTTGGAAATCTCCCATTTCCGACGCTGATTGGGCCAGATTGTACCTCCCTTGCGGGAAATTGCAAGAAGAACGTGGCACTTGAGGTCAAAAAAGGAGGGATTTCTTGCCATTCTGGATTTGTCCGCGCTATCTTGCCGAGCGCCTCAACGAGTTTCTGGTTGCGTTCGAGGTTCTCCCCCTCTGGAGAATCGAACCCTCCGCGCGTAGCCATTGGCCCGTGGTATCCGCGCGATGCTACCCTGTTACTAGCGTGGTTTCATCAACTTCATTCTGTGCTGTCTTTCTCTTTCTACAGGAATGGCGTCATTGTGCCATTCGGTGCCCTAAAGAGAACCGCCGAAAAGTAACATCCTGTAAGTTGTTGATTCTAAATGTGGCCCCGTAGCTCAGGTGGATAGAGCAGCAGTTTCCTAAACTGCGTGTCGGAAGTTCGAGTCTTCCCGGGGTCACCATCCCTTCCTCTGCGTGCTTTGCGCGGGAATTTCATCGCGAAAGCCAGGGGTCTTTTGTTTGATTTTGCGTGCTTTGACTTCACGTTTCCGCCCGGCTATAAATGTTGACGCCATCGAAAATGGTTCCATGACATCCCAACTACTCTGTCGAGGGACTGCACAATTCACAGTAACAATCGCCAGCATGCTCGGGAAGGCCATGAAACCTCACCACTGCCCCGCACCTGTGAGCATCTCTGACGCGGTTCCCGTCGTATTGGGGACACCGGATGAAGGCGGGACTTCAGTCAAGGTTGTTTCGCGCAGCGCGGAGCGCCCTAAGGAGACCGCTGGAGGCGAGCGCTTCGGCTCAATTCCGGGAAGGTGGCTAAAGAAATTGCAAGTCAGGAGATCGGTCTTAGGCGCCCTTAACCGCTTGCTTTCCGAAAGGGACGAAGGAGCTAACATGCCCATCTCCGCGACTGGTGGCGGACTGCGGGCCAGTGCATGCCTCCGCGTATTCGCTTCCGTTCTGCTGGTCGCGTTCGCCGCGCTGTGTCCGGCGGCGTCCATCCGCGGCGTGGTCACTGATGCCTCCGGCACCAAGGTAACGGGAGCCAACGTTGCTCTCCTCAGCAACGGAAAGCTGGTTGCGTCCGCCGTGTCCACTGCCGACGGCAGCTTTCAGATTCTTACCGGGACGACCGGGCGGTTTTTCCTGGTGGTTTCGGCCAAGAACTTTCGTCAGATCGAGACGCCGGGGTTCTACGCCGGGCAGTTAGATAACATCGAGCGGAACGTGGTTCTGGAACCTGAGTGGGTGCGCGAGTCGATTGTGGTGACAGCAACCGGCGCCCCGACGCCACAGGCGCAGACTAGCGCGGCTACCAGCGTGCTGGGACCGCTGGATTTGGCACTGCGCGACGACCTGGTAAGCGCAATGCGGCTCATGCCGGGAACCTTTGTGGTGCAGTCTGGCCAGCGTGGAGCGCAAACATCGCTGTTTGTCCGCGGGGGCGACTCGGATGACAACAAGATTCTTATGGATGGCGTGAGCGCCGGGGACCTGGGCGGAAGATTTGACTTTGGACCGCTGTCCACCACCGCGATCGAGCGGGCCGAGGTCTATCGCGGGCCCGATTCGAGCCTGTATGGAGCCGATGCGGAGAGCAGTGTGGTGAGCCTTTCCACCTCGCACGGGACAACAAGCTTTCCCTCGCTGCTGTTCCAGGGAGATGCCGGCAACTTCTCGACTTCGCGCGAGGAGCTGCAACTGACCGGCGCCCACAACAAGTTCGATTATCTGGGCGCCTTCAGTTGGTTGCAGACAGGAAACGCGTTGCCTAATGACGAGTACCACGTGGCAACCACGGCGGCGAACGGGGGCTGGCAACCGGACGGAAACACCCAGATTCGCGCAACTCTGCACTATGGAGTGGATGGGACGGGAGTTCCCAATGCCTGGGACTTCTATCACATCGCAGACGACGCCACTGAGAAGGATCAGGACATCTTTCTGAGTGCGTCGGCCGATAACCTGACTACGGCCAGCTTTCACCAGAGCGTTCGTTACGGCCTGACCCGCAAGCGAGAGCAATACCACCTGTGGCAACCGTCAGGCGAGCTTATCGTGTACAACCCGACCGATGGGTTATCTGCATATTATGGCGATACGGTGACTATCACAGGTGCCAATGGCTATTCCACTACGGGACAGGCGCAATTGGACTCTCCGGGGACATATGATCCCTATCCGCAAGGGTACCAGTTGGTTTCGAATCGTGATCAGCTCAGCTATCAGGGCGATTACCGTGTTACTCAACACCTGACAGCTATGGTCGGCTTCCATTACGAAGATGAGCGAGGCGCGGAGCCCGAAAGTACGTACCCATCCGTGGAGCGATCCAACTATGACTATCTTGCGGCGGTACATGGAGACTTCAGGAATCGTTTCTTCTATACACTGGGCGGCAGCCTGGAGCACGACTCACTTTTCGGCACGCAGACCTCGCCGCGCGCCGGACTTTCGTTTTACGTACTCCGGCCCCGCAAAGGCATCTTCAGCGGCACGCGTGTGCTTTTCAACTATGGCGACGCCGTGCGTGAGCCCTCGTTGACCGACCAGTTCTATTCGCTTTACAGCTTTCTCGAAAGGAATAGCGGGCAATCCACCATCCAGCAGTTGAATATCTCCCCGGTGGGTGCGCCCTACGCGCGCACTTACGAGGGAGGCGTGGAGCAAGCGTTCTTTGGCGAACGGCTGGTCTTTCGCACCAGCTTCTTTCATAACGAATTCGGCCGGCAAATCGAATATGTTGGTCTGGATCTGATTCCCGAGTTGCTGCCTAATCTGACTCCGGTGCAGCAAAACCAATTGGAGCAGTTTCTTCAGACAAACGGGGCGTATGAGCTGAGCATCAACTCAGAAGCTTACCGGGCGCTCGGAGTTGAGACCACGGTGGAGAGCGGGATCGGCCGCAACATCTTTCTGCGCGGTGGCTACACCTATCTCGATGCGGTAGTGCAACATTCCTTCACCAATGACGATCTGGCGCTGCTCGGCCCCATCCCCACTTACAGCGGTATTCCCGACGGCATCCCTATTGGTGCGGATTCGCCGCTTCAGGGGGCGCGTCCCTTTCGCCGCGCGCCGCACACCGGCTTCTTCACGGCCAGTTATTCGGCCAAACGGCTCACGGGGGTCTTTACTTCCTCCTTCGCCAGCCGAAGTGACGATTCCACGTATCTGGATGATAAGGATATTAGCGGCGGCAGCAGCTTGCTCTTGCCCAATCGCAACCTGGATCACGGCTATGCGAAGCTGGATATTGGCGCGAGTTATAACTTGTTATCCTGGCTGGGCATCTACGTTCAGGGTGAAAACCTGCTCAGTGAACAGCACATCGCGCCGATTGGTTATCCCAGTTTGCCGATGAACTTCCGCACTGGGCTCCGCATTCAGTGGGGTTTTGGGAGCGGCCGCTGACGTATACATGCCATCGTGCGAACTCCATAAACAGGGAAGCCGTGCAGACCGCACGGCTTCCTGACCATCGATACGAAGATTACTTCAGCTGATTCGCTCGATTACGACCGACTCCAGGACGACGGGCTTGTGTGGCTTATCCTGCGAGTTGCGTGGCACGAGAGAGATTTTGGTCACGATGTCCTGACCCTCGACAACTTCCCCGAAGATGGTGTGATTGCCCGTGAGCCACGGGGTAGGAGCGACAGTGAGAAAGAACTGGCTGCCGTTGGTGTTGGGACCGCTGTTGGCCATGGCCAATTTGCCCGGCTTGTCGAACTTGTGCGGGGCTCCCTTGGTCTCATCCTCGAAGCGATAGCCGGGGCCACCCATGCCGGTGCCGGCTGGGTCGCCACCCTGGATCATGAAGTCGGGAATGACGCGGTGGAATATGGTTCCGTCGTAGAGCTTGGCGGTTGACTTGGCGCGGGTGGAGGGGTGAGTCCATTCCCTGGAGCCCTCGGCCAGGGCAATGAAGTTGGCGACGGTTTTGGGCGCGTCGGCCTCAAAAAGGCGGACGGTGATCTTGCCTTCGGTGGTCGAGAAGACTGCGTAGGTTCCTGTTGCGAGTGCCATTGAGACTCCTGGGCGATAAATGGACTACGGTTTGGGCGCGGCGGGCAGCGCGGACTGAACGGAAGGGGCTGCAGGCACGGCGGTTGGAGAAGGCGGCAAAGGCTGGCCTTCGCGCACAATGGTGACTTTCCTGAGTATCACCGGCATGAGCGGTTTGTCATTGCCGTCGCGCTGAACGCGGGCGATGGACTTGACCACATCCACGCTGGCGTCGTCGCACTGGCCGAAAAGTGTGTAGTGCTGGTTCAGCGACTCATAGGCTTGCTCGGTGATGAAAAACTGGCTGCCGTTGGTATTCGGGCCCGAGTTGGCCATCGCCAGGCGGCCGGGCTGGTCGAAGTTCAGATTCGGGTCGAGTTCGTCATCGAATTGATATCCGGGATCACCCATCCCGGTGGCGGTGGGGTCGCCTCCCTGAATCATGAACTCAGGAATGACCCGATGGAAGATGGTGCCGTCATAGAACGGCCTGTTGTGCTGCTTCTTCCTTGTGCTGGGGTCGGTCCAGTCTCTTGTTCCCTCGGCCAGACTGATGAAATTGGCCACGGCGTGAGGCGCCTGCTTTTGAAAGAACTGGCATGTGATGCGTCCCATCGAGGTGTCCATGACCACGGTGGGCCCATTGGGATGAATAAGCGCGGCCGCAGTGGCCTCGGGCGCATCCGGCAGGTCTTCAGCCGGCTTGGTGGTGGACTGCTGGGCAAAAGCCGAGGCAGCGAAGGCCACGGCCAGAGCGGGAACGAGAAGCGTGTGCGTTGGTTTCATGCCATGTTTGAGGGTAAATCATGCGGCGGGAGGACTTCCAGCGCACAGAGCCGCTTGAGGCGTGAAATCGGACGCCTGCGAACGGGACTCTCTAGATCAGGCGCAGGAAACGGTTTGTCTGCAACTGCGCGCCAGGGAAGACCAGTTCGAGGTTGTTCGCTCCCAATGTCCTGGTGACTGCTTCGCCAAGGACCTGGCGGAAGTCGGTGGTGACGGCTAGGTCGCGGCCCTCATTCAGTTGATGGTTGGCCAAGCCGGGCCAGCGGCCGTAGACTTTGCCGCCTTTGACCTGTCCGCCGAGGACGAACATCGCATTGGCATGGCCGTGGTCAGTGCCGCCGGTGCCGTTCTGGCGGGCGGTACGGCCAAACTCCGACATCGTGACTAGAGTTACGTTTTCGGCCTCGTCGCCGAGGTCGCGCCAGAAGGCGGCAATGCTCGAAGAGAAGTCGCGGAGGCGATCGGCGAGTTGTCCGTTGACGCCGCCCTGATTCTGATGGGTGTCCCAGCCGCCGACGTCGGTGAAGGCGGCCTCGACGCCAAGGTTGGCCTTGAGCAGTTGGGCGATCTGCCTCATGTTATTGCCAAACTCTGAGTTGGAGTATTCGATGCCGGGGCTTGGCTTGTACTGGGCGGGATTGGCGTCATGCAACATCTTTACGGCTTCGAAGGTTTCTTCGCCCGTGGCATGGAAGATGCGGTCTCCGCTCTGGCTGTACATGGCCTCGAAGGCGTTTGCCGCCGGCGAGGAAACGGGGCCTCGTGTGCCAACGGCAAAGTTATTCACGCTGGAGAGTGCGATGGCCGGGATTTTGCCAGCCAGAGTGCGCGGTACCTGGGAGCCGAGGGCCAGCGCGCGAAAAGCAGTGTGTTCGATGCGATGGCGCAGGTCTTCGGCCTGTAGAGCGCGGTTGAGCCAACCGTCCACGGTGCTCTTCACGCCGGGAGTGCCGGACTCCATATAATCCTGGGCGTCGAAATGGGACCGCGACATGTCAGGAGAGCCGGCAGCGTGCACCACGGCCAAGTGGCCCTGATCGTAAAGCGGCTTGAAGGCTGCCAAGGAGGGATGCAAGCCAAAAAAGCCATCCAGATCGAGCACCTGACTCTCTGGAATCGCTATGCCGGGACGCATGGCGTAGTAATTCTGCTCGCGGTAAGGCACCACGATGTTGAGGCCATCGGCCGCGCCGCGCTGGAAGATGATGACCAGCCGCCGGCCGGGATTGGATACAGTTTGGGCTAGCACGGAGCGGACCAGGAAGCTGGGAATCCTCGCGGTGCCCGCAATGGCAAGTGCGCCGCTGCGCAGGAAAAATCTCCGATTGGCCTGCATTGGAGTGCCCTCCTTAGCCTCTTCACAAATGTCTAGCGACGCTGAAACTCCGGAGATCCCAGCAACAGTCCGGCCAACAACTGGTCCTGTTTCTCGAGTGCAGAGGCAGCTTGCGCCGGACTCATTTGCTTTGCCGCCGTTAAAACCGGCTTACCCGAATCCGCATTCTGCGCATTCTGCGCTTGGAATTGTTGGAGCACGGCGGTTCGGGTGGACTCGCTTACGCCGCCTGCAACGAGCAGGGGTTCAAGCCTTTGTTCTTCCACTGCTGGACTGGAATCGGAGACGGGAGCGGCGCTGCCCGGCCCGGAGCTCCCAATTTGCTGCGCGGTCCAGGCAACGGCGATGCCGGGGAGCTTGTTCGCTGCCAGGGTCAGCGCGAAGTTCATGCGGTTGACCAGCGCGCCCGTGCTGACCCAGGTGGATGACTGCCAGTTATATCCCGTGGGAGGCACTGCGCCGTAAAGCGGCATGCCCATATCGCGCAGGGCATTGACCAGCGGCAACAGGTTATCGGTGTTGGCATTGCTGGCGCGCGCCGCGGAGACAACGTACTCGATAGGCGTTTTCACCTTGGCACGATAAGCGCCAGCAGCCCAGAACTCAGGCGAGTGGAAGAGGGTTTTGAGCACCACAGAAATATCGCCGCCGCTGGACAGGTAGGACTTGGCCATGCGATCCACCAGGCTTTCCGGAGGCTCATCGCCGACGAAGCGGATGGCCAGCTTGCGGGAGAGGAACTGGGCCGTAGCCGGACGCGTGGCCAGCATGTGCAGCAACTCGCGGCCCTCCTGTTCGCCATTCTCTTTGATCTTCTTGCCGAGAACTTTTTTTGTGCCGGGCTCGTGCCGGTTCTCGTCGAATTTGAATCCGCCGCCACGCTGCGGACGATCGACGGTCCAGCCGGTCAGCACTCGCGCCACCTGGGTCACGTCGGCCTGGGTATACCCGCCGTTTACGCCCAGTGTGTGCAGCTCCATGAGTTCGCGGGCATAGTTTTCGTTCAATCCCTCGGGGGCCTTCTTCTTCGCGTCAGGATTACGCGCATCCTTGGCTCTGGCGCGCTCGGCAGCCGGCGAATCGGGACCGATGCTGCTCGCGTTATCGAGATAGAGAAGCATCGCTGGGCTGTGTGCCGTTGCCTCCAGCAAATCCTCAAACTTGCCCAGAGCCAGTGGGCGAATCGCGTCCCGCTCGTAACTGACAAGGTAGTAAGGGGTTGCCTCATTATTGTGAAGGTAAACGTTGAAGTGATTCAGCCAGAAGTCGGTCATCACTTCCTGCAACTGGGCATTGGAATAGATGTCGCGCGTGAGTCGCTGGGCGGCCAACTCCTCGGCAACCAGCCGCTGCGGATTCTCGAGCGCGGCCACAATCTCTTTCTGAGCGGGGCTCAGGCCAGCAACGAGGCCTGCACGCTGCGGCGGCTTGAGGGCCTTGCGGAAGCCGTCAAACTCCGGTTGCTTCATGGCTGCCAGGCGTGCGAGCCGCTGCTGCGGAGGCAGGGCGAGAATCTCGGCAATCAGGGACGGATCGATCGGCGGCTGTTCTTGCTTGTCCACTTGTGGGACCATGCTCATTTGGCCGGATTGGGTGCTCTGCTGCGATTCCGGCGGCATCTTGGTGACGCTGCCTTCGTCCACGACCTGGCCGATCAAGGTCGCGGTCATGACAGAGCTCATCTCCGGGCCGGCCGTGGCGCCATTGGAGGAGATCGGAGCCTGCTGCTGTTTCTGCTGTTCCTTTTCCTGCCGCCTGAACTCGACGCGGGCGATCTCGTTCTCATAGATCGCATGCTGCGCTCCGCGCTCGGGGATGGGTGCTTTGCCGTCGATGACCTGGCGAATCACCGCGTTGCTCGGGAGAGCAAAGAGCAGGTCCTGCGGGTTGCCTCGCATGGCAGGGAACTGGGCGAGCCGGGCGTCAAGCTCCGTTTGGTCGAGGGTCTCGGGGTGCAACTGCTGATTGAACCAATTCTCCAGTCCCGTCGTCCGGACTGCGTCCAGATCCCCCGGCCGGGGACCGAAAGTGAAGCGGTTGAGGGCATGGAGAATACGCTCATCGCCGTGCAACTGGCCGGATTGGTAGGCTGGCCTGACGGAAGCGTGGCTTGATGTTTGAGAGGCGGGGGATGGAACCGTCTGTGCAAGCGTGGGTGGAGACCCGTTAAAAAGGCTGACGCACATAAGAGCGGCTATCGGCGCTGTGAAGCGATCCATCGATGGCTCTCCTCTAGACGGTGGTACAGGCACGAGCGTTCTATCGGTTGGAACACGGCGTACGCTACGAAGTTTCGAGGGCGAACAGCAATTCCGGGGGATTGCGGCGGCCTTCCGGAATGAATCCGGCTCAGCAGCCCTTTTTGCAGCGGGCCATGATGGCGGCGTGAAGGCGCTCGCGCAGGCCTGGGGGCAGGTCGTAAATCTCATGCGAGCGGTAGATCTCGATGGTCTTCCGCGTGGTGTTGAGAATCACCTCGCAGTGTCCGCAGCGGCCCAGGTGCTGTTCCAGCTCGGCGCGCGTCTCGGAAGTAACCGAGTCGTCGATCAGGTCGTCGAGCAAAGCGAGAAACTCAGAGCAGGTCACTTTTCAACTCCCATTTCCTTGGGACCCTTTTTCCTGCGGAAGTAGCGGCTCAGGCGTTCGCGCAGTTGCAGCCGGGCGCGCAAGAGGCGCGACTTCACGGCCGGTATGCTCAAACCCAGCGTCTCCGCCGTCTCTTCCGTGGAAAGTCCTTCCACATCGCGCAGCACAAACACGATACGAAATCCCTGGGGCAGCCCCTGGATGGTCTTGCGCAGAATCTCGGCCAGTTCCGACTGGCTGTAGTTCTGTTCCGGATCGGGGGCCCAGTCCGCCAGATCGCGGGGGACGCTGCCCTCCTCGGTCTCGACGTCCTCGTCGATCGAAACCATTTTGCCGGTGCGGCGCTTGCGCAGCCGCATCAGGCTTTCGTTGACTGCGATCCGGACCAACCATGTGTAAAATTTCGAGTTCCCTTGAAACTGGTCGAGCTTTTCATACGCCTTCAGGAACGCATCCTGCATGACGTCTTCGGCATCCTCGCGGTTTTGCGTGATGTGCTGCGCAATCCGGAAGATCTGCCGGTCATACTTGCGAACCAGCACATCGTAAGCCGACACGTCACCACCGCGCACCCTGTCGACCAGGGCTACGTCGGGATGCGGTTCGAATTCTCCTGCCATAGTTTGGATGGTGGACATGGTGGTTGGTTGCGGAAATTCGTTTGGGGACCGGTTCACGCTGCAGTATGAGAGCTTCAAAAGATAAGTGTAACGGACCGCAGCGCGAGGGACCAAGCGGGAAACTGCGACGGAGAAAGATTCAGGGTTGAATCACTCGAAAGTGCCATGGCAGGACCAGAGGAAGTGATTGGAGTCACCAAATGCCCGACTCTACGAAGGTATGATCACACAGAGCCATGCAAGCTGGTTAGAATTGGAGAATTTTCAATTTTCATCTTCCAGTCATGTGCCAGGCCGATAAAAGAAGTACAGAGTCCGGGACAACTTCCTTGTTTGATACATCCGACGTCGATCGACATCAGCCGCCTTCGTCACTGACCAGCGGCCGTTTTCTCGCGCTGTTAGCGCTTCAGTTGATTGCAGTCAGCCTGTTGCTGGCGGTGGCGCGCCAAGTGTATAACGTGAATCTCGAGTTTGTCGACCGGCATTCACGTCTGGTTCAGCTCCGGCAACAGATCGAAGAGCTCTCGGAAATCCTCACAAAAATCTCCATGGCAACGCCTGGATCGCCTGAAGAGGAGCAACAATTCACGCTGCTATCCGCTGAATTGAATCCCGGTGGCACGTTGATTCCCTCTCTTGTGAGTTCCGTGCCCGAGCTATCCTCAGAAACCACGGACATGCAACAGGCGGCTGCCGCACTGACCACTGCCCGGCAGGCTGCGCGCGGTGACAGGCGCGGACTTCCGGAGCTGAAGAGCGATGCAGGCGTCTCATCCGCGGTAACGCGTCTGTGGCACACCGTGGACGCGCTACGAAGCGGCGTGGACCGGCTGGATGACGCAAGTTTCAACCAGTTTGAAGCGATTCAGCAGACCCGGTGGGTGGCTTTCGCCTTGGTAGCAATCAACTGGCTGCTGATTCTGTTCGCTTTCGGTTATGCCGTGCGGCTGCACCGTCGGCTGGGCAGGGAAGAACTGGCTCGATTCACCATCGAATCGGAACTGGCTGCCGAGCGCACCGCCCTGGAAAAGCGGGTCCAGGCCCGCACCGCCGCATTGGAGGCCGAGGTTAGGGAGCGGCAGCGTGCGGAACGACTGAACCGGGGCCGCAACCACACGCTTGAGATGCTGGCGCGCAATGAACCCACCACGGACATTCTTCAAATCCTGGCCAACACCGTGGCCGAATATCGCTCGACGTGGCTGTGCCTGTTTCACTCCGTGGAGGGCAGCTCGCTCAAGCTGGTAGCCAGTTCAGGCGTGAGTGACAAGCTGATGCATCACTTTCGATCCATCTCCACGGACTTTACCGGAGCGCCGGAGAGTGTGGCCCTCGCATCCGGGAAGCCGCACGTAATTCTGGACCTTGGCCAGGAGCGCAAACCGTGGAGCGAACTGTTGCGCGCCAATGGATTGCTTTCCGTCTGGTCCGCGCCTTTTTTCGCACCCAAAGCCGGCGCTTTGGGTACGCTCACGATTTATACCCTCCTGAAATGGGAACCTTCTCCCGCGGATATTGAAATGCTGGAGATGGCGTGCCACATGGCGGCTCTCGTGTTGGAACGCAGCCGCCTGCAGGCGCAATTGATCGACCACGCCTATCACGACAGCCTCACCGGGCTTCCCAACCGCAGGCTGGGCAGAGATCGTCTTTCGAGCGCCACCAGCCGCGCCGCCCGGGCGGGCGACCGTATGGCGGTACTGTGGATCGATCTCGACCGCTTCAAGCAGATCAACGATCAGTTTGGACACCCGGTTGGCGACGCAGTGCTGCAGCAAACCGCGCAACGGCTTTCCGGAAGGCTACGCTCAAGCGATACGTTGGCTCGCATGGGCGGAGATGAATTCATGGCAATTCTCGAAGGAGTAGGAGACCGTGAGGAAGTGGAAGCGACGGCCTCTGAACTGCTCGACATTTTAACTTGCCCCATGCAGATTGGGGAACTGGAGCTCAACATTTCCGCCAGCATCGGTATTTCCCTCTATCCGGAAGATGGCACCACGGTCGATAGCCTGTCACAGCACGCCGATCAGGCAATGTATGCCGCGAAATTCGGCTGCTGTGGAATCATGTCCTTCTCGGCGGGCATGGATCGCGAACCGGCGGAACGGCGCGAACTCGAAGCCGAGTTGAGCCATGCCCTTGAAACCGGCGGGTTTACCATCGCTTACCAACCCCTATGCCTCCCCGACGGAATGCTGAACGGGTTTGAGGCGCTTCTCCGCTTCAACTCTCCCCGCTTCGGAAACGTTCCCCCCTCCCACTTCATTCCCATCGCCGAGGAGGCTCAGCTCATTGTGCCCATCGGGGAATGGGTGTTGCGTGAGGCCTGCCGCCAAAACCGGGAGTGGCTGAAGGCCGGGTATCCGGTGGCCTCCATTGCCGTGAATATTTCTGCCCTCCAGTTTGCCCGCGACGACTTTGCCGATACAGTGGCGGAGATTCTCTTAGAGACCGGGCAGTCTCCGGCAAATCTGGTGCTGGAACTGACCGAGAGCACTGTAATGCGCGACTTTACCGAGTCTGCCCGCCAAATGAAGCGCCTGAAGCGGCTCGGCGTGCGCATCGCGATCGACGACTTTGGCACCGGCTATTCCTCCTTGAGCTATCTGCATCGCCTGCCCATCGACGTGCTGAAGATCGACCGCTCCTTCATGGAGACTCTGAACGAGCCCGAAGGAACCCGTCCCATCGTGGACGCCGTTCTTTCGATGGCCCATACGCTCGGATTGAGCGTGGTGGCCGAGGGTGTGGAGACTGCGGAACAATTGACCACACTACGCCAGAGCGGCTGTGACGTCATCCAGGGCTATTTCTTCTCGCGGCCGGTAAAGCCGGATCGGGCGGCCATCTTTTTACAGTCCGGCAGGCTGGAGCAGGAAAATGGCTCCGGCTCTCCAGATGTGTCACTCTCTGAGACAGAGGGGCAGACTCTCGCGACAGCCGACTAACGAGCAGGCGGATTGTGGTAACCCCACTGGTTCGGGCGCGTCCAATTGGGCGGAAAGCAGCATAAAGTGAATGCATGAGCTTTATCACTTCCCCCACTTTCACTCCAAGTCTGGTGCGAACCGTGGCCGGTGCGCTGGCCATCCTGATGGTTGTGATTCCTGTACCCGGTCAAACCTCAGGCAATGACTCAACGCAAACAAGTGGCTCCGCTCACGCTAAGACAAAAGCGGCAAAGAAGGCGGCCAAGCCGGGCGCCGCGAGCAAAAAGCGGGCCAGGCGGGCAGGCAAGGCCGCAAGGGCCGCACGGACGGCGCGGATCAAGCAGGCGTTTGTCGCTTCCGCTGAATTGCGCCCGATGGCACAGCAACTGGCCACGCTGCGAACGCCAGCCGCCTACGCGGGCGTAGCCAAGTATGCGCATCAGCATACCGGTGAGGCAGCCGCCGCGGCATATTTGGCGCTGGGCCACGCCTACCTGCTGGACAAGCGCTTCAGCGAAGCCGAAGCCAACCTGCGCCAGGCCCGCCAGGCCGGCGATGCGCTGGCCGACTACGCGGATTTCCTGGGTGCTGAAGCCAACCATGAAGCCGGCAATGACGCCGCAGCCGAGACCTTGCTGCGCGGCTTCACGGGCCGCTATCCCGATAGCATCTTCAATGCTCAGGCGCCTGAACTGGAGGCCAACGTGCTGCTTGCCCTGGGCAAGGCGGCGGACGCGCAGCAGGTACTGGCTGCAAATGCAGATTCCGCGGGGCGTCCCGGATACCAGCTTGCACAGGGGCAGGTCACATTTACGCTGGGCCAGACGCAGGAGGCTCAACGCATCTTCAAGCGGCTTTTGCTAGGACACCCCTTGAGTCCTGAGGCGCTGGTTGCGCGTGCCAGGCTGACGGCAATGGGTGCCGAGTCTACCCTCACGGCAACCGAGCTGCGCAGTCTGGGCGATGCCTACTACAACGCTGGACACTTTGAGGAGGCTGCCGAGCAATATCGATCTCTGGCCCGCGACTCCAGCCTGGATTTGCAGACCCGCAATGGTTTTGCCGTGGCTGAGGCCGCATGCGACCTGAAGCTGAAGCGGTTGACCACGGCCCAGGCAGAGGAACTGGCCGACACCCGCGACGAGAATGGCGCCCGGCGCCTGTATTTGTTGGCGGAACTGGCCCGGAATCGCAATGATATTGAGGATCAGCAGCGCATCGTCTCCCAGATGGAGTCAAGTTTTCCCAGCAGCCCGTGGCTGGCCGAGGCGCTCTACTCAAGTGGCAATATGTACCTCTTGCGCCGCGACTATCCCACTGCGGTGAACTATTACAGCTACCTGGCCACACACTTTCCTGAGAACTCCAACGCCGCAGCCGCGCACTGGCGCGCTGGCTGGCTCAGCTATCGCCAGGGGCTCTACGCCGACGCCTCGCGTCTCTTCGACGAACAGATTCGGCTCTATCCCAAGGCTACGGAAACGGCCTCTGCGCTCTACTGGCGTGGACGCCTGTATGAGATGCAGGATCACAAGCCAGCCCTGGCCGCGGCCAACTACCGCACGTTGGTCCGTGTCTATCAGCACTTCTTCTATGCGCAAATGGCACGGGAACGGCTGGCCGCGCTGGGCAGTGCGCAGCCCGTAGCCCAGACACAGCTCGATCACCTCCAGGCAGTCCCGGTGCCTCACCTGGAGGAGACCTTCCCCGCCGACAGTCCACACCTGGCCAAGGCCAGGCTGCTGGCCAACGCAGGGTTGAACGATTATATCGGTGAGGAGATTGCTGCAGATCCCGACTCCACTTCATGGAGCGCGCTGGCCGAGGCGCAGATTTATGCCTCCTATGGCGAGGCCTATCGGGCCATGCGCGCTCTCAAGAGGGCTTTGCCTTACGCGGCGACGGCCTCCATCCAATCCATCCCTCTGGTCTACTGGCGAATTCTCTTTCCTGAGGCATGGTGGGACACGATCAAGGCCGAGTCGGCAAAGAACAACCTCGATCCCTATCTGGTGGCGTCGCTGATTCGCCAGGAGTCGGAGTTCAACCCTTCGGTCGTCTCTTATGCCAACGCCTATGGCCTGATGCAGTTATTGCCTTCGGTGGGCAAGTCGATGGCGCACGAGGAAGGAACCAGCCATTTCGAGACCTTCCAACTGCTCGATCCGGCGACCAACATCCGCCTTGGAACACGTTACCTGCGCAAGATGCTCGACAAGTTCGGCGGTGTGACGGAGTACGCGCTGGCCGCGTACAACGCTGGAGACGAGCGCGTCGTGGATTGGGAGGCTGCGGGTCCATATCACGGCATCGACGAGTTTGTGGAATCCATCCCTTTCACCCAGACCCGCGAATACGTCGAGGGGATTCTGCGCAACGAAGAGACCTACAAAGCCATCGACGAGTTTGCCGGTCCACAGGGCAAGGCAGCGACGGTGACCTCCCGGTAGGGAAAGGCATTCCACTCGGAACTGGGGTGGAGAGCCGGGGAATCCCTCTCGATACTCCCCGCCTTCGATTCCCGTTGACTTGCCCACCCCTCCCCGGCAACACTGGGTTGTCCGGCGGTTTCCCAGCCTCCGGAGTGCCATTCGCAGCTGCTGTTGTTGCACAACAGAGCCTGCCGGAAAGCATTGGACGGCGGCTCGGTTACATCAACCCACCGGAGGGCACGATGTCAGCCGACTTGCAGTTTCTGGAAGAATGGATTCCCGAAAGAATGGACCCCGGAACGGTTTTCGTACTCGAGAACCAAGCCAAGCTGGGTCACGCCCAGAACCCCTTCGTGGCGGTCATGTCCTGTCCTCGTTGCGGCACGTTAGGGCTCATTACGCGCCGTCAACTCTGCGGCGGGGAGACAATGATTTGCGGCGGCGACGTCTGTTCGGCCGAATACCGACTGGACGGCGAGAGCATCTGCTTTCGCAGGGTTCAGTAGGCGCCATTCATCAAGGCCTCGCGCTGCTTCATCAGGCGCAATCGCAGCGCAGCGGGGCTGTGATTTCCGTCGTAGACCAAAGCGGCCCTCTGGTTCCGCGGAAGCATTTCCGCTTCCTCAAGTGCCATAATGCCTGTAGGCAGTGCCTTCTCGATCGGTTCTGCAATTCACCGGCCCTTGCCAACTGTGAGCCAGGTGCCTTCTTCTTAAGGAAGAAGCCACTCGGTGTTGTGGATGCGGAGGGGCTGCGATTGGGGAGCCGCTATAAGCCCGGATGGCGAAATTGGCAGACGCAGCGGACTTAAAATCCGCAGGCCGCAAGGCCGTGGGGGTTCAAGTCCCCCTCTGGGCACCAGATAATAAATAACTTACAAGCAAACGGAACGATGAGGAAGATCGCATCTTGGGCGGCTTCACGGGAGCGGGGCGAAGCCCAGGGGTGTTGCGCGTGCTTCCAGGACTCGATATCGTTGTAAAGCGGCTTGGGCAACTCCCGGAAAGACATTCATGGACGTTTTAAAGCGGCTTTTTGAGCACCATTACCGGTTGCCGGCCGGACACGTGCAGCCGCTTCAGGGCCAGCTTGGCGGCTCGGGGCGTGCCATTGTCAGGCTAACCGGCGGAGAATTTAGCGCCATCGGCATTGTGTATCCCGTACGGGAAGAGAACGTTGCTTTCCTTCAGTTCTCAAGGCATTTTCGGCGCTATGGATTGCCGGTGCCGGAGATTTATGCGGAGGACTTGAGCCAGGACGCCTACCTTGAAGAAGACCTGGGCGACACGACGCTCTTCGAATATCTTGGCAAGAACCGCGCTGGCGAGACCATTGCACCGCAGGCGATTGAAGCGTATCGCAAAGTGGTAGCCGTGTTGCCCCGTTTTCAGATCGAGGCAGGCCGCGATTTGAATTACAAAGTGTGTTATCCGCGCGCCAGCTTCGATCGCCAGTCCATTGCCTGGGACCTGAACTATTTCAAGTATTATTTCCTTCGGCTCGCCGGCATACCTTTCAACGAACAGGCGCTGGAGAAGGATTTTGGCCACTTGACGAAGTTTCTGCTCAGTGCCAACCGTGACTATTTTCTCTATCGGGACTTCCAATCGCGCAATGTCATGTTGCGCGATGGGCAGCCATATTTTCTTGACTACCAGGGTGGCCGCAAAGGCGCGCTGCAATATGACGTTGCGTCTCTCCTGTACGATGGCAAGGCTGATCTCCCTCCAGAGTTACGGCAGCAATTACTCGACTACTATCTCGACTGCCTTGGCGATCACATCCAGATTGATCGCGAAGCATTCATGGAGCACTACTACGCCTACGTTTATATCCGCATCTTGCAGGCTCTGGGCGCCTATGGTTTTAGAGGGTTTTATGAGCGCAAGACCCATTTTTTGCAGAGCGTGCCTTTCGCGCTGAAGAACTTGCATTGGCTTGCTCATAACGTCAAGCTGCCCATCGCCCTGCCTGCGCTGATGGATGCTCTGCGGGGCATGGCGGCATCGGAGAAATTGCAGGGTCTGGCTTCTTCCGCAGAGGGTTTGACAGTACGTATCTTCAGTTTCAGCTTTCACCAGGAAATGCCCGCGGATGAAACAGGAAACGGCGGTGGATTTGTCTTCGATGCCCGCAGCCTGCCGAATCCCGGACGGGAAGAACAATTCCGCTCGATGACTGGCAAGGATGCGGCAGTGATCGACTATCTCAACCAGCAGGAAAGTGTTCACCAGTATCTCGCCAGCGTTCTGTCCCTTGTGGATGCAAGCGTGAGCAGATATCAAAGCCGCAGCTTCAAAAACCTCATGGTCTCGTTCGGCTGCACCGGCGGCCAGCACCGCTCGGTGTTTCTGGCGGAACAATTGGCGAAGCATCTGCGGACCAGCAGCGACGTGAAAGTGGTGGTCCGGCATATCGCGCTGGAGAAGTGCGCCGAATGAAGGCGATGATTCTGGCAGCCGGCCTGGGCACGCGCCTGAGGCCGCTCACCGACGACCGCCCAAAGGCACTGGTGGAGGTCGCCGGCCGCACTCTTTTGGAAATTGTTCTGTGCCGCTTGCGTGCCTTTGGTGTGCGCGATGTGATTGTCAACGCGCATCATTACGCAGAGATGATCGTCGAGTACTTGAATGCCCACGACAACTTCGGCATGAGGATTGAAGTTTCTCGCGAGGAGGTTCTGCTTGATACTGGCGGTGGCTTGAAGAAGGCCGCCCCTTTCTTTCTTGAGGGCAGCGGGAGTTTGCAAGAGCCGTTTATTGTGCACAACGTCGATGTGATCAGCACGATCGATCTCGGCCGCATGCTACGGTTTCACACGGATCACGATGCCCTCGCCACCCTGGCTGTTCAAGACCGGGAGACCTCGCGATATCTGCTCTTTGACGAGCATGGCCAGCTCTGCGGCCGCCGTGCCGGGTGCGCCCCGAACGCTGAACAAGGCAAAGCTGAATTGGTGCGGGCTGCCCCAGAGGTGCAGGCGCTGGCCTTTTCCGGCATCCACATTCTATCTCCCCGCGTTTTCGCGAAGATGGATGAAGAAGGCTCGTTTTCCATCATTGCTGCTTATCTGCGGCTCGCGGCCCAAGGAGAAAAGATCATCGCCTTTCGCGCGGATGGATGTTACTGGCGCGATCTTGGCCGGCCGGAGAGCGTAGTACAAGCCGCCCTGGATATGAGCAGCAGAAAGTACAACGGAACCTGACATTGCAACGCTCTTTTCGCAACGAATGCTTCGCGTTGCTTTCGATTTGACGCCATTTGACCGCCCAATGCAGCAAATGATCGACTGGACCATGAATGAGTGAACCTATGTATATTCCTCAATTTACCCTCGATGATTACGAAGGAGCTTTTGCAGATCGCCATCTTCTTCATGGCGTAGTAGCGAAGTGGGCGAAGGCTCGCCCGGAGGTTCCCGCCATTGTCAGCGCAGTGGGCAATCGCACAGTTACCTGGAGCGATTTCGACCGCGTCACCACGGCGTTGGCCATGGAATTGTTGCGCCTGGGCTTCGCCAAGGGCGATTTTTTGGTTACGTTGTTGCCCATGTCCGTGGATCACGTCTTGTTGGAATATAGCTGTTTCAAAATTGGCGTGATCGTTGCCCCACTGGATCTGCGTTTATCCTCCGCCGAGGTGATTCGAGCTCTGGAAATCCTTCGTCCGTGCGGGTTTGTCTGCCTGGGTACAAAAGCGCCATTCGATTTTCAAGGACTGTGGCGCGCCGTGCAGACGCACTGCGGATGGATCCAGCATTTCATCGCGGTGGACTCGGACGATGCAATTGCCGGCACGCGATCCTTTGCTTCGATTGCCGAGCCAGCGTGGCGTACCGCAGCGTATGCAATACCCGCGACTACCCAAGGCGCTGTCCCCCTGACCGAGATCGCAGAGGATGATGGCGCGCTGGTCATCTTTACCACCGGCTCGACCGGTTCACCCAAGCCGGCCCTGCTCTCGCACCGCAACATCACAGTACAGAATATGTGCCTGTGCGGTGCTTTTTTTGGCGGAGACTGCGGCCCTCGCACTCTGGTTAATTTGCCTTCGTCTCACGTAGGCGGCCAGACGGAGGCCATGATGAGCAGCTTCTTCGGGGGAGGCACGGCGATCCTCCTCGAGGTATTCGATGCCAGTCGTTCCTTGCGCGCCATTCCCGAGCATCGAGTGGAGATCCTTGGCCAGATCCCAGCCATGTTCAGTCTCGAGTGGATGCTTAAAGACTATGATCGCCACGATCTCTCCAGTCTGAAATTTGCCGCCTATGGAGGCAATGCGGTATCAAAGCCGTTCATGGACAAACTCGCCGCCATGGCGCCCGTGATTGGCACCGGGCTGGGGCTTACCGAGACCGCCGGTTTCTGCACCTACGTTCAGGCAAATGCAACCGACAAGGAGACAATTCTCGCCGGGCTTGGCCAGGACATGCCCATCTATCCGTGTACCGTTCGTCAGCAAATGCGCAAGGATGGCAACGCAGGCGATGAACTGCCGTCTGGCGAGATTGGCCATGTGTGCTTTTGCGGGCCGCAGACCTTTCTCGGCTATGTCAACGATCCTGCGGCCACCGCCCGGACGATTTCGCGCGACGGCATTTTATATACCGGCGATCTCGGATACAAGAACGCCGCGGGCTTGCATCTGAGCGGACGAGATAAATGGGTGATCAAGTCGTTTGGCTACCAGATATTCCCCGGCGACGTGGAAGCCCATATCTGCAGCCTGACGGAGAAGGTAGCCAACTGTGTCGTGGTTGGCGTGGCGCATGAAGTTGCTTCCGAAGCGGTAGTGGCCGTGGTGGAGAAGAAACCCGGAGTTGAACTGAGCCAACAGGAACTGGATCGGCACGCGCGTTCTTTGTCGTCGTATATGCGGCCGCGTCATTGGATCATTCTTGAGCCCGGCCAGATACCGCTGAACCGGGTGGTCAAGCCGGACTACCTGCGCGTCCAGGAGATGGCTCGCCAGGAAATCGAGCAATTGCACGCCCGCGGCGAGTGGGACAGAAGTTATGTCAAAGACGAGCAAATGGGAGCCAGTAGAGTGGACGAGTAGGCCCCGTCCCATCCTTGCAGGCCGCATGCTGAGTGCACGGGAGCTGTTTGGGTAGTTCATTCACACCAGAATCAAAATTCGATATTTCGCGCCACTCTTCTTGTTAGAGCTCTCGCCGGCCATCCATTGCACGAGCCATCGTAACTTCGTCGGCGTATTCGATGTCGCTGCCGGCGGGAACGCCGGTGGCGATGCGGGTGATCCGCACAGGAAAGCCGCGCAAGGCATCGGCGAGCCAGTTGGCTGTGGCTTCGCCCTCCAGGGTAGGGCTGGTGGCCAAGATGACTTCGTCCAACTCCCCACGCTCAACGCGGGCGATGAGAGTGCCGGTGCGCAACTGGTCGGGGCCTATGCCGTGCAGTGGCGAGAGGGTCCCATGGAGGACGTGGTAGACGCCCTGGTAGCAGCCGGTACGCTCCACGGCGGCGATGTTGGTGGGCTCCTCGACTACGCAGAGCAGGCGCTGGTTGCGAATGGGGCTGGTGCAATAGACGCAGGGATCGACGTCGGTAACGTTGTTGCAGATGGAGCAGAGGCGCAGGCTTGCCTTGAGTCCGCGGACGGCCTCGGCCAGGGCAGCGGCATCTTCGTCCGTGGAGCGCAGAATATGAAAGGCGAAGCGCTGGGCGCTCTTGGCGCCCACGCCGGGGAGTTTCTTCAATTCTTCAATGAGCCGGGCCATCGGCTCGGCATAGCGTGACACTTTGCTGCCTCCATTGATGTGCGCTCAAGAGTAATGCCGATCAAGCTCCAAAGCCCGGCAGCTTAAGGCCCCCAAGCATGCCTTGCAGATTCGACTGGATGGCCTCATCGGCCTTGCGGCCGGCTTCGTTCACAGCAGCTACCACGAGGTCTTCAAGCATTTCCACATCAGGCTGGCCGCCGCCAAGACTGATGACCGCCGAGGGGTCGATGCGGAGCTTGAGCAGTTGTTTCTTTCCGTTCATGGTTGCGGTTACGGCGCCACCGCCGCTGGTTCCCTCGACAACTGTCTGTTCGAGTTTTCGCTGGACTTCTTCCTGCATCTGGTTGGCTTGGGAAAACATCTCCGAGATTTTAAGCGGATTGAGCATATGGTTTGCCTCGTTGGAGCGCAGGGTTACTTTTGGCGAAGGTCGATTACGCTGCGGACCTCAGCCTTGAAGATCTCCCGCGCTCGCTGGACGAATGGGTTGCTGAGCGCCGCCTCTTGAATGCTGTTGGCGAGCGGCGTAGAGATCGAGGCCGGGACCTGAGGCGTTTCCGCGATTCCATTGCCGGGAACGACGAGGAAACGGGTAGGGGCACCGAGCCGTTGCAGCTCCTGGCGCATGATTTTCTCCGCCGCGGCATTCACCGTCAAGGCCAGCATCTTCTTGCCCATGCCGGGCACTTCGATGCGGAGTCGGGCGCCATCGAGGGTCCACGCGCCGGAGCCGAGTAATTGAGCGGCTGAGCTATGCCCGGCCGCATCAAGCGCGGAGGTGATTGCGTGGCGCAAGGACTCGATGCTGGGCCCGCTGGAAGCGGGCGCGGCAGATTCAGGAGCCATGGCCAGGGAGCCTTCGGTGTGGGTAGCGGTTGAGGCATATCCGGTGGCTTGTGTTGCAGCGGCAGGAAAGGGCGTACGAACCAAAAGCGGGCTGGCAGCGGCTTCCCCGGCACTTGCAGGTGCGGGGACAGGGGATGGGCGGTCAAGTTCGGCTACAGGTCTGGCAACTGTGCTTTGCTTGGGAGTCGGCCCCGAACTCCAGCCAGCGCCAAGCCCAAAGGGAGAGTTGGACGGAGCAGCAGGCGGTGCAGTTTGCGTTGCGGCCAGCCGCGAGGGGCTCGCAATTGGGTTTGCGGCAGGGCGCGGGGCGGCAGATGCGGAAGCGCGGACCGGAGTGCCGCTTGCCACGCCGCTGAGAAGTTCCTCGAGTGGCAACAGACGCTGTGCGTGGATCAGCTTGAGCAGGCCCAGTTCGAGGTGGAAGCGCTGTTCCTGGCGGTAGTTCAGGTCGTCGAAGGTGCGCAGGACGATCTGCAGATTCCGGGTCAGTTCCTCCTCGGTGAACAGAAGGGCAGTGCGGGCCGCGCGAGCGCGCTCATCGCCCGAAATTTGGAGCAGTTCGGTCTGTTCCCCGCCGATCTTGGCCATGAGGGTATTGCGCAGGTAACGGACCATCTGGCGGGCCAGCGACGAGGGGCTGTGGCCGGCATTCACAAGCAGATTCAATTGCTCCATGAGTTCCGCGCTCTGGCCGGCTGCGACAGCTTCCAGAAGTCGTTCGAAAACGGCGTTGGGCACTGCGCCCATGAGTTCGCGGATTTGCGCAACGGAGAGCACGGGACGGCCCGCCTCGACGGGAGCCGAGGCGATGGCCTGATCCATGATGGAAAGCGCGTCGCGCATGGAGCCGTCTCCGGCCTCGGCAAGCAGGGCCAAGGCGGCATCTTCGGCTTCGACATCCTCCTGGGTAGCGATCATCTTCAACTGGGCCAGAATGTCATCGAACTTGACGGCGTGGAAGCTGAAGTGCTGACAGCGGGAGCGGATGGTCTGGGGAATGTTCTCAGGCTCGGTGGTGGCCATCATGAAGATGACGTGTGCCGAGGGCTCTTCGAGCGTCTTGAGAAGGGCGTTGAAGGCTGCCTCGGTAATCTGGTGAGCCTCGTCAAGAATGTAGATTTTATACCGGTCGCGGGAAGGGGCGTAGCGGGCGGCGTCACGCAATTCGCGAATCTCGTCGATGCCGCGGTTGGTGGCCGCGTCAATCTCAATAACATCGACGGCATTGCCCTGGCGGATTTCGACGCAGGAGTCGCAGACGCCGCAGGGCTCGGGGGTGGGGCGGGCCTCGGAGCCGACCTCGGTGCGACAGTTAAGAGCCATGGCGACAATGCGCGCGATGGTGGTTTTGCCGATGCCGCGATGACCGGAAAAGATGTAGCCGTGCGCGATGCGGTTCTGGCGGAGCGCATTCATCAGGGTCCGGGTGACGTGGTCCTGGCCTGCCACGTCGGCAAAGCGCTGAGGACGGTATTTTCTAGCCAGAACCTGATAACCCATTGATGCACCCACTCCTTCCGGCCCACCCGGCTGCGAGGTGGCCCAGAAAGGATTGTATCGTCCCGGAGCGGATGGGCGCGTGGACGGAAAATGGCATTGCCTTAGCCCGTCGGTCGCGGCAGCATGGCTAAACTTACCCTTGTGCCGGCTTGGGCATCTTGTCGGCCATGCGCTGGATGCGCTTCCTTTTCGCGGTTCTCTTGGCGGCTTTCAAAGCGGCTTTTTTAGCAGCAGCTTTGCGGCGGCGAATCTCTTCTCTGGAATACATTGTGCCGCGGCATTTGGCCGCGCCACAGTTGCAGGCGGCCTCGTCGTCACCACCGTCATAGAGGCAATAGTCGTACGTGATCTCGTCGCCTGCGGCAATGTTCTTGATGGCCGTGACCCAGACGCGGCCGTCTTCCTCGCTGGTCTCGCAGTTGGCGTCGCAACTGTGGTTGATGAACATGGCGGCGCAGTGACCGTCGATGACGATCGATCCGTCACCGAGTCCAAAGAGGTAGGTGATGGGCGAGTCCTCATAGAGGACGTCAGCCTGCTCCTTGGGGATGCGGCGGCCAGTATATTCGGCGACGCGTTCCCCTTTGCGGATGGCGGTAGTGGTGTAGCAGCCGGCGGCGTGAATGGCGGAAGAGCGGATAATAAGACCCATGCGGATGTGCGATGCTTTCCTTTGGAGCGGATTGTACTGTATGGACCGCATCGTACCATTGAATGGGCCATGGAAGCGGTGAGGAAGAGAGATATGAAGCTGGGCTTTTGGTTTGTGCTGATCATTGCGGGCTGCATCGCAGTAGGGCCGCAAGTCTATGCGCAGAGTCCAGCAGGTGGGGATGGGAGCGGGTCGGGCCAGAGCAAACCGGCCGCCGACGGACAAAAGCCGGCGGGAGCCCAGCCGCAGGCCCCGGCGCAGACCGAGTCCAATCCGTTTCCCGAGGATACAAGCACGGTTCCTGTGATGCCCTCCAAGGGAGAGGCGGTTCTGCCGGAGGGGACCTACAGTGGGAATGAGAGCGGGCGAGTCGCGCTGCCGGGTGAGGATACCGATCCCGTCCGTAGTCCTGACGACCCCGCCCTGGCGCCCGGCGGGCAGCCGGCAGACTCGAGCTCGAGCCTCGCTGGCCTGGACAAATTGGTGCCGGTGCCGGATGACGATCAGCCCGATACCGAGAAAAAGAGGAAGCTCGCAGTCAAGGAGCCCACGCACCAGGAGGCCGCTTCTACTGACATCGACGTGGGCAATTATTATCTGCAGACCAGGAACTGGAAGGCGGCTCTATCCCGCTTTCAGTCCGCCATGGTGCTTGATCCCGAGAATCCCGATGTCTATTGGGGACTGGCTGAGTCAGAGCATCACCTAGGCGACTTTGCGGATGCCCGGGCGCACTACCTGAAGGTGGTCGACTACGATCCAGACAGCCGCCACGGTAAGGATGCTCGCAAGGCATTGAAGGAACCGGAGATTGCGAATGTGAAGGCTTCTTCCGCCGTACAGCCGACGGAGGAGACCTCCAAGTAGAAGCCGCTTGAACGCAAGCCATCCGTCAAGCCACACCGACGCTCAGGGGGATCTCTGAACAAGTTGGCCTCTTGAAATGGTGCTGCCTGAGCCGCCGCATAAATCGGGAAAAATTCTGGCGGCCTTTAGCTGTAAGGGAATCCGGCTTGGCCACAAAAGCTCATTGGGAGTCTCCTTAAAGGCCGGACCAACGAAGATACGCGGCAATGATTTGTTGACCCCACAGGCCGCTGACGATTCCGCCAACGCAGAGAAATGTGCCCAGCGGAAGCTTGCCAACGGCCCACCCCTCGGATTGGTTGCGCGTGGAAGGGATTGCCAGCAGGACGAGCGCGACTGCGGCTCCGAGAACAACGCCCAGGCCGAAGGCGAGGAGAGCACCCGGCAGGCCGAGCCAGGCGGCGAGCAGAGCCATGAGTTTGGCGTCGCCCAGGCCGATGCCCTCGCGCCGGCGAATGAGCCAGTAGACCCAGCGGATAAGCAAGATGAGTCCCGCGGCGGCGGCAATCGCGAGTAGTCTATTGCCCGCATCTTTGGCATCTTCCCAGGGCGGGTTGGCCACATGCAACGCCCATCTGACGTGTTCTTTTTGCAGAAACCACCAGCCGAATCCCAGTGCCACGCCTGGCAGAGTCAAGGCGTCCGGGAGCCAGAGGTATTCGGCGTCCAGGGCGGCGAGGCCCACTAACACCCACGCAAGAAACATCATTCCGGCAGCAAATTCTAGCGGAAAGAAGGCGCTATAAGAGCGCCAGGCGATCAGCGCCCACAGGCCTCCCACTGCCGCTTCGACCAGCGGATAGCGCCAGCTAATCCAGGCGCGGCAGTTGCGGCAACGGCCACGGAGGGCAAGCCAGCTTGCGAGCGGCACGTTTTCCCACCATGAGAGCGTGTGATCGCAATTTCGGCAGTGGGAGCGCGGAGCCACGACGCTCTCACCCTCAGGCCAGCGGCTCAGGCACACGTTGAGAAAGCTGCCGAAGGCCAGCCCCAGTAAGTCCGCAAAGATCGTTCCAACGATGCGAATCATGTGCGAGGTTGAGTATAAGGCCCCGGAGCATAGGGACCATTGGCGGTGCTCCAGAGCAAGGTAAAATGGTGGTGCATGGACCTTCCGTCTGAGAGCTCCAACGCACAAGTTTCCGCGGCGCATCCCACAACCGATCCCGTACGGGCGGGGGTGCTGTTTGAAGAGTCGGTGAGAATTATGGCGCGGTTGCGCGCTCCCGACGGGTGCCCGTGGGACCGGGAACAGTCCTTCGACTCAGTCCGCAAATACACACTGGAAGAGACTTACGAGGTTTTCGACGCCATTGAGCGTCGCGACTGGCCGCACCTTGCCGAGGAACTGGGCGATCTGCTGCTGCAGGTGCTGTTTTATGCGGAGATGGCGGCCAATGACGGGCATTTCACCATCGCCGAGGTTTTGAACTGCCTGAACCGTAAGCTGGTGCGGCGCCATCCGCACGTTTTTGGCGAGGATGCTTCGCGGGCGGCTGGCAACGGAGCAGAGGTTGATGCCCAGGTGGAGGGTTCTTCGGCGGCCGTGCTTCGCAACTGGGAGGAGATCAAATTGGCTGAGAAGCGGCGGGCTGCGGCCGGTCTCGATGGAGGCGCTGGTCCGCATAGGGCAGGGAATCAGCCGGCTTCGCGGCTTGACGGTGTGCAGCGGGCGCTGCCGGCATTGGCTGAGGCCGCAAAGCTGGGTGCCAAGGCGCAGAAGTCCGGGTTCGACTGGCCGACCTGGCGCGATCTGTTGCCCAAGCTGGCGGAGGAGACTGCGGAACTGGAGGCCGAAGCTGCATCGGAAGATCCAGCTCGCAAGCCGGCTGTGGAGGCCGAACTGGGCGACCTGCTGTTCACCGTGGTGAACCTCGGCCGGCATCTGGGCGTGGATGCGGAGATGGCTTTGCGCGGCTGCAACCGGCGCTTTCGCGAACGATTCCGGGAGATGGAACTGGCATCCCAGCGGTCGCTGGAAGAACTTTCTTCCGCGGAACTGGAGGAATTGTGGGCAGATGCGAAGCGAAAGTTGAGCGGGAAAGCTAAGGAAACTGCTCGGGCCGCGGGCGGGTTCCCTGAAAAGCTGTCCTCGGGAACTCAATTTGAAGTTGAGGCAAAAGGGGCGGCTTCCGACGCCGACCGCATCTCAGACTCCGAACTGGGGGAGCAGCCATGATCGAAATCCGCGCCTGCACTGGTACTGAAGAACTGGAAGCGTGCGTTCAGCTCCAGATCCAGACATGGGGCTACGATGACGCGGATGTAATTCCGCGCAGGGCATTTATGCTGGCAGGGGAAATCGGCGGCCAGGTGATAGGAGCCTTCGATACGGAGATTGCCGGGGCATCCCCGAAGAGCCAGGCCGAATCGTTGGTCGGTTTCGCTCTGTCTTTGCCGGGGGTGAAAGCCGAGATCCCCGGCGATGGGCCTTCACTACCAGGTTGTGATACCGGACGGAGCGAACCGCAGACTTATTTGCACTCGCACATGCTGGCCGTGAAAGAGGGGCACCGGAACCGCGGGCTGGGCGCGCGACTGAAGCTGGAGCAGCGCCGGGAGGCGCTCTCGCGCGGTATAAGGCACATGGAATGGACCTTTGATCCTCTGGAGATCAAGAACGCTTTCCTCAATATCCACAAGCTGGGGGCCATAGTTTGTGGTTACCGGGTGAATTTCTATGGTGTATCCTCATCTCGACTGCAAGGTGGGCTACCAACGGATCGGCTATTGGCGGAGTGGGAGCTTGACTCGGCCAGAGTGCAGCGAATCCTTGCGGGCAGCCCGCCAGATGCGCCGATCATAGAGGAGCGAATCCAGGTTCCAGCCTCCATCTATCAATGGAAGGCCTCGGAAGCGGGCCGGGAACGCGCCCTCGCCGTTCAGTTGGAGAACCGCCGGAAGTTTCAACAGGCATTTTCCCAGGGGTTAGCCGTACTTGGCTTCGTCCGGGATGCGGAAGGAAATGGAATCTTCGAACTGGGTTTCCCCACCCAGACGGAGCGGGCTCAAAATCCCAAGGAACGCAAAAACCTATGAGAATTGATGCGATTATTCTGCGTGAGCTGCACCTGCCTCTGGTGCGCCCGTTTGAAACCAGTTTTGGCGTGACCCGTGAGCGGAGGATTCTTCTGGCTGAGATCCAGTCGGAGGGACTGACCGGCTGGGGTGAGTGTACGGCCGGAGAGCGTCCATTTTTCTCGTCGGAGTCGACCGACAGCGCCTGGCAGGCGATCGTCCAGGAACTAGGCCCAATGCTGGCTTCGAATTCACCTGAAAATGGCGGGGAGTGTCCGAGAATATTTCGGCAGGTGCGTGGCAACCACATGGCCAAGGCGACCCTGGAAAACGCGATCTGGGATTTGGAGGCGCAACGCGAGGGAATTTCGCTATCCAGGCTGCTGGGTGGGGTCCGGGACACGATTCCGTGCGGCGTATCGCTGGGAATTCAGTCCTCGATTTCTGAGCTGATGTTGATGATCGAAGAGGCGCTGTCTGCCGGGTATCAGCGGATAAAACTCAAATGCAAGCAGGGGTGGGATACGGAGGTCTTCGAGCGTGTACGGAACCGGTGGCCCGGGATCACTCTGAGTTGTGATGCCAACTCAGCTTACCGGCTCCGGGATGCCGACCACCTGGCCACCTTTGACGCCTTCGACCTGCTTATGATCGAGCAGCCACTTTGGCACGACGACTTCTACTACCACTCAATGCTGCAAAAGAGGCTGGAGACGCCGATCTGCCTGGACGAATCAATCCGAAACCGGCGCGACGCTCTGGCGGCTATTGAGATGGAGTCGTGCCGGATCATCAACATCAAGCTGGGGCGTGTGGGCGGCTTTTCCGAGGCGATCGCGGTGCACAATGCAGCGCAGGAACGGGGTATTCCGGTCTGGTGCGGCGGAATGCTGGAGTCGGGTGTGGGAAGGGCGCACAACATTGCGCTGTCGACTCTGGAAAACTTCACGTTGCCCGGGGATGTGTCTGCGTCCGCGCGGTATTGGGCTGAGGACATTGTGGAACCGGAGATTACCGTTTCGCCGGCGGGTGAGATCGCTGTTCCGGATACTCCCGGCCGCGGCTACGAGGTTCGGACCGAACTGGTCGAGCGCTTGACGGTGCGCAAGGAGACGATCCGGGCGTTTGAACTGGTGGGATAAGGCCACGCTCATTGTCCTCTGCTTTTGTGGCTCCAGTCGAAGCGGCGGCCGACGATGGCTTTGACGATCCAGTGGTCGGTGGCTGCGGTGGGGCCTATGCCGACGCCGAAGTTGATCTCCCAGTCAGGTGATACGTTGAGGTCAATGGCGGGAAAGAGCTGCTGTTGCTGATTGTGCAGACTGGCGATGTTCGTAATGCTGCCGTAGTCGGCGTAGTATTCGAAGCCGCCGGTGATCTTCTTCGTAAAGTCATAACTGATTTTGGCCGCAGGCGAGAAACCGATGCCTTGATTCACGTCGGGGCCGTGCCAGGTGCGCTCAAGAGCGGGATTCACTGCGAAGTACCACCGGCCGGTCGTTTTATCGACGATGGGGCGCATCTCCCAGGTCCATGTGTCGAGCGAAAAGAGAGCACGCTGGTAGCCGACCTCGGTGGAAAGGCTTACCCCTACAGGCCAGCGCCACTTTTCAGGCACGCGGACCCTGGGGCGGATATGGTCGCCCACCCACTGGACCCCGAGGCCACTTTGCTCGCTGGTGAAGATGTAGAAACCCACCTCGGACCAGTCGTTGATGCCTTGGGTGATCTCGATGGTTTCGTGTTCGGCGTGATTGGTGGGAGCCACGCGGTCGATCGTTCTGGGCTGGCCGTCTGCGGTGAAATTTGAGTGGAGCTCAATCATCATGTTGCGGGGAGCCACAGTGTCTACGCCGTAAACCTGAATCTCATAGTTGCCTTGTGCGCAGGCCATGTTGGCGGCTGCTCCAATCACAAGCAGGGCTGTAAGAAGAACCTTCAAGCGCACTCCTTCTACGCGTAGCGGAACATGGCCATGAAGCCTGCGTCCATGTGGTCCTGCTGGTGGCAATGGAACAGGGTATTTCCGGGGTTGGTTGCGACGAGATCGGCCTCCACCCTGCTTTTCGCTTCTACGATTACCACGTCCTTATGAACGCCGCTCAAGGCGGAGCCACGGATCGAGACCAGTTCAAAGTTGTGCCGGTGCAGGTGTACCGGGTGGTCGTCCACGCTGCGGTTGTCGAAGACCAGCCGGTGGCGAAGGCCTTGGTGCAGCAGCAGCGGAGCGGTTTCAGGATAAGACTTTCCATTGATCATCCACTGGTCCAGGGCGCCGTGGCCCTTGAATCGGGAGGTGAAGACCAGAGGGATGGTCAGATCGGGCTGCCGGACCGCAGGGGTCTGATCTCCAAAAGCCTGATAATCCCAGGCGAGCCGGGCCGGTGGGGCAAATTGCGGTGTACCGCTACGGCCTGCATACTCGATGACCGTGCCCATGCCGGCGTTGCGAAAGCCGGCGCGCGCCTCACCCAGAATCCAGACGCCTGGCGAATCCATGGCGACTACGGCGCTGACCCGCTCGGCCGGACCCAGGCGCAAGGCTTCCACCTTGGCCTCGGTGGCCACGGCACTCCCATCAAGCGCCAGCACCTGGAACTGGTGGCCTGGGAACGCCAGCCAATGGGCTTCGGTGGCGCTGGCGTTGAGGATGTGGAAGAGTACGCGCTGGCCCGCACGCACCGGAATGGGAGCATCGTGGCCCAGCATGCGGCCGTTGATGGAGCCGGAAACATAATTGACCATCAGGGAGCCATCGTCGCTGGCAGTGTAATAAGGCTCCCAGTCGTGCAGGACAAGAAATTGCTCGTCATCGTAGCGGGCGGGGTTGGCTCTCGGGTCGACAAGGAGCAAACCATACTGGCCGCTGTAAAGGCCCCGCTTGAGGTCGCGATTGGCCATGGCATGAGTGTGATACCAATGCAGACCCGACGGCCGCGGGGTAAAGGTGACCCGGGTCCGGCTGCCGGGGGCAATCATCGGCGAACCCTCTTCCATTGAGCCGTCTACGTCGACAGGAATCCATTGGCCGTGCCAGTGGACAATTTCCGGGCGATCGAGGCGGTTCACGATCTCGATGGTTGCCGGCTTGCCTTCGGTCAGGCGAAGCAGTCTGCCGGGGATTTGGCCGTCGTAGGCGGTGGTACGGACCTTCTTTCGCGGAGCAAGCTCCCAGTCGATCTCGGCAATCTCAATCCGGTAATCTGGACCGGCGGCGTCGGTTGGCGAGGCTTGAGCAGGGGATTGGCCGGGCTGGGACCACGCGAAGGCAGCTTCAGACTTTTTCGGCACCATGGCTGAGGCTGCGAGACAGGAAGCCCCACGCAGGAATTCTCGGCGGCTGGCGGGCCTGTTGGGCGACGAATTGACTTGCCGCGGATCGATCTCTGACGACATCATTCGTTCCTATTGTCCCCCTTTTTCTCGTTGTGGCGCGAGCGGAGAGGTTGGGCGGCTGTGCGTGGGATGAAAGAGGTATAACCGGGTGCTTGTCGTCGAATCGGTTTGCGATCCGAACGCGCTTTAACCCGAGGTTCGGAACCCCGAAATTGATCTACCGTATGTACGGCATTCGCACGGCTCTCATTCAAACTCCGGTATTATGTGTGTTGTCTGTCACGTCACCATGAGAGAACGGGCTTTTATGATGACTGGTGAAAACAAGAGGCCGGCCACCGGTGTGGAACGGCGAGGAGACCGTCAATGTCCGAAGTAAATGGTGTGAGTGCAATCCCAACCAAGATTCTGGTTCCCATCGATTTCAGTTCGTCATCGCACGCAGCCCTGGAGGCGGCTGCGGATCTTGCTCGGCATTTTCACGCCGAGATTCATCTTGTCCACGTGGTCCCCATGTTCCCCTCCACCACCCTGCCCGACTTCATTCCTGAAGCCAAGTTCCTTGATGCGGCCAAAGCGGATGCGGAGCGGCATTTTACAGCATGCGAAGCCGATCTTACCGCCAAGGGAATCAAGGTGAGTTCCAGCATCGAAGTTGGAAACGATGTAGCTGGAAACATCCTTGATGTGATTGAGCGCGAGCATATCGACCTCGTCGTGATCTCGACGCATGGCATGACCGGATGGTATCCGCTGGTGTTCGGGTCGATTGCCGAGAAGGTTGTAAAGCTGGTGCAATGCCCACTATTGCTCCTGCGGACGCCTAAGCCTGTGAGCACGGCGAAGGTTCCTTCGGGGCGGTTGATGGAATGGTGGTAGGTTAGAACGGAGACGTGCGGCTGGTAGTACTGGCTGCCACGAAGAGCGGTCCTGCAAAGGGCGAACTACGGACTGAAAGCCGTCGTTCGCCCTTTGCATTTTACGGCCCAGCGTTAGGCCGGCATTGCGGAAATCATGCAACATCCTTGCGCGTAGAGGACCCTATTGCGCGTCGCGGACACAGCGGAACCCGACGCCCCCTGAACGGTCGTATCCTGGCGCCATCAGCAGCAGCTTGCTGTGCTGATCGTTGCGGTAGGCCTGGGGGAAGTACCACACGGAGCCCTGCGGCTGGTAGTACTCGCCGCCACGAAGAATGGCCGCTCGCGTGTGTTCATCGGTGAACTCGTCAGTCCACTGCCAGACGTTACCCACCATATCCATCACGCTATAGGGGCTTGCGCCTTGCGGATGGGCGTCTACGGAGTCGGGACCGGGCATGGTACGGCCCGTCGCGGGGGTGGGTACGTTGGCGGGCTGCCACTGATTGCCCCAGGGATAGACGCGGTCGTCCTCGCCCTGCGCGGCCAGTTGCCACTCCCACTCGTGAGGCAGGCGCTTGCCCGCCCACTTGGCGTAAGCCCGCGCATCTTCAAGAGAAACCCAGGTGACAGGTCGGTTTTCCCAGCCCTCCGGAAAGCTGCCATTCTTCCAGTCGCGGAGGAAGTTGATTCGATCTCTGGGCGTGTAGCGGGTGGCATCCAGAAATTCCTTGAACTGCGCATTGGTTACGGGGAACTTGTCAATGAAGAACGGAGCAACGTGCATGGACTTCTCGTGGAAGCGGCGCGGGGAGTCTTCCCAGGGATACTGGACATCGACGCCGGGATTTCCGCCGCCCTCGATCTCAGTGCCCTGAACCTTGAAGACAAACTGCCCGCCGGGAATCCGCACCATGCCGGCAGGCGCATCGGCCGTGGGCTTGGTGGGAGCAATCTCGACGATACTTTGTGGCAATATCGTTGGCTCGTGCGAATAGGAAGCCAGTGGTTTGCCTGTCATTGCGGCCATGCGTCGCATCAGGGTCTTGATTGCGCCGCTGGGCTCGCCGGGAGTGGCCAGAATCGCGCCGTAGCCGTTGGCCTCAAGATCGAAATTTAGCACAGCGGTTTGTCCGCCGGTTTCGGGCTTTAATTCTGTGCCGTGGTACAGGTCAAGGTAGCGCATTCCGGGTGTGAGCTGCACCTCCATCTGGCGGCCGGTGATGTTGTAGCCGGTGCGGTTGACGATGGTCCACACCGTCTCTTGGCCGAGCGGCCAGCGGCTGGCGTACACGCCGTAGTTGTGCATGGGATAGAGCGGTTCCCAATCGGGGCTCACCAGGAAGGGCGCCACGCCGCGCTCGATGGTGGCAACACGACGAGCGGCCTCACCGTCGCGGGGGTTGATGCCGTTCCAGATGCCCCAGACATTCTCCCAACTCTCCCAGCCGATGCCGTTGAAGAAGGCGTATTGCAGGTCGTTGGTATGGTCAAGGCCCCAGCGATTGCTGATATTGACCATGTGGCGAGTCTCCAGCCACTTATACCTGGCCACCATGGGAACAAATGGATAGGTGTAATAGCCCCAGGTCATCAAATTCCAATTCACGTCCTCGTCATCGGGGCCGCCTTCCGGCTCAAAAACCAGGGGATGGCCGCTCTCTTCCGCTGCCAGCGGGAAGGCGAGCGGCACGCCGTCCTGCGTGTCTCCATTCATGCCGTCGGCGCCAATCTGCTTCATGCGCGCGGCGATGGCCTGCGGCCAGTTCTCCGACGGCTGACGTGTTCCTTCATCCCACATCATCATGGGGAAGAGCACATGTACGCCACGGCGGTGGAAGTCGGCGACCATCTGGCGCACACCCTCGATCCCGCCGGGCATGGACTCCACCATGTCCAGTTGGTTGCGGTCGTCAATGCCCATATTCGGGTAGGTAGACCACACCAGCACGGAGTCGATTCCGCCGTAGCGCTTCTCCAAATCGTCGAGATAGCGGTCCACGGTGTAGCGTCCGGCCACCGGATCGTAGAAGTAACGGTCCTGAACCATCATTTGCGGCTGCATGAAACTTGACTGGGCCCAGCGAAGCTCGGGCTTCTCATAGCGTGCCGGGTCATAACCTACGCGAATGCGGCGCTCAGAACGCCAGTGTTTGAGGTCGCGAAGCCAGCGCTCATGCGTGAATGGAGGGCAGGCGCCGTGGAGCGTATTGTCCCAGGCGTTGTACAGGTTGGTGCAGTCGGGCGCGGGAATCTGCTCTCCCTTGGGCGGATACTGCGTGTCCTGTGTTGCCGCGGTAAGGGCCATTGCCCCTGCAAGGATTCCAAGACTGATTGTCCGAAGCATTTGGCCCGAGTTCTCCCTTTTGAATGGATCTGGTTGAGAGTGCTGAGAAATAAAGAGTGTTATGCGTGTACCGCCAAAAACGCATCAACTTCATTTCTGGACGGCATGGAGGCTTGCGCGCCTCGCCGGGTTACTGAGATGGCCGCCGCCGCAGAAGCGAATCGCGCGGCTGTCGATGGGTCGTTCCCTTCGAGCAACGCCACGGCAAACGCGCCGTTGAAGCAGTCGCCCGCGCCAACGGTGTCCACGGCTTCAACTTGAAATGGGGGCACCCAAACTACCTCGCCGCCTTCAACGGCAATGAAAGATCCCTCGGCGCCGCGTTTGAGCACTACTCCGCGAAGCCCCCTGGCGAGCAACTGTTTCGCAGCATCTTCGGGCTTCGATGTATTCCCCAGATAAAAAGCAGCCTCGGTTTCGTTGGGAGTGAACCATGCTACCTGGTGCCAGGTGACCTGAGGGAGCGGTGCAGCCGGAGCGGGATCGAGCATTACCGGAACGCCCGCCTCCGCGCAGAGCGCTAGAACATGGCTGACGGTTTCAAGCGGCAGTTCCAACTGGCACAGCACCATGCCGGCTGAACGAATCAATCCAGACTGAAGGTCAACTGATGCGGCGTCAGCCTTGCCGTTGGCGCCGGGGACTACGACGATGCTGTTTTGGCCGTTCTCCGCTACCACAATCAGAGCTACGCCGGATGGCCCAGCCACACGAGTCACGGCTGCCGTCCCCACGCCGGTGCTGGCGAGGTTGTCGAGCATGGCCTGGCCGAATACATCTTCGCCAACCATGCCCACCATCTGGACGGGATAGCCGAGACGGGCGACGGCGACGGCCTGGTTGGCGCCCTTGCCGCCGGGGGTGGTTTCAAAGACGTTGCCGGTGACGGTTTGGCCGGGAACAGGGATCTGGCTGGTATGCGCGACCAGGTCCATGTTAATGCTGCCTACGACGACGATCGGTTTGCGATGGATGTTCATAGTTTACTCAGGCAATCAGTAAAGCGGAGCCAGCGCCACGGCGCTCAGTCCCAAAGCAAAGAAGATAAACATGAAGAGCAACAACAGCCGGGCTGAGCGGGGCGCGCCGGCGAACTCGCGCCAGACAAAGACACCCCAGCACGCCGAGATCATGGTTGCGCCCTGACCGATAGAGTAGGAGACGGCGGGTCCCACCAGATGCGCTCCCGAGGCCACAAAATTGGCCACCGCGCCAGCGCACCAGATGGCTCCGCCAAGGATTCCCGCAAGATGCCAGCTCAGTGGGGCGCGACCGTAGTCAGCGCCTTCGACCGGCGGCTTGCCATCCAACGGCTTGGCCATGAGCAGCAAATTTGCAGGGATGGTGGAGAGCAGCACGCCGAAGGCGAAGAAGAGCGCGACGGCGTAGGGACCGGGAGCCGGTTTGCCCGGAACGCCGCTCATGGCTCGTGCAACCAGGGGATAGAAGCAGCCCATCAGCACGCCGGCCACAAGGCTGAGGACGATGCCACGCGTGGTGGTGGCTTTGGCCGTGGCCTCGCGTTTGCGATAGGCGGAGGCGTCAAAGATGATGGCCACGGTGACCAGCGCGACTCCGCCAAAGAGCAGCAGAGGATTGCCGGCCGGTCTGACCAGGTAGCTTGAGACTGCGCCAACGATCAGCGCCAGCCCGATCCCTACCGGGAAGGCGACAGCCAGACCCGCCACATCAATTGCGGCCACTAGGAGAAGATTGGCAACGTTGAAAACCGCGCCTCCACAGACCGCAAAGAGAATGGGGCCGAGCGGAGTGCTGGCCACAGCGGAAAGGAACGGCGGCCCCGCCTGGCCCAGGCTGCCGGCAGTGAGCCCCAGGAGAATGGCACCGGCGGCGAGGCCGAGGGCGTAGTCCCAGTAAAAGAGCTGGAAGCGAAAGCCAGGGCAGAGCTTGAGCGTGTTGGCCCACGAACCCCAGCACAGCATGCTCAAGAGCATGAGAATGAGTGCGGCTTGATACGTCTCTGGAAGAACCATTTCTGTTGACCCCGTTCACGCGGCTTTGCACGCTGAACAACGAACAATAGCGCCTGAGGGCGCAGCGGCGCAAATGCTGCGCTGTGTGGATGGCTGGTTCGATTCCAGATATAAGGCCCAGGTGATCCAGGTCTACGATGAGAGCGTGAAAGCGCCGCTTTGCAATGGATTCAGATCATGGCCAGTCGAGATTATTCTGCGCGGAAAACCGCCGCCTACTGCTTCGCCGCATTCACTGCTTCCGTTAGCGCAGGAACTACCTCGAACAGGTCGCCAACGATGCCATAGTCGGCTATTTCAAAGATGGGCGCGTCGGGGTCCTTGTTGATGGCCACGACACACTGTGAGCCCTTCATGCCCACCAGGTGCTGGATGGCTCCGGAGATGCCGACCGCCAGGTAGAGCTTGGGTGAGACGGTTTGGCCGGAGCTACCGACCTGACGCTCCATCGGGAGCCATCCGCTGTCACAGATGGGCCGCGAGGCCGCAAGCTCCGCGCCGAGCGCCGTGGCGAGTTCCTGGACGAGCGGAATGTTCTCCGCATCCTTGATGCCGCGGCCCACGCTGACAATGAGTTGCGCCGAGCCAAGGTCCACAGTCTGCGAGGAGCTCCGGAAAGGCTCGCCGGGCTTGGTGCGAATCTGGGCTGAGTCGAGAGTGGGCGTGAAGGTTGCGATCTCGGCTGAGCTCGAGGCGAGTTCATATGCTTCGGGGCGGAAAGCGCCGGCCTGCACGGAGATGAAACACGGTCCGTCGCCGGAGTGGCGATAGTTGCCATTGAGGCGCCCTTGAAGCAATTGGCGCGTGAAGACGGGCCCGTCGGCGATAGCCACTACGTCGCTGATGAGTGCCTGCCCCAACCGGGCGGCCAGCGCAGGGACGAAATCGCGGACCTGGTAGGTATGCGGAAAGACGACCTGCGTGGGGCATTCTTTCTCGATGAGCTGTTGCAGGGACAAAGAGAAGCCGTCAGGTGTGTATTGAGCGAGGAGCGGGTGTTCGACGAGTACCACTTTGCCAAGCCCCTTGCCGGCTATCTCTGCGGCGAGGGATTCTGTCTGCGAGCCGAGAACGGCTGCGCTCACCGGGAGTGCCTGAAGGGCAGCGAGCTTTTGTCCGGCCGCGACGGCTTCCCAACTGATGCGGCCAATGCGGCCCGCACGCTGCTCCATTACGACCAAAACGCCGCTCATAAAACGCGCACCTCGAATTTCAGTTTTTCTACCAGGGCTGCCGCAGCTTCTTTGGCGGTGCCGGAGAGTATCTGTGTGGATTTTTGCTTTTGCGGCAACATGACCTGCTCCAGCACGACGACAGGGGACGCATCGACGGCCAATTCCGCGGCTGTCAGCAGGCTCACTTCCTTGGTTTTGGCGCGTTTGATGCCCATCAGCGTGGCATAGCGCAGCTTGTTGCCGCCGGACTGCATGGTGAGCAGCGCCGGGGTGGGCAACTCAATGGTTTGGAACCAGCCCTCTTCCAATTCGCGCTTGACCCTGAATCCGGTTTCGGTCTTTTCTACATGCAGGATCAAGGTGGCGTGAGGAAGCCCGAGCAGTTCTGCCAGGATGACGCCGGTCTGGCCAAGCCCCAGATCTTCGGACTGCAAACCGGAGAGGATCAGGTCGGGATTTTCCGGTTTCACGGCCGCAGCCAGGAGCCGGGCAACACCAAGGGCATCGCGTTGGGCAAGATCGTAGCAGTCGATATGGATGGGACGGTCGGCGCCCTTGGCGAGGGCTTCGCGGATGGTCTGCCCGACACGCTCGGGACCGGCGCTAACGACGATTACTTCTCCGCCGTGCTTTTCTTTGAGCTGAAGAGCTTCTTCCAACGCATATGCGTCGGGTTCGTTCAGCGCGTGCTGCAGGCCGGATTCTTCAATCCACTTGCCGGCCGCGTCGATGCGTACCTGCGCATCGCGTTCGGGAACCTGTTTGATGGCGACGATGATCTTCATAGGCAATAGCTCCCATTCATCTTAACCGGCTCCGTTCTCAGGCAATCCGCGCGTGGCCAATTGGGCGATATCCATAAGTTGCGGCGCGCCTTCGCCCGTAGCCGCCAGCGCATCCCGAAACATGGTATTGCAGAAAGGGCAGGCGGCGGCAACAATGCCGGCGCCGGTCGCGATCAATTCCTGGGCGCGGTTGCGGCTTATGCGCTCTCCGGTTTCTTCGCCAAGAAAGGCGAGGCCGCCGCCGGCTCCGCAACAGAAGCTGCGCTCGCGGTGGCGCGGCGCTTCGACCAGGTTGCCGGCCAACGCTGCGACGGTCCTCGGCTGGTCGTAGACGTTGCGATAGCGGCCCAGATAGCAAGGGTCGTGGAAGACGATATCTTCCTCCTTGGCCTGCTTGGGAAGCTTGTCCGCATAGCGGGCCAGGAATTCGCTGTGGTGCTCGATTTCCGGTGGCGTGCCGTAATCCTTCCAGTCTTCCTGGATGGTGCGGACGCAGTGGGGGCAGATGGAGACGATCCTCTTCACCTTATTCTGCGCAAGAGCTTCGAGGTTGGCTTCGGCCAGTTGCTGGAAGAGAAGGTCGTTGCCCAGGCGGCGGACCGGATCGCCGGTGCACTTCTCTTTGCGCAGGACGCCGTAGCTGGTGCCCAGATAGTTCATCACGCGGGCAAAGGCGGCGACGATCTCGCGGCCTTTGGGATCGTAGCCGCCCATGCAGCCCAGCCATAGGCAGTATTCCTGTGTGCCGTCGAAGATCGGCAGTGCCTGTTTTTGAATGAACTTGTCGCGCTCGGTGGCACTCATGCCCAGTGCGTTGTTGCCGCGTTCGAGCGCCAGGAAGAGTTTGGAGCCGTGCTCGTCTTCCCAGGCCCCGGTGTTGACTGCACCGCGGCGCAGGCCAACGAGGATGGGGACGTGCTCGATCCCCACCGGGCACTGGAATTCGCAGGCTCCGCAAGTAGTGCACTGGAAGACGGCTTCCTGGGCGTTGTACTTACCCAGCAGGGGCTGATCGGAGGATGGGCCAAAATCATTCAGATAGGCGCGCAGGCCGAGGACGATTTCTTTGGGGTTGAGCAGTTTACCGGTGTTGGCTGCGGGGCAGTGCTCGGTGCAGCGACCGCACTCGACGCAGGAATAAGCCTGGAGGCTGACCAGTTGGGTGAGATCTGTGCCGGCTACCAGGCCAAAGTCTTCATCGCCTGAGAGCGGAGGAATCTGGGCGAAGCTGCCGCGGGAAAGGAAGACGGTGGCGGGGCTGAAAATCAGGTGCAGGTGCTTGGTGTGGGGGATGAAAGGCAGAAAAATGAGCAGGGCCAGGGTGTGAAGCCACCACAGGCCGCGGGCTGCAGGGGCAGCGTCAGTAACTGAGAACGAGGCCAGGTAAGTGGCCATGAGGACGAAGATCAGCAGGGCGATCACGCCGGATTCCCAGGAGAGCTTTTTGCCGAGCCACTTGGGGCGGACGAGAAAGCGGCGGACGAAGAGGCCGAAGATGCTGGCGGCGCAGGCTAGGGCGAAGGTCGCGGCAAAGTAGTAATAGAAACGGCCAAACCGTCCAGCGGGGTCAATAAAGCCGATCCCGAAGACAACGGCACAATGGTTGAGCGTGACCAGGGCAAAAGCGCAGAAGGCCCAGAAAACGAAGGCGTGCGCCAGGCCGGGGAGTGGACGCTCGCGGACAACCTTGGCTTGGCAAAGGACCTCCCAGACGAAATCCCCGATGCGTTTGCCGATAGGAAAGAGGTGAAAGCTGGGATCCCTCTTCGATTTGAGGATCTTGTCGAGGATGGGGCCGAAGCGACGGGAGAATGCCGTCGCTGAGGCTATGGCCAGCACGGCGAAAAGCAACTTCTCAATGAGGGAGAAGTATTGAGGCTCGGCCAGAGTTGGAAGAAGGAGAGTCATAAGCCAATCGAGCAACTATACAGGGCAAAGATACAGGATGGAGTTGGGGGTTGTCGTGGGCACGCCGAGTCAGGCAGGACACTGCAAGTAGAACTGGTAGCCAGCGTGGTCTTTGAGGAGCAGTTGCTTCATGCCGAAAGATCGATCGACTGAGTGATTGAGATCAAGGTTAGCGGTTCTCAAGTGGTGACAGGCTGCGTCCGTGCCCTGGCAGCCGACATAAATCTGTGGCGCTGTGTTCGGCGATGCAATTCCTAACTGTATCCTAGTCGTTGGAAGCCATGGCTCTTTGGCCTCCAACTTCTGTCTTTCGGAGAGACTCACTTGGCAAAGTATCTGGTGACGGGAGCAGCGGGGTTCATCGGTCGCTCGATTGCCGCGGCGCTGGCGGCGCGTGGCGAGAGCGTGCGCGGCATCGACAACTTCATTACCGGCAAGCGCGCCAATCTGGTGGGCCTTGAGGCGATGGAGTTCATGGAAGGCGACCTGGCCGATCCGGTTGCCTGCGCGCAAGCCTGCACGGGGGTGGAGATCATCTTCCATGAGGCGGCGCTGGCCTCAGTTCCACGCTCCGTGGCGGATCCGGTGGCCACTAACGTGAACTGCGTGGACGCGACGCTCAATCTGCTTGTAGCTGCTCGCGCGGCCGGTGTGCGGCGGGTAATCTACGCCGGGTCATCCTCGGCATATGGGGATACGCCGACGCTACCCAAACACGAGGAAATGTTGCCCAACCCCATCTCCCCGTACGCCGTGGCCAAGCTGGCCGGCGAGCAGTATATGCGAGCCTTTGCCCGCGTCTACGGGCTTGAGACGGTGGTTCTGCGCTACTTCAACGTCTTTGGTCCGTACCAGGATCCAACTTCGCACTACTCCGGCGTGCTGGCCATCTTCTGTCGCCGGATGTTGGCCGGTGAACAGCCCACAATTTATGGCGACGGCGAACAGAGCCGGGATTTCACCTACATCGACAACGTGGTTCACGCAAATCTGTTGGCCGCAGCGGCCCCGGCGAAGAAAGTCTCGGGGCAGATGATGAATACGGCCACCGGCTCGCGCATCACGTTGAACAAGACGTTTGCGATTCTATGCGAACTGACCGGTTACAACGGGAAGCCGGCATACGCCAACGGGCGCGCCGGGGATATCCGCGACTCGCTGGCCGATATTCGACTGGCCGGGGATCTGCTGGGTTATAAGCCGATCGTCGATTTCCGTGAAGGGCTGCGTCGCACCGTCGAGTGGTACCGGATGGGTGGATGAGGGAAATAAAGCCTGGCAGGAATTTCGTTCTTCTCGTGCAAATCCGCAGTAAAGGCTGTTGTGGGTGTCCACATTATTTGTGTAGGTTTCACGCACGGTCCGGCGGAGTCAGTTGTCATTCTGCTGGCAGTGAAAGACAGCGCGGTCTTCTGATGCCGCTTATCAATTAGCGTAACCGAGAAAAACAAGAGCGAAGCTTTGAGAGAAGCCGTTCGCCTATGGTAGGCATGACCGGGCACTCGAAGTAAATCTGTCGGTTGAGCGTCATCAGTATCTGGATGGCCTCAACCTGCGGGTTGTCCGCGGAAAGCAAAAGCCCCTCGGGCGCAAATTCGTCTGCGAGATATTCGATGGCGTGTCCCAGTTTTTCGAGAGCGTGCCCTGCTTCCGGGGTGATGTTACGCCGCTGATTGGCGTGCTCGCTGGCAATTGAAGCGGCCGATGATAAGTCTGGGACAGATTGCCCATGGCTAGTAGTGCTTCCATGCAGCGGATATTCAATCTTTCGACCAACGCTCCTGGAAGTTTCTGGCTTGAAGGGAACGAGTAACATTATGCGAGTAGCTTACTCCGTCAGAGTTAACTGTTAGCGGAGTGAGTGTGACGTGGCGCACAACTTGAAGTAATAACTACTTGGAGTCATGTCGAACACGTGGATGGGGAGAATGGCATGGATAAAATATAGGCGTTGTTTATGATTGTTATGATGTGACACGGCTCACTAACATTCATTCCGACCTATAACACTGCTGAATATTTCATCTTCAGGACTCAGTAACTGGTTTCTCTGAGATTTCCCTGCCGGAGGTGTCTCCGCGTTGCCTTTCAGCGCGACGTTTTTGGACTGCACAATACGGCCGTGGTCACGCCGATGCTGGCCATGGTTGCCGTTCAGATTGCATTCTCTGTAACCAGCTGTGTTTTCTATCGCTTCCTCTTTACCGTGCACTGCACAGATCTCATTCTTAATTGCGGTACACTGAATCTCGTTCTGGAAATTGTTCTGAACCTGATTCTGATGCGTTCGTCAGGCGTAGCTGGAATCGCGCTTGCCACCTCCCTCTGGGCTTTCAGCACGTTGGGAAGAATTGCAATGGAGGCAGAAGGATGATGCCAAGGCCGGCCCAATATCTTCTTCGATTTGACGATCTCTGTCCCACCGTCTCGCGCAGCCGGTGGCAGCGTTTTTTGCCGCTGATTGAGGAGTTTGGCATTCGGCCCATTCTTGCGGTGGTTCCCGAAAACATGGACCTCAACTTGAACCAATCTCGGCCGGACCCTGAGTTCTGGGAACGGATGCGCGCGATGGAGGAGTCCGGTGCAACGATCGCTTTGCATGGCTACCGCCATCTCTGCAACAGCAAGGGGGAGAGCTTGGTGCCGTTGCACCACAACACAGAATTCGCCGGAGTTCCCGAGAACATCCAGCGCCAATGGATTCACGAGGGGCTCGCCATTCTCCGCAACCAGGGACTGAACCCGCGAATATGGGTTGCGCCTCATCACGGCTTTGACCGCCGTACCCTGCGGGCGCTTCGCAGTGAAGGTATCGGCCTGATCTCAGACGGTTTCGCCCGCGTTCCATTCCGGCGAGGCGGTCTGATCTGGATTCCCCAGCAGCTTTGGGCGCCGGTGAACAAGTCAAAGGGCCTCTGGACCATATGTGTACACGGCAACACAGCACACCGCTCTCAGGTGGATCAGTTGCGTGACTTCCTCAGCCGGCATGCCGGCCAGTTTACCTCGGTAGAGCGCGTGCTGACCGAATTCGAACCCAGGAGACTGAGCCTGCCGGAACGGCTTTACAGCACCTGGGCGCTCTGGCTCGCCCAAGCTTCACGGATGAGAAAGCGGCGGCGACACCGGTCCAGCAAGTCCGGTTAAATCAGGGAATTCCACTTCATGGGCGTGCATTTGCAGAACGCGCAGGCCTCGGACTGCGCAGCTAGGGCAGAAGCTTTTCAGCCGGTTTAGGGCTTTGGTCGGGAGTCGCCGCTGACGACCGATACGCTGTTCTGGAGAGGCGCTTGCAATGTATGCGCCCCGGCTTCGGCGGCACGCAACACTTCGTTGGGCACAATGCCCAGCACCAGCGTTGCGGCAACCGCAAGCAACAAGGCTGCGCCGACCGCTACACCGACCTCGGGCGTGACGACGGCAGATTCGGCATTTCTGCTGGCTGGGCGCTGCGCCGCGACCAGGGCCAAACGGAGATAATAAGCAGCTGCCAGTCCCGAGTTGAGCAGGCCAATGATGGCCAGCCAGACTGCGCCGCCGCCAACGGCCGCCGAGAAGGAGTAGAACTTGCCGAAGAATCCGCCGGTGAAGGGAATTCCGACCAGCGAAACCAGGAAGAAGATCAGCAGGCTGCCAAGTAGAGGCGAGCGGTAGATAAGGCCGCGAAAATCCCGCACAAAGGGGAACTCTTCATCGTATCCGCCTACCAGCGTGATGACGGCAAAGATGCCCACGTTCATGGCTGCGTAGGCCGCGGTGTAAAAGCTAGCGGCGGCGATTCCGCTGGATCCGAGTCCGGCGAAGGCAGCCAGCAGGTAACCGGCATGGGCGATCGACGAGTAGGCTAACATGCGCTTCACGTTTTCCTGGCGCAGCGCGGCCAGGTTGCCCACGGTCATGGAGAGTACAGCTACGATCCACAAAAGTGGCGACCAGATGGCGTGTAGCGAGGGGAGCATCTCATAGACCACGCGCAGAAGCAGCGCAAAGGCCGCGGCTTTGGGCGCTGTGGAGAGCAACGCCACCACCGGCGCGGGCGCGCCCTCGTATACGTCGGGCGTCCAGACGTGGAAAGGTACCGCGGATACCTTGAAGAGGATTCCAACCAGCATGAGCGCCAGGGCTACCAGCACCAGGGAGGGGTTCGCAGCCTCGGGTGCGAGATGGGCGATCTCGTAGATCTGGGTGGTTCCGGTTGCGCCAAAGATCATCGCTATGCCGTAAAGAAGGAACGCGGTGGCAAAGGAGCCGAGGAGAAAGTACTTGATAGCCGCTTCGGGGCCGCGCGCTGTCTGCTTACGATACCCCGCCAGGATGTAGGTGGAGATGGATGAAATTTCGAGGGCGATGAAAACCAGCAGTAACTCGACCGCGCCGGTAAGTAGGCACATGCCCACCGCGCCGAAGACCACGAGCGCATAGTACTCACCCTGATGATGGCTGTCCTCGGGCAGAGTATCCAGTGAAAGCAGCAGGGCTACAAGCACAATGCCGCAGATGAGAACGTGGAAGAAGATGGTGAAGGCGCTGGTTTCGACGGTGGAGTAGAAACCGGTGCCCTCGGGCAGACGGAACTGCCAAAGGCTGGCCCACAGAGCGAAGGTTGTTCCGAGCGCGGCCACCCAACCCAGAGGACGGCGTGGAAATGCGGACGGCATCGAGGCGTCTACCAACATTACGATGACGCCGGTGAGGGTCAGGACGACCTCGGGGAGGATGCGGAAAATATCGGGTACAGGAGTCACCGCTGCACCTCCCCTTGAGTCGAAACAGGCGTCTCAAAAATGTTTACGGATTGCGCCTGTTGAGGATGAGGGCGCACTCCCTGCTCGATCGCTGGCAGCCAGAGCGCGGGAGCCAGTCCCATGACCAGCATTAACACGGCCAATGGGCACAGCACAGCCAATTCGCCGGGGTGCAAATCGTCAGGCGGCTTTGAAGTTGCCAGTTCGCTTTCCGGTCCGTAAAAGAGGCGCTGCACCAGCCACAGCATGTAAGCAGCGCCCAGAATCACGCTCAGCGAGGCCGCAACGGCCCAGCCGCGGCTTACGCCGGTAAAGGTGCTGGAAAGGATCAGAAACTCGCCCACAAAGTTGTTTAACATGGGCAATCCAATCATCGCGAGGGAAGTGATGACGAAGAGCGTTGCTGTGCGCGGCAGCTTGCCTGCCAGACCGCCATAGGCAGCGATCTGGCTGGTCGCGTAGCGATCATACAGAACGCCCAGGAGCACGAATAACGCGCCGTCGATGACGCCATGATTGAGAATCTGGTAGACAGCTCCGGCTGAACCGGTAAACGTGAATCCGTAGATACCCAGCGTGATCAAACTCAGGTGGCTTAAGGCGGCGAAGGCAAGCAGCCGCCAGAAATCGCGCTGCACTAAGGCCAGGCACGCGCCATAGAGGATGCCGACGACAGAGAGAGCAATCAAATACGGAGCCAACGCCCGGGCCTGCATGGGGAAGAGACCAATATGGAAGCGAAGCATGGAATAAAGGCCAAGCTTGCCGGCCACAACCATGGCGAGGGCCACGGGCGCTTCGGTGAAGGTATCCGCAAGCCAGCCATGCAGCGGAAAGACAGGCACTTTGACCGCAAAAGCAAACAGAAACGCGAACGCTGCCCAGCACAGCGGACCGGTGGGAAACGAACCATGGGCAATGAGGATTTGCAGCGTGGTAAAGTCGAAGCTTCCGGTCTGGGCATAGAGCCAAAGAATGGCCACCAGCAGCGGGGCTGAAGGAATGAAGGTAAACAGGAAGAATTTGAGGGCGGCCTTGGGGCCATCCTTGCGGCCGTACATGGCGATCAGGATGGCCATGGGCACCAGAGACAGCTCCCAGAAGCCGTAATACAGCATGAGATCCAGCGAGAGGAAAACGCCGAACATGGCCGTCTGCTGAACCAGAAAAAGCGAAAAGAATATCTTGCGGCGATCGGTAATGGCGTTCCAGCTGGCGATTACGCCAACGGGCGCCAGCAAGCCGGTGAGGACAACCAGCCAGAGGCTGAGCCCGTCCACGCCAACGTGGTAGAAGATCGCGGGGTTTTCGATCCACGGGCGATTGATTGCAAATTGGAAACCGGCTTGGCCGTAGGCAAAATGCGCCGGCAGGTGAAGGGTGAGACCGAAAGTGGCCAGGGCCGTCAGGAGAGCGATCCAGTTAGGCAGCTTTCGGCGGTCAGGAACGAGCGTAACCAGCACGGCTCCGGCCAGCGGGGCAAGGATGATCCACGTGAGAATCGATTCGTTTATCGCGTTCATCCTCAGTGCCCCGCCATATTGAGATGAATTCCGAAGAAGCTGGCCAGCACGGCTGACCAGGGAATAACGATAAAGAGAAGCACGGCGGCAGTACCCGCAGCCAGCCAAGCGGCATAGGAGCGCAGGTTGCCCGACTGCCACCGTTGCAGAAGGGCTCCGGCGAACGTGGCAATGCCTCCAAGCAGCCATGCGGTCCCGCCCAGCAGCGCCTTGTCCACGAACCAACCCAGCAAATATCTGGACACGCCTAGCAGGGGCTTGACCACCGTTGCGCCGTAGAACTCGTCCACATAGTACTTGTTGGCTAGTAGCTTGTAGCTGCCTGGGTGAGCGGCGGCCAGTTGCGCCGCACGCGTTGGTTTCTGGCGGTAGAACAGGTCGGCCACAAACCAGCCAACCACGGCTATGGCAAAAGCGGCGATGCTCAGGATCAGTTCGAGTTGCGCACTACCCGCCTCCGTTGTCCGAACACCCACTGAAGGCGCCAGGAAGGCGGCGAAGTAGCCACTACCGATCCAGCCGCCGCAGATGGAGAGCAAGGCCAGAATTACCAGTGGTATGAGCATCGTCCAGGGGGTGGAGTGGTGAGGAGCAGCCTCGCTGCGCGGCTTGCCGAGAAAGGTCAGATACCACAGCCGAAACATATAGAACGAGGTGAGCAGGGCAGTGACCAGGCCAACGAACCAAAGCACCTTGCCACTCGCGCCCTGCACAAAAGCTGCGTAGAGAATCGCGTCCTTTGAGAAGAATCCCGCAAAGGGCCAGATTCCGGAGATGGCCAAAACACCCACGGCGGTGACGGCAAAGGTGACGGGTAGTTTCTTCCATAGGCCGCCCATCTTGCGCAGGTCCTGTTCGCCTCCAATGGCGTGGATCACCGAGCCCGCTGCCAGGAACAGCAGAGCCTTGAAGAAAGCGTGGGTCATCAGGTGGAAGATGGCGGCAGAGTACGCTGCTACGCCGCATCCCAGAAACATGTAGCCCAGTTGCGAGATCGTCGAGTAGGCGAGTACGCGCTTGATATCGTTCTGCACCAGGGCGATGGTGGCGGCGAAGAGAGCCGTGGCCGCCCCGATGACTGCAACCGTACCCAACGCGAAGGGCGAGTGGTCGAACAGAACATGCGTCCTGGCGATCATGTAGACACCGGCCGTGACCATGGTGGCTGCATGGATGAGCGCGGAGACGGGTGTGGGGCCCTCCATTGCGTCGGGCAGCCAGATGTAGAGCGGAAGCTGCGCGCTCTTGCCGGTGGCGCCCAGCAGCAGGCAGAGCGCGATAACCGTCACCACGCCGCCTTGCCAGCCGGGGTCCTGGCTGAGTTTGGTGGCAATCTCGCTGAAAGTAAGGGTGCCGAAGTTTGCCAGCAGCAGGAACATGGCGATCAGGAAGCCGATGTCGCCGATGCGGTTGACGATGAAAGCCTTCTTGCCTGCATCCGCCGCCGATTGCTTCTGAAAGTAGAAGCCGATGAGCAGGTACGACGCCAGGCCCACGCCCTCCCAGCCGACAAACATCAGCAGGGCATTGCCAGCCAGCACCAGGACGGTCATAAAGAAGAGGAAGAGGTTCAGGTAGCTGAAGTAGCGTGCGTAACCTTCCTCATCGCCCATGTAGCCGACGGAGTAAATGTGAATCAGGAATCCGACGCCGGTGACCACCAGCAGCATGACGAGCGAAAGCTGGTCGAGGACGAAGCTGAAATCCACGTGCAAACCACCGACGTTGATCCAGCTGATGGGGCAGGTCTCGACGAAAGGCAGTGCGAGGGCTCTCGGTATGGGGCCTACGCCATTCCAGCTTCGGAGTTCCATTGGCGCAAAAGCCTGCAACGCGGCCCAAAGCACCACGCCAAACGCGGCCAGCGGTGCCAGCAGCGCGATCGTCGTCACGGTCCACTTGGGCAGCCGCCTGCCGAGAAGCCCATTGAGCAGAAACCCGGCGAAGGGCAACAGCGGAATCAACCAGAGATGGAGAGATCCGTTCATAGTTTCATCAGATCGATACGGTCGACGGCCAGGGTAGCACGGGCGCGGAAGACGGCAATAATGATGGCCAGGCCAACGGCAGCTTCCGCCGCGGCCACCATCATCACAAAGAAGACAAAGATCTGGCCCTTCACCGCATGCCACTCGTGGGCGAAGGTCACAAAGGACAGGTTGACAGCGTTGAGCATCAGCTCAATGGACATGAATACGGTAATCAGATTGCGCTTGATGAGGAAGCCGACTACGCCGAGCGAAAACAGCACCGCGCTCAGAAGCAGATACCAGGAGACGGGGATTTCCTGCGAGAAGAAAGAACTCACTTGCCAGCCGTCCTTTCTCCGTCGTGACGCGCCAGTGCGACAGCGCCCAGGATCGCGATGAGAATAAGCACCGAAGTCACCTCAAAGGGCAGCAGCAGTTCGGTGAAGAGTACCCGGCTCAGGTCTTCGGTGGAAGTGATACCCTCCCGTACCCCGGCGACGCCTAGACCCTGCGCCTTCAGGATCACCGTGGCGATGACGCCCAGGATGATCACCACCGCGGGAAAGCCAACCGCGCGCGCCGAACGGCTGCCCATGGTGCGCTCCTCTCGGCCTGCATTGAGCAGCATCACGACAAAGGTGAACAGCACCATGATGGCGCCGGCATAGACGATAACCTGTGCGGCGGCCAGAAACTCGGCGCCCAGAAGAAGGTAAAGTACGGCCAGCGAGGTCATCACCACAATCAGCGAGAGCGCGCTGTTGATGGGGTGGCTCTGGCGCAGGAGGTTGATAGCTCCGGCCAGGCAGAATCCGGCAAAAAGGAAAAACAAGATCAGGTGCATCGATCCGCCGCGTACGAGGCATTGCCGGCAAGGAAGAACCGGCTTGTGAAACGGTAGGGGGTTCAGAGCGAACCGTTCAGGCTCTCAACGAAATCCCTCCCGATTGTAAATCAGCGATACGCAAGCCAAAGGCTTGTTCCCACAATGTTCAGAATGGCCAGTGGCATGAGAACTATCCAACCGAAATTCATCAACTGGTCATAGCGGAAGCGGGGCAATGTTCCCCGCACCCAGATATACAGAAACAGAAAACAAAAGACCTTGGCCGTAAACCAGAAAATGGGAAAAAGTGCGTGGGCAAAGATGTTTCCGGGGGGAGGAATCAGGTTGCCAAAGGGACTTGTCCATCCGCCGAGGAAGAGCAATGTGGCCACGCAGCCCACGTTGATCATGTTGGCGTACTCTGCCATGAAGAACATGGCGAACTTCATCGAGCTGTACTCGGTGTGATAGCCGGCGGTCAGTTCGCTCTCCGCCTCGGGCAGGTCGAAGGGAGAGCGATTCGTCTCCGCATAGGCCGCCATGAGGTAGATAAAAAAGGCCAGAAACTGAAACCCTCCGAAGATGTTCCACGACGCTATACCTTTATCTGCCTGACCTTCGACAATGACCCTGAGATTTAGCGATCCGGCGCGGAGCACTACGCCCACCAGGGAAAGACCCAGAGCCAACTCATAGCTGATCAACTGCGCCGAGGACCGGAGCGAGCCGAGGAGTGAGTATTTGTTGTTCGACGACCACCCGGCCAGAGCGATGCCGTAGACGCCGATGGACGTGATGCCCAGAATTACCAGCAGTCCGATGTTGACGTCGGCGATCTCAAAGAGATGCATGCCGGCCGGGCCCACATTGGGCTCGCCAAAGGGCACCACGCCGATGGTGATGAGCGCGCAGCCCAGGGCAAGGATGGGCGCCAGCAGATAGAGCGGCTTGTAGACTGCCGTAGGGATCAGGTCCTCTTTGATAAAGAGCTTCGCGCCGTCCACCAGCGGCTGTAGCAAGCCGAACGGGCCCACGCGGCTGGGCCCCCAGCGATTCTGAATGCGACCCACCAGCTTCCGTTCAAGGAGCACGGTGTAGGCAACGGCGAGGAGCATCACCACCGTAACCACGGCCACTTTGAGCAGGCTCCACAGGAAAAACTCCAAAATCGTCACGGGTTTTTAGCCTCTCTTGCTTTTCATTCTGCCGCCATCCTGAACTGGTCGTTAATCCGCCTCGGCGTGTGCCAACTTGGGCGCCTGATGCTCTTCGAGTTTCTTGAGCGCGGGGCTGAACCGGCCCAGCGTTCCAGAGGTGAACAGGGCATCGTGTACGGGTGCCACAACACCGGGCAGTGCTTTTGACAGATCCGAAACGGGCACGAAGCCGGGCTCCGTCTGCACGTCGTTGCCGCCGAAAAGACTGAGGCGGTCAAGGGTATAGCCGGGAACCAGCCGCTCGATCTCGTCCAGCGCGGCGAGCGGATCGAAGGGGCTCAGCTTCGGCTCAAGGTGATTGGCTGCCAACCAGACTGCATGGCGATCGGCCTCGCCTGCTTGTACGCCGCGTGACTGGCCCAAATCAGCCGTTACGCTGCCTTTGCCAAAGGGCACGAGGGTCTTCACATCGACGCCCATGCAGCCGGCCAGACGCACAAGGATTTCGAAGTCCGGCTTGACGCCCGCGCGGTCTACAGCTTTCCTGGCCAGTTGCACGTCGCCGTACGTGTTGGTGACCGTGCCAGTCTTTTCGTAAAGGCTGACCGCCGGGAATACCACATCGGCCAGGGCCGCGGTCTCGGTGAGAAAGATGTCCTGCACAATGACGAAGGTGTTCTTCAAGCCAGCGGGGTTCACGCCCAGGCTGGATACCGGATTGGCGCCTACGACCAGCAATGCGCCCAAATCGCCCTTTCCCGCCGCATCCAACATCTCTGCCATGGACTTGCCGGGCGTGGCAGGCAAGCCCGGATATTCAGCAAATGCGCTTGGAGCGGTTACCGGCACATAGCCGGGAAGCAGGTCGGGGAAAAGGCCCATATCGGCCGCGCCGCGTGAGTTGCTGTGGTCGCCGAGGTAGGCAAAACGTACATTGTCGCGCTTCAGGCCCCACGCGATGAGTGTCTTCACGGCCTTGGCGCGATACTCCTGACCGAAGAGAACGACCAGCGACTCCTCACCCAGGACAGCTTCGCGGAAGGCGGGGTTGTCGATTGCGGCATCACTGCCGGACAAATACGCGGCGAGGGAAGGGTAGCCGTCGGCATGCAGTCGCAGAGTAGCCCTGGCTTGCCGCTCAAGCTTGATGGACTTGGAATGGGCGATGTAAAGCCGAGCGTGGTTCAAGCGCACGCCGGTCCGCAGGTTCCATGCCAGAAGTGGGTGCTCTTCAGTGGGATCGCCGCCAATCAGGAGGATCGCCGGAGCCGAGGCGATATCGCGCAGGCTGGCTGTCTTGCCCTTGTGTCCGGCGAGGGCGCGGGCAAAGGCAGCATAGTCCGTGGTGCGCTCGTGGTCGATGTTGTTGGTGTGGAGCACCGTCCGCGCGAATTTCTGCAACAGGTAATTCTCTTCGTTCGTCGTCCGGTTGGAGCTTATGACGCCGATGGACGCGCCTCCCGTCGTTTCAACCCGGCTGTCGCGAATCTCTTTGAGCTTGCCTGCCGCGAAACGCAGTGCGTGCTCCCATGTGGTGGGTTCCAGTTTGCCCTCGGCATCGCGCACCAATGGCTTGGAGAGGCGCGCGGGGTTCTCGACAAAGTCGAAGCCGAAGCGGCCCTTGGCGCAGAGAAAGTCGCCGTTGATGCCGCTCTTGTCGCGGTTGTCGGCGCGGACAATCTCTGACCCGTCGCTTACCTGGCGCACGCCCAGGGTCACTTTGCACCCGTCGGCGCAGTGCGTGCAAACAGTAGAGACGTGGTTCATCTCCCAGGGCCGGGTCTTGTAGCGATAGCTGTCGCTGGTGAGCGCGCCCACCGGGCAGACGTCAATGCACATCCCGCACTGCTCGCAGTCCAGATGATTGCCGCCGTTGGGAGCAATGACCGAACTGACCCCGCGATTCTGCACGCCCAGCGCCCACACGTCCATGCCCTCGCCGCACATGCGGATGCAGCGATAACAAAGGATGCAGCGCGGGCGGTCATAGAAGACGGCAGGGGACCACTGCTGCTCTTCGCGGTGTTGCTTGGCTTCGGCGTAGAGGCTTTCCCCCGCGCCGTACTTGAAGGTCATGTCTTGCAGTTCGCACTCGCCGCCGGCATCGCATACCGGGCAGTCGAGTGGGTGGTTGCCCAGAAGCAACTCGATCGTCGACTTGCGTGCCTGCGCTATCTCCTCTGACTCGGTGATGAACACCTGACCCTCGGCGACGGTGGTGGTGCAGGCCGTCTGCAGCTTGGGCACCTTTTCCTGGCGCACTACGCACATGCGGCAGGCTGCCTGCAGGCTGAGGCCGGGATAATAGCAGAAGGCTGGAATCTCGATGCCCGCCCTGCGGCAGGCTTCGATCAGCAGCGTCCCCGCGGGAGCCGTCAGCCTCTTTCCATCGACAGTGAAGGTTACGTCTGCCATTCTTCTCCAGCGCCCCTTAGATCACAGCCATTTCTACGTGTTTCGCGAACGGGCACGGCTTCCCGTTCAGGTGGTCCTCGAACTCCTTGCGGAATTTCTTCACAAAGCCCAGGATGGGCATGGCCGCGGCGTCGCCCAGCGGGCAGAAGGTGCGGCCCAACATGTTTTCAGCCAGGTATTGAATGTTGTCAATGTCTTTGGCCGTGCCGAAACCGGCGTGGAAACGGGTAAGGGACTTCTTGAGCCAGTCCGTCCCTTCGCGGCAGGGAATGCACCAGCCGCAACTCTCGTGCTGGTAAAAGCTGATGGTGCGGAGCGCGAATTCGACGATGCACGTCTGGTCGTCCAGCACAATGACGCCTGCCGACCCTAACATGGAGCCCGCTTTGCCCACCTGGTCGAAGTCCATGCCCAGATTCTCGATATCCTCCGGCAAAAGCACGGGGGTTGAAGAGCCGCCGGGTACGACAGCCTTCAGCGTACGGCCTCCGCGGATGCCCCCAGCCACCTCATAGATCATTTTCTTCAGGTTGTAGCCCATGGGCAGCTCGTAGACGCCGGGCCGCTCCACGTGGCCGCTGATCGAGAACAGGCGTGTTCCGCCGTTGCGGGGTGTGCCCACTGCCGCGTAGGCCGCGGCGCCCATTTCGATCACATGCGGAACGGTGGCGATGGTCTCGGCGTTGTTGATGATCGTAGGGCCGCCGTAAAGACCGACGACAGCAGGAAACGGCGGTTTGATGCGCGGCACGCCGCGCTTGCCTTCAACCGACTCCATCAGTGCCGACTCCTCGCCCACCTCATATGCGCCCGCGCCGGTCTGGGTGATGATCTGGAATTCGGTATTGGAGCCGAAGATATTTTTGCCCAGAAAGCCTTTTGCGTAAGCGTCGGCAACCGCCTTCTCCATGATCTCCAGCAGATAGCGGTATTCGCCGCGCAGGTAGATGAAACCGAGTTTCGCGCCGATGGCCAGGCCGGCGATGATCGTACCTTCAATCACGGAATGAGGATCGTGGAGGAAGATGAGGTGATCCTTGCAGGTCCCGGGCTCGCTCTCGTCGCCGTTGACCAGCACGTATTTGGGCTTGGGGTTCTGCTTGGGGACGAACGACCACTTGAGGCCGGCCGGAAAGCCCGCGCCGCCCCGTCCGCGGAGGTTCGAGGTCTTCATCTCGTTGATGATCCACTCGGGCCCCTGCTCCAGACACTTCTTTGCGGCCTGGTAACCGCCGAGTTCGATGTAACGGTCGATCTTTTCCGCGCCCAGGCCAAAGCGCCGGGTGACAATCTTTACCTCATCGGGATGGGAAACCAGCCTAGGCATGGGGATCCGTCCCTTCAGAGCGAGTCTTCCATTCCAGCGACAAGGACCCGTCGCTGGGGACCGCGGTCTTGCCGCGATATCCGGCCAGAATTCCCGGGACGTGGTCGGGGCTGAGTTCGTCGTGGAAGTCGTAATTCACCTGGATGGCCGGCGCCCAGCAGCAGGCGCCGATGCACTGAACCTCTTCGAGCGAAAAAAGGCCGTCGAGCGTGATGCCCTTGTGTCCGATGCCGAGTTCTTGCTGGAAGCGCTCGTAGACATCGTAGCCGCCGCGCAACATGCAACTGATGTTGGTGCAAACCTGCACATGGTACTTGCCCACCGGCTTGAAGCGCAGCATGGAGTAGTAGCTGGCCACGTCGCGCACCTCCAGTTCGGTGATGCCGATGCGCAGAGCGACTTCGGCAATGACCGCGTCGGAAAGGTAGCCGATCTCGTCCTGCGCGTAGAGCAGCATGGGGATCAGCGCCGAGCGGCGCACCGGATACTTCTCCACCAGCGCGTCGAAGCGCGCCGCCAGTTGGGGCGAAAAGAGGGTCATGGTTTCATTGCTCATCGCATCAACTCCCGTGCCCACGCTTCGGCTGCCATATCCATCTCCACGTCCTCGCCTGAGCCTGTCTTGCCACGCAATCGACCTGCGACAGTGAACTCCAGTGTTCCCGCCCTTCCATCCTCGCGCTTCCAGCTCACTGTCGCGCCGCTGCGGCGCAAATCCAACCAGTCCTCACCGTGGCGCACCAGAATCTGATCCTCTCCCAACTCCACTGTTGCCTGCCGGTTCCCATTCAGCCCGTGCGCTGCGGTGTAGCTGCGCAGCAGGGAAGCAAGGGAGACCCAAAGCTCGGCATAAACCTGCTCCAATGAGTGAACCAGCGGAGCCGCGCTCAACGGTCAATCTCTCCCAGTACAATGTCGATCGAGCCGATCACCGCAACCACATCGGCCAACATCCGGCCCTTGCACATGGTTTCAAGAGCTTGCAAGGTGGCGAACGATGGATAGCGCATGTGCACCCGGTAGGGCTTGGCCGTGCCGTCTGAAACAATGTAATAACCCGTCTGTCCGTGTCCCGCTTCAATGCCCTGATAGACTTCGCCGGCGGGCACTTCAAAGCCTTCGGTTACGATCTTGAAGTGATGGATCAGCGCCTCCATCTGGGTCTTCATCTTTTCCCGGTCGGGCAGAACAATTTTGGGCGCGTCGGCTTTGACGGGGCCTTCGGGCATACCGTCAAGCGCCTGCTGGATAATCTTGACGCTCTCGCGCATCTCCACGAGCCGGACTTCATACCGCGCCCAGCAATCGCCGTCGGTCGAGACCGGGACCTTGAACTGGAAGTTCTCATAGCCGGAATACGGCATATCGCGGCGCAGGTCGAAGTCGACCCCCGAAGCGCGCATGGGGGGGCCTGTGACGCCCAGCGCGATCGCATCGTCGGCGGAGAGATAGCCCACGCCCTTCAAACGGTTCCTGAAGATCGGGTTGCCAGTGAGCAGGTTGGAATACTCGTCGATCTTCTCCGGGAAGGTGCGGATGAATGCCTGCACCCGGTCAAGGAAGTCAAGAGGCGGCTCCATCGAAACGCCGCCAATGCGGATGTAGCTGGTCATCATCCGCTGGCCGGCCACGGCCTCAAAGAGCCTGAGAATATCTTCCCGTTCGCGGAAGGTATACAGAAAGACGGTGAGGGCCCCAATGTCCATGGCGTGTGTGCCCAGCCAGATAAGGTGCGAATTGAGGCGGCTCAACTCGACCAGCAGAACGCGCAGCCACTGGGCCTTCTGGGGAATCTCCAGCGCGAGCAGCTTTTCCACGGCCAGGCAATAACACAGGTTGTTTGACAACGGGTCAAGATAGTTGATGCGGTCGGTGAGGGGCACCACCTGCTGGTAGAACTTGGCCTCGCAGGTTTTTTCGATGCCGGTGTGGAGATACCCGATCTCCGGGTAGAGCCGGACAATAATCTCACCGTCAATCTCCAACACCAGGCGCAGCACGCCATGCGTGGCGGGGTGCTGCGGGCCCATGTTGATAACCATGTGCTGGTCTTTGGCGCCTTCGGCCAGCGGAGCTTCCAGGATGGGCGTGCCAATGGTCTCGGTCATTTAGCGATACCCCTCCACCGGATAGTCCTTGCGTAACGGATGCCCCACCCAGTCGTCCGGCATCAGAATGCGGCGCAGATTGGGATGCTCATCGAAGCGCACGCCGAAAAGGTCGAAGACCTCACGCTCGTAGTAGTTGGCCGAGGGCCAGACCGTTGTGATGGAATCGACGGACGCGCTGGCTTCATCCACCAGGACCCGAAGACGGATGCGCTCCTTATAAGTGTGGGACAGAATGTGATAGCTCAACTGAAAGCGAGGGGACGACGGAAACCAGTCCACCGCGGTCAGGTCCTCGAAAAAGTTGTAGCCGGCCGCCTGGACGGCTGCCGCCGCGGCGCGAATCTCTTCAGCCGCAATGGTTAAGGTCAACTCATTGCGGTCAAATTTGGCGTCGGTCAGCGCCTCGGGTTTCCAGCCCAGAATGGCCTTGACGGCTGGATGCTCGGGCAGAGCTTCCAGAACGGCTGCCTTGCCGATAATGGCGTTCTTCGGTGCCTCGCTCATCCTAGAGATCCGCCTTGTCCTGGCTCCAGTTCAGGATGCCCTTGCGCACGATGTAATAGAGTCCAACGGCCACAAAGCCAAGATAGACGAGCATCTCCCAGAAGCCGAAGAGACGGGAACCCGTGATCTGGGGCAGTTTGCGGTAGACCACCGCCCACGGCATCATGAACACCGCTTCCACATCGAACAGGATGAACAACACCGCCACCATGTAGAAGCGCACACTGAAACGACCGCGGGCGTCGCCGACGGCCTCGATTCCACACTCGTAGGCGGCCAGTTTGGTGTCCGACCGCCTATACCGCCCAATGAACCAGGAAGCCGCAACCATTCCCAGGCCGAGCCCGAAAGCGGCAAGAATCTGCATCATTAGCGGGAGATATTGCCAGTAGTAGGGAATCATCGCCGCCAGTCCGGAGGAAGTCCAGTAAGATTGCGCCTTCCTCACCGCAACCTCGAACGGCTCCGGTTAAATAAGACGCTGGTTTGAGATTAGGTTTTCAGCCTCATCCCGTCAAGGCAAACCGGGCGGCGCGTTGTCTGAGCTCAGAGCCCTTTTGGCCATAGCCCAAACCTCCGCAATTTGGTATCAGCGGTGCGGCGGAAGAACAATCCAGCCTGCTAAGGCTGAAATTCCCAGTATGGCGCGACATGATTTCACTGTTCTGTTATGGGACACGGTACATCCGTCATCTGAAAAGAGCTGCACAGCCGCCGAAGAACTGAGTGAGGATAAACCTCATGGCGGCTTCTTCCACAACCGGTCTGTTGATGCCTGGCGGGGCGCAGTTAGCGTCTTCTTCTGCGCCGGCATCCTCTGCTAAACGTGTGCATGGGAACCGGCGCCGCCGCATCACTCCCCAGGCGGGGCGTGCGCTTGAGATCCTGGGCCATGCAATCGAGTACCTCACCGACGAATTCGTGCACGAGGGCGCCTCGCTGTCTGGCAACGATGAGCGGATCAAGGCCGTACAGTTGCTCATGGCGCTCAACCGCCAGGTATATTTTGAATGTCCCGAGGTGCCAAGCTTCGGCGAACGGTGCCGTTCTACCCTGCATTTTTATTTTGCCTAGCGCGCAAATCTGGCGGTCATCGGTAACAGGTGGGGACCGAACGCACTCTCTATTGCCCCAGGGCCAGCACTGCCCAAAGGAACAGCCAGGCCAGACCCATGGTGTGCCAGAACCATGCGGTGGTGTCAACGGCAATTTGACGGAACTCCACGCGCGGGAACCATCTCAGGGCAACAAGGCAAACAAGCAGAGCGATTATGCCGACAACCAGGTGGGCGGCATGTAGGCCGGTAATGACATAAAAGAAATAACTTGCTGGCGTGGACCATTGATTGAAGGCAAATCCTTGCGCTGTTAACTGCCTCCAGGCCATACCTTGTCCCACAAGGAAGAGGGTGCCAAAAACGAGCGTCGCGGCAACCCAGGGGATGGTCCGGCGAAGCGCCGGCCGGCCCAGTCCCAGCCACTCCTCAAGCACGTCGATTTCGCGAAAGATGTGCCGTCTGGCCCGCTCCACGGTCAGACTGCTCAGAAGCAGTACGGCGGTATTCAGGAAGAGGATGGGGGGCAACTGCACCGGGTGCCAGTCGCCGATAAATTCGCGGGTGCGGACATCCATATGCATACCCGCCTGGCGGGCATAGAAGACCACTACCAGCACGACAAAGAACATCATGTCGACCGCGAGAAAGAGAAAGACGAAGAACCGGATGCGGTAAAGAAGTTCGCGCGGGCCGCGGTGCTGATTTTTCCAGTCGTCGTCGTCCCCGCCGCCGCCGGTCGGCCGCCGGTCCAGGGGCGGTTTGCCGCCAATTCCTCGCTCTTTCCGTTCCGTTTCCGCTGGGATGGGCGTAAAGGTGGAAGGCATGGGGCCTCTGTGAAAATGAGATTACACTCACTTTGGCTTGGACGCACAGGCAATCGATGGGGATGGCTTGAATCTACAGAATGATCAGGGAAACCTTGTCCCGCTCAATTCCTTATAAGGTGGCCGCTTTGGGGTAAGATCGCGCTCGGGCTACGACCTCCACAAAGAGCCTATGAACCCGCCGGTCGGAGGAGAGTTCCGGGTGAAAGGTGGCTGCCATCACCTTTCCCTGCCTCACCAGTGCTGGATAGCCATCGCGGGCGGCCAACACCTCGACACCAGCGCCTGTCTCAACAATGCGCGGGGCGCGAATGAAGACCATTTCGAGCGGGCCGCCAGCGAGGGCGGTTTCCGCTGTCAGGATCGTGGAATCGATCTGGCGGCCGTAGGCATTGCGTTCCACTACGGCATCCAGTACGCCCAGGCTGTGTTGCGCGGGATTGCGGACCTCCCGTGCCAGCAGAATGGTTCCGGCGCAGGTGCCAAAAACCGGATGATGGCCGCAATACTCCTTCAAAGCCTCGAAGAAGTGGAGTTTGGCCAGGAATTTGAGCATGGTGGTAGATTCGCCACCAGGCAAGATAAGGCCGTCGAGACCGGCCAGCTGACCGGGCTTGCGCACTTCCACTGGCTCGGCACCGGCCTCTTGAAGAGCCTCGGCGTGCGCTGCATAGTCACCTTGAATTGCCAATACGCCGATGCGCGGCAGCCTGTGTTCTTCGGTCAACCCCGGTTCTCCTGTGAATCTGCCAAGTTACCAGCCGCGCGTTTGCAGGAGTTGCGACTCTTCCAGGCCTGCGGCAGCCAGCCCCTTCATTGTGCCCGTAACCATCTCGCTAACCTCGGCCAGAATCTTGGGATCGTTGTAGTGGGTGGTCGCGATCACGATGGCCTTGGCGCGGGAAACGGCCTCTTCGCGCTCCTTGGGGTCGTTCTCGACGTCAAGCGGGGTGGCGCGCTCCTTCATAAAGATGCCGGAGCCGACAAAGATGGCCTCGGCGCCCAGTTGCATCATCAATGCGGCGTCGGCGGGTGTAGCGATCCCGCCCGCTGAGAAGTTGGGTACGGGGAGTTTGCCGGTCTGGGCAACCATGCGCACCAACTCGTACGGGGCCTGATGCTCCTTGGCGGCCGCGTAGAGTTCCTGCTCGGTAAGCACGGTGAGCACACGCATCTCCCGCGTAATCTGGCGCATGTGCTGCACGGCGTGGACCACATCGCCAGTGCCCGCTTCTCCCTTTGTCCGGATCATGGCCGCACCCTCGGCAATGCGTCTAAGGGCCTCGCCCAGGTTGCGCGCGCCGCAGACGAAGGGCGTCGTGAAGGCATGTTTGTCGATGTGATGAGCCTCGTCGGCGGGGGTCAGAACCTCGCTCTCGTCGATGAAGTCCACGCCCAGCTCCTGCAGAATCTGGGCTTCGGCGAAGTGGCCGATGCGGGCCTTGGCCATAACCGGAATCGAAACCGCCTGGATAATCTGCTTGATCAGGCTGGGCTTGGCCATGCGGGCCACACCGCCCTCGGCGCGGATCATGGCCGGCACGCGTTCCAGAGCCATAACGGATGTGGCGCCGGCCTCCTCGGCAATGCGGGCCTGTTCCACGTTCATCACGTCCATGATGACGCCGCCCTTGAGCATCTCTGCCAGGCCGATCTTCAGACGCAAGCTGGTTCCTGTAAAACTCTTATTTCCATTCTCTTCTGGCATAGGTTTCGACCTCGATTCAGAGTGGTTCTCCGGGCTGGTTGGGGCCGGGCAACCGTGCATTCCTCTCAGCTTTCAGTGTAGCAGCGATGTTGCTGGAAGGTTTCATGGTACGCAGACGGTCGGGAGCCAGTCAGGTTCCATATTTTGCTTTTTCCAATCCATCTGGACTGTTTCTGGTCACCTTTCTGCATGTTTCTTAAGCGCATGGCTACCGCACATCCACTGCCGGCGCCACCCGGCAATCCGCCGCGCGAGACCGAGAAGACGGGTGCGGAGCCGATTGCCGCGGAACAGGCGCTGGTGCCTTCGCCTCAGGAACCCGAGGAGTGCGATGTCCTTGCGTTGGGCGGGCCAGTGGCGCGGTTGCCGGTGGAGTTGGATGTGGCTGTTCCGGTGCGGGAGTTTCGGGTGCGCAATCTGCTGGCCCTGGAGCCGGGCCAGGTGATCGAAACCCAGTGGACCCACGGCGAGGATATGCCCTTGGGAGCCGGCGAGGTGCAGCTGGCCTGGAGCGAGTTCGAGGTCGTGGATTCGCAGTTGGCAGTGCGGATAACCCGCCTGGCGTGACAGATCGGGTGCGATGGATGGAACGAGCGGAAGCATGAGGGAGACCATTGGAATGAAACAGGAGAGGAATGCGGGAGCAGCGGCGGCCCTTGCGCCTTTGGCCGGATGGTTGCTGGAACGGCTGCGCCCTCCGCGGCGTCCGCCTCCACAACTGGCCGTGATCGAGCGGATTGCGCTCGGTCCGCGGCAGTCGCTGGCCTTGGTTGAGGCCGAGGGAAGGCGATTTCTGGTAGCTACTTCAGCAGACGGCGCGCCGGCGTTCCATGCACTCGATGAGCCGGAAAGTCCGGGACGCATGAGCGGATTCACACGCCCTGGGGTGTCTCCGACTGCGAGGGTCTCGTGGTAGCCCTGTGGTCTGCGGCGCGGATGGCGGCTGCCGCGCCTGCGCCCCTGTTGCCCGACCTCAGTGCGCATCTGCATCCGTCGGATTCGACTCCGTGGACGATTCTCTTCGTCCTGACGCTGATTACCTTGCTGCCCGCCATTCTGATGGCCATGACCCCGCTGGTGCGGCTGCTGGTGGTCTTTCACTTCTTGCGCCAGGCCCTGGGCACGCAGACGGCACCTTCTAACCAGACGCTGATGGGGCTGGCGCTGATGATGACCTGGTTCCTGATGACACCGGTGCTTAACCAGGTGGACCAGCAGGCGGTTGAACCCTACCGCGCCGGTCAAGTGATGGGCTGGGAGGCGATCGACCGCGGGGCACAGCCGGTGAAGCATTTTCTGCTGCGCTACGCGCGCGAAAAGGATCTGGCCCTGTTTACGGCGGCAGGGCAGATTCCGCGTCCTGACAAGCCCGACGACCTGCCCATGCGAGTGGTAGTCCCCGCCTACATCCTCTCTGAACTAAAGGCCGGATTCGCGATTGGCGCGGTGCTGTTTCTCCCCTTTCTGCTGATCGACATGGTCACCGCCTCGATCACTACTTCAATTGGCATGTTCCAGTTGCCGCCGGTGGTGGTTTCGACACCGTTGAAGATCCTTTTGTTTGTGATGGTCGATGGATGGAACCTGCTGGCCAATTCGCTCTTGAAGAGCTTTTGAGGAAACCCGATGACGCCCGACCTGGTTGCCGAACTGTTGCGCCAACTGATGAGAGAGGCCATGATCCTGGCCGCGCCCGTGCTGATTGCCACCGTGCTGCTGAGCTTTGCGCTGAGCCTGATCCAGACCCTGACCAGTCTCCAGGAGCAGTCGCTCACTTCAGTCCCCCGTCTGGCTGTGGTCGCGGTGATTCTGTTGGTGGGAATGCCGTGGTTCCTGGGCCGCATGATCACTTATACCCGGCTGTTGCTCTCCGATCTGCACCGTTACCTTGGCTAACAAGCATAGCTTATAGCTTCTAGCTGGAGTTAGGAGATGCAAAGAATGTCAAAGCGGGAAGCTAAGTTCGTTACGCACAAAAGGATTCAAGCTGGCTTTGTCCCGCTAAGTCAAAGACGATCGACCAAGAGTTGGTAGCTGGCAGCTAGAGGCCAGAGGGGAAAGATGGCTATGCCGGAATGGAGCGGGTTTCTGAGCGCGATGACCCTCGCACTTGTGCGGGTGAGCGGGATGATAGCCTTCGCCCCGTTCTTTTCCTCGACCGCGCTCGCACTGCGTACCAAGGCGGTCTTTGCGGGCGTGGTTGCCTATCTGCTGGCTCCGCTGGTGGCTACGCTACCCAATGCTCAGGTATCGATCGGGTTTTCCGCTCTGTTGGGCGAACTCGCTGTGGGTCTCGTCTACGGTCTTACGCTCGCACTGTTGAATGAGATGCTCCTGTTCGCCGGCCAGATCGCAGGTCTGCAGTTCAGCTTTTCGCTGGTCAATTTGCTTGACCCGGCTTCAGCCATCCAGACGCCGCTGTTGGGCGAGCTATTTCAACTGATGGGTACGCTGGTGGTGATCGGAGCCGGGCTGGATCGCATCTTGTTGGCCTCGATGGTGCGCAGCTTCCGCGTAGCTCCGTTGGGCAGCTTCGCGCTGGCTCCGGTCACCGCACTGGCCATTGTGCGCGCCGCCGGGGGCATATTTCTGGCCGCCGTGGAACTGGCTGCGCCGGTGCTGGCTGCGACCATGCTGGTGGAGATAGCAGTGGCCCTGTTGGGCAAGCTCAGCCCGCAACTGCCCGTGATGAGCCTGACCGTGCCGCTCAAGACCCTGACCGGCTTTGCGCTTCTGACCGCCTCGCTGGCCTTGTGGCCGCGCTTCATTGAAGCTCGCTTCGCGGGCCTGCTCGATCTGGCCGAGCGGTTGATCGCTTCCCCTGTTTCCGGGACGGGAGGATAGCCCATGCCAGGAGAACGCACCGAACAGGCAACACAGCATCGCCGCGACCAGGCTCGCAAGGAAGGTGACGTGCTGCATAGCCGTGAACTTTCGGCAGCGGCCGGAACCCTGGCGGGGGTCATTGCGCTCGGCACATTGGGCACCCGGACTCTGCTCGTCTGGCGAGGAAGCTTTGCCGCCTTTCTCGACCTGGGGACGCCTGCTCATTGGGAACCGAACGAACTCGAACCCACGCTGGTTGCCCTGCGTCGGCTGGCGTTGGCCGCTCTCGGTCCGCCAGGCGTGGTGATGGCTGCGGTCGCGCTGGCGGCACTTGGTGCAGGAGTTCTCCAGACCGGTGGAGTCAGTTTCTATGCCGGTGCCGTCGGTTTCAAACCGGACCGCATCAACCCGGTCAGCAACATCAAGAATCTGTTCTCATTGCGCGCTGCCGCCCGGCTAGGCAAGTCGCTCGTACCCGCCAGCCTGCTGGCTGTATTTGCCGTCCAGCGCATCGCGAGACAGTTGAGCCTGCCTCCGTTTTCGACTGCCCGGCTGGAGTTGTTGGGTTCGGATGTGTACGGCCTGCTGTTGGCAGCCGCCTGGCTGCTCTTTGGCTGGTCGGCGATCGACTATCTGGTCGAGTGGCAGAGTCGGGAGTCGCGGCTAAAGATGAGCCGCGAAGATATGCGCGAGGAGTTCAAGGAGACCGAAGGCAATCCGCAGATTCGCAGCCGCATCCGTGGGTTGCAGCGTCAGATGCGTCGGCGCCGGGTCAAGGCTGACGTCTCCCGTGCGGCTGTGGTGCTGACCAACCCGACTCATTATGCCGTGGCCCTGGGTTTTGACTTCAGCACCATGGAGGCTCCGAAGGTGATGGCCAAGGGCCGCAATCTGCTGGCTGAGGAGATCAAGGCCGAGGCCCGCTGGGCTGGTGTGCCGATCATTGAGAACCCGCCGCTGGCCCGCTCGCTCTACCGCTCGGTCGAGGTGGGTCAGCCTATTCCGGTCGATCTCTACGCCGCCGTTGCTGCCATTTTGGCCTATCTCTATCGCCAGAGGGTGGAGGCCGAGCTGCGCGAGCGACGCGCCCGCGAGGCTGCCGCGCGGGCGCAGACCCAAGCACCCAACCAGACCTGGCGGCCAGCCGATGGCAACCTGCCTTTTGCAGGAGGTTCGCAATGAGTACGACAGCTCTGGCCGCCGGCTCGCTGCGCAGCCAGTCCATCTGGCAGCGGCTGCGCGAGTACGTGCTGCCCTTGGCCGCCATCAGCGTGATCTTCGTCATGATGGTGCCGTTGCCGGCCGCAGCTCTGGACTTTCTGCTGGCCCTCTCCATGGCCGCATCGATCATCGTCTTCCTCTCTGCGGTGCAAATCCGCCGTGCCGTGGAACTGAGCGTTTTCCCCACCCTGCTGTTGCTGTTGACTCTCTTCCGTCTGGCTCTGAACATCGCCTCCAGCCGCCGCATCCTGCTGCACGGTTCTGAGGGAACCGCGGCTGCCGGGAAAGTCATCGAGGCCTTTGGCCAGTTTGTCGTGGGCGGCAACTACGTGGTTGGCTTTGTCCTCTTCCTGGCCCTGGTTGCCATTCAGTTTCTGGTCGTATCGCACGGGGCCGTCCGTACCGCCGAGGTTACCGCCCGCTTCACCCTGGACGCATTGCCGGGAAAGCAGATGTCCATTGACGCAGACATGAACGCCGGGTTGATTGACGAGGCCGAGGCCCGGCGCCGCCGCCAGGCAATCGCCCGCGAAGCCGCGTTTTACGGAGCCATGGATGGAGCGGCGCGCTTCAACCAGCGCGATTCCCTGGCCACCATTCTGATTACCGCCATCAATATCGTTGCGGGTCTGCTGATCGGGACGCTGCAGCAGGGCATCGAACTCTCAGAGGCTGCCCGTACTTACACTGTGCTGACGGTGGGCGATGGGCTGGTCACCCTGATCCCCTCGCTGCTGGTTTCCATTGCCGGGGGCATTACCCTGACACGAGCCAACTCGTCCGGATTGCTGGGCGGGGAGATCCGTCAGCAGCTTCTGGGCAAGCCTGCCACTCTTTTTCTGGCCAGCCTTGTCTCGGCCGCGATGTGTTTGATCCCGGGACTGCCCAAGCTGGCGTTTCTCACCGTGGCAGCCGGGCTCTTCTGGGGTGGGCGCCGCGTGTCCGCTCACGTCCAGACGGCTGCTCCGGCGGAACTGGGGCCCGGTGAGAAAAAACAGAAAGCCGAGCAGGCGCAAGGCTCGGATATGGCTTCTCTCCTGCGCCTCGAAGAGCTGACCCTGGAGATCGGATTTCAGCTGATTCCATTGGTGGATGAGAAACAGGGCGGACAATTGTTGAGCCGCGTTCGCTCCCTCCGCCGCCATCTTTCCTCTGAGATGGGGTTTCTGGTACCTCCGGTCCACATCTCGGACAATCTGCGCCTGAGGCCGCGAGAGTATCTGTTCTCGCTGCGCGGTCTCGAGATCGGCCGGTGGCAGACCGAGGGGGCGCAACTGCTGGCCGTCTCCGGCGACCCTGGCCGGCGTCCGCTGGCGGGCAAGGAAGCCAGGGAACCGGCATTTGGAGTCCCGGCAATCTGGATCGCGCCGACGCTCGAGGACCAGGCCATCGCCGCCGGTTACTCGGTGGTCGATCCGGTCACGGTCATCACCACCCATCTGGGCGAGTTGATTCGCCAACATGCCTACGAGCTTCTGGGCCGCGCAGAGACCAAGCGGCTCATGGACTCCCTCAATGAGAGCCATCCCAAGCTCTTGGAGGAGCTGGTGCCCAAGCTGCTGACGCTGGGCGAGGTGGGCCGTGTCCTCGAACAACTATTGCGCGAGCGGGTCTCCATCCGCGACCTTGGCACGATTCTCGAAGCGCTGTTGGAGACTGCTCCGCTGAACAAAAATACGGTTGCGCTGGTCGAGTCCGCGCGTCAGGCACTGGGACGGCGGCTCATCCAGCCGCTGCTCGATGGGGAAGGCCAGTTGCCCGTCCTGTTGCTCGATGCATCTCTAGAAGAAGAGATCCTGGCCACCCTCTCGCCAGAGACAGGCCAGAGGATGCTCACAGCCTTCGCGCCGCCGGCAACACCGGTGGTCCGCCGCCTGGCCGATTCTTTGAAACGGCTTATCCCCGCCGCCTCCGCTGCGGCGCTTCCCGTGCTTTTATGTCCTAGTCCTGCCCGTTATTACGTCAAGCGCTGGCTGGAACCGGTCTTGCCTCGTCTGGCGGTGGTCGCGGCCGGGGAGATCCCCCCGGAGATTCGCCTGCGTCTGGTGGGAACGGTGCGCTGAGGTTCAGAGCGGACAGAACGGTCATCGGTACAAGGTACGTTGAAGGGGCGAGCGATGGGGATCGAAACTGCGGGTAGGACAGCAGGGAATCAAAGAGAGATGCACCGAAGCAGGGCGGGAGGCGGGTATCCGCCCGCTGCCGCTCCGGTTCCGTTGCTCACCGGCGAGCAGGAGCGTGTTCTGCTTGAACACCTGCCGATCGTGCGCTTTCTCGCCCGTCGCATTCATGAGAGGCTTCCTCAGCACGTGGAGATCGAAGACCTGGTCTCGGCTGGGGTGGTGGGGCTTATGGATGCCTTCGCCAAATTTGATCCGGACAAAAAGGTACAGTTCCGCAGCTATGCGCAGTTTCGCATTCGGGGAGCGATCTTGGACAGCCTGAGGACGCTGGACTGGAGCCCGCGTGAGTTGCGCCGCAAAGGTCGTGCGGTCGAGGAGGCTATCCGTCTGCTGACGGCCAGGTTGGGTCGCCCGCCGGGCGAGGCCGAAGTCGCCGCGGAAATGGCGCTGGGGCTCGAGGAATACCAGCAGTTGCTCGGTGATCTCAAAGGACTGGAGATCGGGACCCTGCACATGGAGCGCAACGAGGACTCGGGCGAAGAGGAGCTGGCCTACGTGCCCGGCCGTCCCGAGGAGGATCCGCTTTTCCGCTGCCTGCGGGGCGAGCTCGAAGAACGGCTCGCCGATGCCATCGCCCATCTGCCGGACCGGGAGCGGCTGGTAATGACCCTGTACTACTACGAGGAGATGACCATGCGCGAAATCGGACTGGCACTAGGGGTGGTTGAGTCGCGAGTGTCTCAGATACATGCTTCGGCTGTAGTACACCTCAGGGCCGCGCTCAAGGATCTGGCCGCATGCGGGGCCTTTGACCGAACCCCATCGCGTAAGCCGTCGAAACACCCGCGAAGGAGTAACGGCTGATGGAAAAGACGCTCAAGCAGAACGAGATTGACGCCCTTTTTGAGGCCGCCAGAAAGTCGGCGCCGGACTCTTCGCGGCCAGAGTTACGGGCTCGTGTGGTGCCCTACAACTTTTCCTCGGCCGGCCAGATATCGACCGAACAACTGCGCGCCATCAGCATGCTGAACGACCTGTTCGCCCGCAATCTAACACACAACCTGGCCGCCTGGCTGCGCACCCGGTTTGAAGTCAATCTGGTTTCGGCCGAGCAGATTCAATTCAATGAGTTTGTGCTGCGGATTCCGGAGATCAGCTATGTGGCCTCGGTGCGTCTGGAGCCGCTCGGGGCTCTCTCGGTTCTACAGCTTGACCTCGCTCTGGCCCCTCCGATCATCGATCTGCTTCTGGGTGGTGGGGGGCAGGATGGTCCGCTACGCGAACTCACAGACATCGAGGAATCTATCTTGGGCAGTGTCGTCGAGATCGTCTGCCGTGAACTGACGGCGGCCTGGCAGCCGGTAGGTCTGAGTTTTAACTTCGAGCGCCGCCAGATGCAGACCCAGGTGGCGCGGATCATGTCGGTTACTGAAAAGACACTCTGTCTCAGTTTCGAGATTCGCATGCCGCATAGTTCGGGACTGCTCAATCTCGCTTTTCCCGCCGTGGTGGCCAACACCATCCTGCGCCGGTTGACCTCGGATTGGGGCCGGCGCCGCCGCCATGCCGGTGAGATCCGGGCCCGGATGGAGGCCACGGCACGCCGGATTCGTTTTGGCGGCTCACTGCAGCTTCCTACGGTGCGCCTCCCGGCAAGCACGATCCAGAACCTGGAGCCAGGCTCGATTCTCAGGCTTGATCTGGCTGCCAATGCGCTGCCCGAGTGGCAGGTAGGGGGCCAGCCGCTCTATCCGGCGCAGGCCATTCGCCAAGGCCCGCATCGCGCCGCCCGCATCGAGCACGCAATCCGTGAGGCCAATGCATGAAAACCTACTTCGAGTGTTGGATCAGCGTAGCGACGGTCCTGTTCTCGCAGGCCCTTGCCGGAGAGCCCGAACTGACCGAATCGCTCCCGAAGCCGCTCGTCGGAGGGTCCTTCGGGTTCGCAGCCACCCTCTCCGGGGATGAGGAGGGTCGCTTCGCCGTGATTCTCGACGGCGCGATCCTCGATTTTCCGTTGATGGGCGAGGGGGTGGACCAGCGTGCGGGCTGGGGTGAACTGCTACGCGAGGCTGCCGACGCTGCTCTGGGCGAGCTGCTTGCCCAGACGGGGAAAAAGTGCGGCATCGAGAAGTTTGAGGCGATCTCGGCAGAGAGCAAGATCTCCCGCGCCTTCCAGTTGAAGTCGGACGGGCACGCCTGGACCATTCTGGTCCGGGACGAGGTTCACGCCCCCAAGCCGGCAGCAAAACCGAATGCAGACCGATCAGCCGCATCTTCCCCGGTATCTTCGCCCGGGAGCGCAGGGGCGGCCATGAGCGCAGGTCTGGAATTGCTGCTCGATGTTGAACTCGAAGCCACGCTGCGCTTTGGCTGTCGAGAGATGCCGCTGGGCGAGATGCTCGACCTCGGACCGGGGGATGTTGTGCAGCTCGACCGCCAGGTTTCCGATCCTGTGGACCTGATTGTCGGAGATAAGATCGTGGCGCGCGGCGAGGTCGTGCTGGTCAACGGGAACTTTGGCCTGCGAGTGACGGAGGTGGCTGCGCCCAGAAAGCGTCTGGAAAGTATACGATGTCTATTCTGAAGCGGAACTCGGCCGGCGACGTGCGCGGCGTGGCTTGGGACGGATTGTTCGATCCCCGCTCGGGGGAAGAAGCTACTCTCGCTGTGCCCCTGCCATGCCGGGCTGGCCACGTTCCCTCCCTGACGCGACGAGGCCTGTTGGAGACCTGCGCCAATCCAAGCTGCGGTTCAGGCTGGTTGCATCTGTTTCGCAGCCGCTCAGGGCCTGTCTTCGAAAGTGGCTGGAACTGCTCAGCAGAATGCACGACAGCGCGTGTATGGGCTGCGGTGCGGCGTGAGCAGGACGGCAGGGGCGCCGCGCAGGAGAACCATCGCCATCGGATTCCGCTGGGGCTGGTGATGCTGGAACAGGGATGGATCACCTCCGGGCAGTTACGCCGGGCGCTGGATGCGCAGAAGGCGGCTGGAGCTGGACGGTTGGGCCACTGGTTGGTCCAGCGGCAGGGGGTGAGCGAGCAGTTGGTGACCAGGGCGCTCGGGCTGCAATGGAGTTGCCCCGTGCTGCCCCTGGAGTTTCACGACGCCGAGGCGCTGACCGGTTGTGTGCCCCGGCTTTTTATAGATGCCTTTGGGGCATTGCCTTTGCGGACGGCCGCAGGCAAGCTCCTGTATCTGGGATTTGAAGACCGGCTCGATCCGGTTCTGGCTTTGGCCATCGAGCGGATGACAGGATTGCGCGTAGAAAGCGGGCTGGTGCAGGGATCACTTTTTCGTCCAGCGCACACGCGCATGTTGAATGCCAAGTTCCCCCCTGTGGAACTGATCGAGGCGGCCGGAGAGCCGGCATTGGTCCACGTGCTTTCCCGATCGATCGAGAGGGTGCGGCCGGTCGAGTCCCGTCTGGTGCGGGTCCACGACTGCCTTTGGCTCAGGATGTGGCTGCGGCCCCAGAGCGGACCGCTGCCTGAGACCTCATCGGTCCGGGACCTGATCTGTTCGATCCGTGCCCATTGAAGGGAAAAGACAGCCATCCGGGAGCCTCGCTCATGGATTGCACGGACTCGCCGATAGACAAGGAAGCAGAGGAGCCTGGGCATGAGTGAAATTCGAACGCTGATTGTGGATGATTCCTCGGTGATGCGAAAGATTGTGGAGCGCTCGCTTCGCCAGGCGGGTCTGGACCTTCTTGTAGTGCATGAGGCCGGCAGCGGCACCGAGGGGTTGGATCTGTTGAAGGCCAAGCGCGTTGACCTGATTCTCTCCGACATCAATATGCCGTCGATGGACGGGCTGGAGTTCCTGCGCCAGATCCGCGCGCAGAATCTGGCGCCCGGCGTTCCGGTGGTGATGATCACCACCGAATCGAGCGAGGAGCATGTGAAGCAGGCGATCCTCGCCGGGGCGCAGGGATACATCCGCAAACCGTTTACCGCCGAGCAGGTGAAGGAACGGGTGCTGCCGTTGCTCAACGCGGCGTGACGGACAGGAATCAACGTGCTCATAAACGGTGCGCGTTGGGCCGCAATCATGCCAGTACGGGGAGGCGGCGTAAACAGAATGGAGCGTAGGATGGCGGTCTCGTTGCGCGAATCCGTGGAACTGGTTTCCGATCCGCGAAACCTGGATGCGAGTGTGGAAGAGGTCTTTCAGTTGATGCTGGGGGTAAACTGCCGGCGGGACCATGGACCACAAGTCAAGGAACCGGAGTCGGTCACCGCAGTCGTGGGTTTCGGCGGGCTGCTCAGCGGGGCATGTGTCTTCAGTTGCGGCAGCGGCGCGGCCGTCAAGATCGCCGGACATATGACGGGTATGGAATTTAACGAGGTTGACGATACAGTCAGGGACGGTATCGGCGAGATCTGTAACATGCTGGCCGGTGTGTGGAAGGGGAAGGTCCCGGATCTGGCCGCCCATTGTGGTCTGTCGGTTCCGGCCGTCATTACCGGTCGGGATTACAACCTCCGCGTCCAGGCTCCTGAATTCCAACTACGCCACACCTACCGCTTTGAAGACGCCAGTTTCGACGTAACCATCGTCTGTGACGGCCTGCTTTAGACCAGCGGCTTTGGCATGGATCAGCGAGAAGCCCGCCCAGGTTTTAGCAGATGAGGAGCCTCGATGTCCGCATAAGCAGCGGGAACCTGCTTTGCGGGCTGGGTCAGCGATCCCCTGCAGTGTGCTTCAGTCAACCTGGGGGAAGCCTAAGCCTGGCTCTGCCCACACCGCTGCGTTCTGAAACAGGGGTCTTTCTCCATTTCTCCCGCTTGTTCCGCGTCCATCCCCATTTCTGAATTTGTTCCAATCCCGGCTCCCGCCCTTCTGGTCCTCCATCTGCAACGTATCCCAGGCAACAGGAGATATGCCCGATGGACAGTGGCTATTACGCGGCGATGACCGGTCTGGTAGCGCGGACCCAGGCCCTCGACACAGCGGCTGCGAATCTGGCCAACACTCAGACCCCCGGCTACCGCGCCGAGCGCGAATATTTCCGCTCCGTGCTGTTGGGGCCCGACGCAATGGATTCGCAATTAGGGCGCACCGTGAACAACTTTGGCCTGTTGGGCGGTGACCAGATCAATATGGCCCAGGGTTCGATCCAGCAGACCGGCAATCCTCTCGATCTGGCTGTCGAGGGCGAAGGATTTTTTCAAGTTCAGACGCCCAACGGTCTCCGCTACACCCGCGATGGCGGCTTCCACCGTGCCCAGAGCGGGCAACTCGTCACCTCGGCGGGCGAACCGGTGCTTTCGACGGCTGGACAAGCGATTTCCGTGCCGCCGGGCGAGGTGACAGTGGGCGCGGACGGCGTGCTCTCGGTGGAAGGCGGCGTTGTGGCCAAGGTAGGCGTCTTCACCTTTCCGGTCGGCGTGCAGTTGACCCCCGAGGGAGCCAACCGCTATGTGGCGCCCGAAAGCGCGGCCCCGGCGCTCTCGAACAATGCAGTCGTTCATCAGGGTGCCATCGAGTCGGCCAATCAGGATGTGATTCAGGGGTCGCTCGACCTGATCGTGATGCAGCGCCAGGCGGAGATGATGCAGAAGGCGCTCACCGTCTTCCACACCGAGTTCAACAAGATCGCCACCGAGGACCTGCCGCGTGTGTAGCGGCACCATACTCGCGCAAGACGAGGGAAAAAGATGATTCGAGCCTTATACACCGCCGCCAGCGGCATGAGCGCCCAGCAGTTGAACCTGGACACCATTGCCAATAACCTGGCCAACTCCTCGACCACCGGGTTTCGCCAGCTACGCCTCGAGTTCCAGGATATGGTCTATCAGAATCTGGTTACGCCGGGAGCAGCGCAAAGCCAGTCCACGGTCTCCGCCGGGCTACAGATCGGGCTGGGAACCAAATCTGCGGCCACGGAAGTCATCATGACTCAAGGCTCGCTCAATCAAACCTCGAACCCGCTGGACGTAGCCATCGAAGGCGCGGGTTTCTTCCAGGTGCAGCGGCCGGACGGAACCATCGCCTACACCCGCGCAGGCCAGTTTCAGCTCAACAACCAGGGAACCCTCGTAACCACCGACGGCGATCCGGTGATTCCCACCATCACAATTCCCGCCAATGCGACGGCGGTCACCATCACCCAATACGGAGTGGTGAACGCGACTCTGTCCGGGCAACAGAACCCCTCGCAACTGGGCCAGATTCAACTGGCCACTTTCCCCAACCCCGGCGGTCTGGAGAGCATGGGCTCGAACCTCCTGCAAGCCACCCTCAACTCCGGCAACCCGGTCACGGGCAACCCCGGAGGGACCGAGGGATTGGGCACCCTGCAGCAAGGGTATTTGGAAAACTCCAACGTGGACGTGGTCACCATGTTCGTACAGATGGTGTTGGCCCAGCGGGCCTACGAATCCAACTCCAAGGTCATCAAGGCGGCAGATGATATGTACTCTCAGGTCAACAACATGACGCATTAAAACCAAGGTATTAGATGAAGAATTAGAGTGCTGGAGACCGGATGCGAATGATCCAGAAAATGCGTGCGAGTGCGGTACTCTTGGCCATGGTGACAGTGTCTGCCGCCAGCGGTCAGGCGCGGACCGGGACCGGCCCCGGCGCGCGCATTCTCCCACCGGGGGGCACACTGGGTCCAGCTGTGGCACTGGCTTCTGCAGAAGTCGTCCGCGAACTCGACGATCCGCACAACGGAGATCGCTGGCTTCTGATGCGCGACCCAGACCATCCCCGCGGTCCAGGGCGCCTGATGCTTGCCGCGAGAACATTCAACAAGGCAAGGCTGAGCGAGCCAGGTACAGTGCCGCCCCGCCCGGTGATTCACGCCGGCGACCGGCTGATTGTTGAGGAAAACACGGCAGTAGCCGAGGCGCGCTTGGAGGCGATCGCGCTGGGTTCCGCCACGGTTGGGGCGCCTCTCGATGTACGACTGAAAATCGGCGGAAAAGTAGTACGGGCCGTAGCATTGGCCATGGGCCGGGCTGCCTTTCAGCAGGAGACCGGAGTCCGCCCATGAAATCCAGACGGTTTGGGCAAGGCGTCTTCTGCGTGCTCATGGTGCTGATGACAGCGGCGCCGGCGCAGGCGGCCACCCAAAAGAACAAGACTGCGGATCCGGCCAGGACGACCCCTCCCGAGGCGGCATTGCATGCCTATGTTGAGCGGGTGCGGGCACAACAGGCGGCGGAGGTGAGGACACCCGGCTCGATCTGGAGCCCTGAGGGTAGACTCGTTCGGCTGGGCACTGACGCCAAGGCGATCCGGTTGCATGACGTGGTTTCTATCGTGGTTACCGAAAGTCTGGCTGCGTCGACCGACGGCCAGGTACAGAACTCCCGGGCCTCGAAAGCAAACTCGGGACTAACCGGCTTGTTCGGGGCGCTAAAGAGCTCGAACAACCTGCAGAACCTGCTCGGCATGTCTGCGGCCTCGGGGCTCACGGCGCAGGGGCAGAGCACGACCAACTCCAGTCTCGCGACCACCTTCGGCGCTGAGGTAGTGGACGTGCTCCCCAACGGGATGCTGGTGGTGCAGGCCACGCGTCAGTTGACCTTCTCCCAGCAAACGCAGTTGATCAAGCTGCGAGGTCTGGTGCGCCCGGAGGACGTGAGCGCACAGAACCAGGTTCTATCGACGGCCATGACTGATCTTGAACTGGAAGTTACGGGTAAGGGTATCGTCAATGACTCCACCTACCGGCAGAACCCCTTGGTGCGCATGCTTGAAAAGCTGCTGGTGTTCTAAAGGCGGGAAGCAGGGAACAGGGAGTCGGCAACAAGGGGGCGGCGCAAGTTGCGATGGACAGGATAGATCGATTGAATCCGAATCAGCCGGGAACAGCTTTCTGGCGGCTGACGCTGGCCGCGACGCTACTACTGGCCGGTTCCGTTGTCCTGGCTTCGCCTGCGCCGCAGTTGGCGCGGGTCAAGGACGTGGCAACCATTGAAGGCATACGGGACAATCAGCTGGTGGGCTACGGGCTGGTGGTGGGCCTGCGCGGAACCGGGGACAGCTCACAGACGGTGTTCCCGGCCCAGACCCTGATCTCGGCTCTGGAACGGATGGGTATCACTGTTCCTCAAACGGGGTCGAACAGCGCCAGCAATATGCAGGTGAAGAACATGGCCGCGGTCTTCGTGGTGGCCACGCTGCCGCCTTTCAGTCGGCCAGGCTACAAGGTGGATATCACGGTCTCCTCGGCCGGGGATGCGCGGTCGCTCGAAGGAGGCATTCTGCTGATGACCCCGCTCTACGGGCCGGACGGGCAGGTTTACGCGCAGGGCCAGGGAGCTCTGGTACTCGGCGGTTACATGGCCTCGTCGGCGGGCAACACGCGACTACTCAATCACCCGACAACGGCGAGAATTCCTGGCGGAGCGCTTGTGGAGCGGCCAGTCCCGTTCGATTTGAAGCAGATGCGCACGGTTAACGTAGTGCTCAATGACGCCGACTTCCACACCGCAGAGCGGATGGCCACAGCCATTGATCAAATGTTAGGCTCCGCTCGCGCGCATGCGGTTGACAGCCGGCGCGTGGAGATTCGTGCGATACCGGATGAGGATATGGCGGCTTTGCTGGACCGGGTTGAGGCCGTCGAGATCGAGGTTTATCCCAGGGCCCGTGTTGTGGTGAACGAGCGGACCGGGACGGTCGTCATCGGGGGCACGGTTCGTCTTCAGCCGGTCTCCATCCTGCACGGCGGGCTTTCAGTCAATGTAATGAGCGAGACCAAAGTTTCACAGCCCAACGCGTATTCCTCGGGAACGACGCAGGTGATACAGCAGACCACGGTGCAGGCCCAGGACAAGCCGGTCAATCGGATCGACCTGAAGGAAGGGGCAACGGTCGAGGACCTGGTACAGGAATTACAGCGGACGGGCGCGGGGGCGCGGGATGTGATCTCGATCCTGCAAGCCATGAAAGAGGCCGGCGCGCTGGAGGCCGACCTGGAAGTCCTGTGATGGAGGGTATCTAGATGCAATCGGTATTGGCAACTGTGGCGTCGAGCACGGGAAACGCGGGTGTGCCGCAGCCCAGGCTGCTGCGGGCGGCGCACGAATTTGAGGCGCAAATGATGAAGGAGTTATTAAAGCCCATGAGCGAAGGGAACTCGATTATGGGTGAAGATCAGGATTCTGGCACGGACTCCGGCTCCGGCGGGGCGTTGGGAGAGTTTGCATCGGAGGCGCTCGGGCGTGCATTGAGCGATCAGGGAGGGTTTGGGATTGCCAGTAAGATTGTGCAGGATCTCTCCAAAACAGAGAACAGAGCCGGAACCACGCCGGTAACCGGGAATGTGCACAGAGATACCGTCATCAAGGCACTTCAATGACTGAAGTGATTTGTAAACGGGCCGATAGACCCAGCAAGGAGCAATGCGTATGGACATTCGCAGTGGTTTGGATGGATTGAAGTCGCTCTTGGGAGCGACGCCGACAGCCCCGGCCGCACCGCAGCCGAAGAGCGGCGCTGCAGGCAGCGGGAGTGCGCTGGGCAGCGATCTGGCGACTTTGAGCAACGCGGGGAGCGAGGTTTCGCTGACGGCAGCTGAATCCGGGGTGCGCACGGACAAGGTAGCCGCGGTGCAGGCGGCACTGGCGGTAGGAACCTACGAAGTGCCGGCATCTGCCGTGGCGTCGAAGATGGTGGACGCAATGCTCAGCCGCGGACAGTAGCAGAGGTTGCGTCAACAGGGACGGGATTGAGCCGGAAGCACGATGTCCGCGCGCGGAAGACGCCTCGGAAATTCTTGCCCGGTTGGCAAAGATGGGATGGGCGGAGACAGATGGCACTCGGTAGCAGTCCGGAGGGCATGGGGGGAAGGCGGGCAATGCAGGAGTTCGGGACGCGCCGGGAACTTCCGGATTTGAAGAAATTAGTGCTAGAGGCCTCGCAGGCGCTGGCCCGACTGGATGCGGATCGTCTGGAAGAACTGGCGCTTTCGTGCCAGGTGCTGAACCGGGATCTGGTGCCGGCCAATGCGGAAGATCGCGCCTGGTTGGACAGCCAGGCGAAAGAGGCAGCGGGAGAGATGACGGTTTTCGCCAGAGTTCTAGAGGCAACGCGGGCCAATCTGAAGGTAATGAAACGCTTGCAGGAGTTGCGGACTGGCTGTCTGGAGTACGGCGAACTGCAGACATGCGGATGGTCGCGTACGGAGAGCAGGCATGGGAACAATTAACTCGGCATTCAGCATGATGTCGGGAGCCCTGGACGCCGATCAGTCAGCCCTGAGCATTGTTGCCAACAACGTGGCGAACGCCAATACCACCGGTTACACAGAGGAGACTCCCAACTGGCAGGAGAACCAGCCGATCGTAATCGACGGAGTTTCCTACGGTGGGGGTGTTGCGGAGACGGGAGCCACTTCGGTACGAGACCGCGTATTGGAAGAGCGGCTTGACCAGCAGCAGCAATTGGCCTCGGCCTCCGGTGTGCGTCTGACAGCTCTGAACACGATGCAGGCGCTCTTCACGCCGGATTCGGGCTCGGCCAGTTCGACAGCAGGAGACATCGGCAGCGACCTGACCAGTTTTTTCAGTTCCTTCTCGTCGTTGGAGGCCAATCCCACTGACAATGCACTGCGCCAGCAGGTGCTTTCCACGGCGGCTACGCTGGCCGGCGATGTGTCCAACGCCGCAGCCAGCCTGAACTCGCAGAGGTCGGCTCTGGACCAGGAGGCGGCCGGCGTAACCAGTCAGGTGAATTCGCTTACCGGCGCGATTGCCCAGTTGAATCAACAAATACAGTCCACCTCACCCGACGCCGATGCGGGAACGCTGGAGGACCAGCGCCAACAGGACCTGAGCCAGCTTTCGCAACTCATCGGCATCAACCAGGTAACGACCGAGAACAACGGTCTCTCGATCACCACCACCTCCGGCCAATTGCTGGTTTCTGAAGGGTCGAGTTTCCAGTTGACCACCGGAATGGTGGGCGGCGTGACTGACTTTTATCTGGGGGGTACGGACATTACGTCGCAGTTGACCAGCGGCGGCGGGGAACTGGGAGGGTATCTCACGGCGCGCGACCAGGACATCCCCGGCGCAGTCAGTTCTCTGGACCAGCTAGCCTACAACGTCTCCACGCAGGTGAATGCGCTGAACAACGCAGGAACCGATCTGGACGGTGTGAGCGGCACAGCGGCCGATCCACTCTACATCTTCAATCAACCCACCGTCGTGGCAGGCAGCGCGGCCAGCATGAGCGTGACGATGACCGATCCAGGTCAAATCGCAGCCGCCGGCCTGGGGAAGGGAACAGGCGACAACTCGAATGCCACCGCGATGGCCAACCTGGCCAATCAACCGATCGTCAATGCCCAAACCCCAACTGACTACTATTCGAACTTTGTGACCACGCTGGGTTCAACGGTCTCTACGGTGCAAACGGAGAACACGGCGCAAAATGCCTCGGTGACCCAGCTTAAGACTCAGAACGATGCGCTCTCCAGCGTCAATCTGAACGACGAGGCGTCTTCGATGACCACGTTGGAGCGCAGCTATCAGGCGGCTTCACAGGTCTTTACGATGCTGGACACGATCATGGCCTCGGCGTTGAACCTGGGCGAACAATCCACAGTTTCGTAGGGCAGCCCGGACCGGCTTAGCGCAAACGAGGGTGGCGCCCGGGGACGGTCTATCCAGGCTGGAGGAGGAATGCAATGCGTGTTGACCCGAATTATGTCACGAACCTGGTAGGTTCTCTCGATCAAACTCAGGCGACCGAGCAACAATTGACGGCTGAGTTGTCGAGCGGCGTAAGTATCAATTCCCTGAGCCAGAATCCGGTGGCCTCCGGAGAGAATGTGCTACTGCTCAACCAGATTCAGCAGGATGACTCTTTCACGCAAAGCTCAAACCTGGTTACGGGCCAGTTGCAGGTGGCTGACTCCACTCTTGGCAGCGTGGTTTCGCAACTCACCCAGGCCATCTCGCTGGCCACCAGCGCCAACAACGGCACCATGAACTCCAGCGACGTCCAGTCCATCTCCAGTCAGATTTCCGGCATCCTTGACGAGGTACAGTCGCTGGCCAATACCAATTATCAGGGCCAGTACATCTTTGCCGGCGGGCAGACTTCCACGACTCCTTTCACCACCTCTGCAGCCACGTCGCCGGCAGTCACCACCTACAATGGCGACGAGGACGTCAACTATCTCCAGTCGCCCAACGGCCAGAAAATTCAGTTGAATGTCCCCGGGGATCAAATCTTTGCGGCCAGCGGCTCGAACAGCGTCTTTGGCGCCTTGAACAACCTGGTGGCGGATTATGCCAGCGGCACCGTCAACACCGCGCAGTCCGTAAGCGATACAGAGGCGCTGAGCACGGCGCTGAATTACGTTTCCCAACAGCGCGTCACCATCGACAACTCGATTACCCAGATCACTGCCGCTTCAGACACTGTAACCAGCGAGCAGACCCAGTTGACTGCAGCGCAGACCAACCTGATGCAAGCTGATGTGGCGCAGGTCTCCACGCAGCTTTCTTTATCTGAAACCCAGCAGACGGCGCTTGAAGATGTAATCTCGCAGCTCGGGTCGGGGAGCCTCTTCGACAAGCTGTCTGGCTCATAAGAGACGCCAACCGGCTGGGTGCGGAAAGCGTCTCAAATAAACCGAGCACGCCTCCTCGCTCACGAAGGCATTGCCACGGATGCGGTGGGTGCTTGTCGTTTTGCCGGAACCTCGGGCTGGCGCGGCTCGTCACAGCGTATGGTCTCAATCCTCACACGAACTGAGCCGGAAGCCGTCTATACTCAAGGGGAAAGGACACACTTTGCTCGCGCCACTCCGTTTTATCTGGAACGCAACTCGCGGTCATCGGCTGGCTCCCTGGAGGAGCGAATATCTGCGTTGGCGGGTGGAAACCTACTCCGGCAAACGGGCAGAAACATTGACGGCCAGGGACGTGCTCGGGTTCGTGTGGACCTCGCGCTGGGAGCTCTTGAGCTACCTGGCCTGGACGGACCGTCTGGACCGCGAGGCGCACAAACGGGCGTGAACCAGGATACTGGAGATCATTCCGGCATGGGATTTGGATTATCCCGTTTGGCGCACCTGGTGCTCTCGGTGTGCCTTGCGACGGCCTTGGCCGCTGCTGCGGCGCAGCAACTGCCTCCAATCGAGCCTCCTCAACCGCTGCCCAACCCGCATTCGGATGCACCGACGCTGCGCGTAACGACCCAGGAAGTGCTGGTGCCCACACTGGTAGAGAAGCACGGCGGCGAAATTGTCTACGGTCTCAAAGCGACTGACTTTGTTCTCGAAGACAACGGCGTGCCGCAAAAGGTTCATGTGCAGGAGGAGATGGACACCGCGCCGGTTTCGCTGGTGGTGGCCGTCGAACAGGGCGGCATGAGCGTGCTGGAATTTGACAAAGTGGCGAAGCTCGGCCCGCTGCTCGATCTGTTTCTCTCCGATGGCAGGAGCCAGGCGGCGCTGGTCGGCTTTGATTCCAAACCCCATCTGATTCGCGACTTCACGCATTCCAGCGAGAATCTGAACGAAGCCCTCAAACAGATGGAGCCGGGCAACGGCGGAGACGCGATTCTGGATACTGTAAGCTATGCCGTGGATCTGCTGGAGTCCCGGCCGAAGGAGTATCGCCGTGTTTTGCTTTTGATCAGCGAAGAGCGCGACCATGGCAGCAGGCACACAAGAGCGGAGCAACTGGTCCGCAAGATCGGCGCGTCCGACGTGCTGGTGTTGAGCGTGTCGTTTTCCCCTTCGCGTGCCGAGTTGCTTCACGACGTGAAGGACTCAGAAGGCGAGCGAACCACGAACCTGGTCTCGGCCCTTGCCATGATCGTGCAGGCCTTCAAGAAGAATGTGTCCAAAGAGGTTGCCCGCATGAGCGGCGGGGAGTACACGACCTTTACCGGAGACAAGCGATTCGAGCAGCGGGTCGTGGACGCTGCCAGGGACACGCGCAACCGGTATCTGCTCACATTCAGCCCCTCCAATCCCACCCCCGGCCTGCATACCCTCCGCGTCCGGACTGCGCAGGATTACGGTGCTCGCGTCGTCGCCCGGGCCAATTACTGGTTGGAGCAGGAACCGTAGAGAACCTTTAGTTGGACAGAGGGTACCAGCCGGATTCCAGTCCGCTGGCGAATGGCGCATCCCCGCGCATTCATGGTAATCTCACACTAGACACTTAAGAGTGGATTTGAGCAAACAAGAGGAGTAACACACGCCGTGCTGGCGACTGCTAAGAAAACAACCCTGATTGAGCGCTTCCGCACCCACGATACGGACACCGGTTCGCCGGAAGTCCAGATTGCGATTCTGAGTGAGCGGATTGGTGAACTGACCGAACACTTCAAAACCCACAAAAAAGATCACGCTTCCCGTCGTGGACTGTTGATGCTGGTCAGCAAGCGCCGCCGCCTGCTGGATTACCTGAAGACGCACGATACCGATCGCTATCGCGACGTGATCGGCAAACTCGGCATCCGCAAGTAATCAGAAAGCCAACTTTGACCCGGAAGCGCCCAGACCGGACATTGGTCACGGCCCCCGTTCCACCCAGAACCTGGGGTCATGGTGTACCTGGCGAACTGCATCCGCTGCCAGGGCTCGCGCACAGCTATTTGCTGTGTGCGGCCTTGGTGCGTTGGCTGGCCTGCAGGCCGGGAGAATCCGCTCCCCCGCGCACATCCCACTCTTTTGCGCGCGTCCTGCTCCCCAGTCAGGCCCTTTGCCAGCTTTCCCACGCCCCCGGCGCTTTCCACCTACAAGTTTCCCAAGCGAACAAAACGAAACGAGGACTCTATGTCTACCAAGCATGAAGTAGCCGTCGAGCTTGCCGGTGGCAAGCGGCTGGTTTTTGAGACCGGCCGCATGGCCAAGCAAGCCTCTGGCGCCGCCCTGGTGACCACAGGCGAAACCGTTGTTCTGGCCACCGCGGTGGCCTCTCCCGACCCCAGGGAAGGCATTGACTTCTTTCCCCTCACCGTGGATTACCGCGAGTACACCTACGCTGGCGGGCGCATCCCCGGCGGCTTCATCAAGCGCGAAGGCCGTCCCAGTGAAAAAGAAGTCCTCACTTGCCGCCAGATTGACCGTCCCATCCGTCCGCTGTTCCCTGACGGCTTCCGCAACGAGACCCAGGTGATTGCGCTGGTTTTCTCCGCTGACAAGGAGAATGACCCTGATGTGGTGGCCATCAATGCCGCCGCTTGCGCCCTGGCTCTTTCCGACATCCCCTTCAGCGCCACAGTCGGCGCCGTCCGGGTGGGCCGCGTGGATGGCCAGTTCGTGATCAATCCGACCTATGCCGAGCGCGCCGCTACCACCGTGAACATCATGGTCGTCGGCCACAAGGACGGCATCGTGATGATCGAGTCGGGCGCCAAGGAAGAGAGCGAAGAGGTCATCCTGGCGGCCATCGAGTTTGCCCATGTGGAGATCAAGAAGATTGTCGCCACGATCGACGAACTGGTTGCCGTGGCAGGCAAACCCAAGCGGGCCTTTACCGCGCCAGAGTTTGACGAGGCTTACTACGAGGAGCTCAAGGCCAAGGTCGGAGACCGTCTGAAAGACGCGCTGGACACGAAGACCCACGGCAAGACCGAAAGCTACGCTCTGATCAAGCGGATCAAGGACGAGTTGGCCGCCGAGTTGCCCGCCGACGATCCGGCAGCCAAGAAGAAGCTGGCCCACTACTACGAGCATCTGCGTGAGCGGGCCTTCCGCGAGCAGGTGACCAAGGATCGCATCCGGCCCGACCGCCGTGCATTTGACGAGATTCGTCAGATCACGATTGAAACGGGCGTGCTGCCAAGGACGCATGGCTCGGCGCTGTTTACCCGCGGCGAGACCCAGGCCCTGGTTACGGCTACGCTGGGCACCACCGACGAGGGCCAACGGTTGGAAAGCTATGAGGGCGAAAAGAAGAAGCCCTTCATGCTCCACTACAACTTCCCGCCCTTCTGCGTAGGCGAAACGGGTCGCATGACTGGTACAGGCCGCCGCGAAATCGGCCACGGAGCCCTGGCCGAACGCGCTCTCACCTCGGTTCTGCCCAACGCGGACGAATCACCCTACACCATCCGCATCGTCTCTGACATTCTCGAGTCCAACGGCTCTTCGTCGATGGCCACGGTTTGCGGTGCGAGTCTGGCTCTGTTTGACGCTGGCATCAAGCTCGATGGTGCTGTGGCCGGTGTGGCCATGGGCTTGGTGAAGGAAGGCGATGACTACGCTATTCTCACCGACATCGCCGGTGCGGAAGACCACTACGGCGATATGGACTTCAAAGTGGCCGGCACTCGCAAGGGCATCACGGCATTGCAGATGGACATCAAGATCGGCGGCTTAACCCGCGAGATCCTTGAGCAGGCCATGGAACAGGCGCGGCGCGGTCGGCTGTACTTGCTGGACAAGATGGATGCCGTACTGGACGGGCCGCGCACGGAACGGTCGCAGTATGCGCCCCGCATCGAAACCCTCATGATTCCCACCGACAAGATTCGCGATCTGATTGGAAAAGGTGGCGCGACCATCCGCGGCATCATTGAGCAGACCGGCGCCAAAATCGATGTGGACGATACTGGCCGGGTCAGCGTCGCCTCTTGCGACGGCGAGGGTCTCAAGAAGGCGCTCGAGATGATCGGCAACATCACCGCCGTGCCCGAAATTGGCAAGGTTTATCTGGGCAAGGTGGTTCGTCTCGCTGAGTTCGGCGCATTTGTTGAGCTTTTCCCCGGCACCGATGGTCTGTTGCACATTTCTGAGATCGCGGAGCATCGCGTGAAGGAAGTCAAGGATGAGCTGCGCGAGGGCGATCAGGTCATGGTCAAGGTACTGGCCATCGAGGGCAATCGCATCAAGCTTAGCCGCAAGGCGCTCATCAAGGAGCAGAAGGCGAAACTCGCCCAATCGGCTCCGGTCGAGGTCGCTGATGTCGAGATCAGCGCATCGGGGGCGCCAGTTGCTCCCGCTCCGCCCGCAAGGCCGCGCAACGAGTTCGATGAGCGTCAGCCGAAGTCCAACCAAAGCACGATTCTCATCGAGGGTGGAGACGACTTTGATGATGAGGCAGGCGAGGAGTTCGATGAGGAATCCGAGCCGAACTTCAACCGCGTTGAGGGTGCGCCCGTTCTGGCGGGTCAACCAGCAGCCGCGGGCCGTCCTCCTGCGAACAACAATCGTCGTCGTCGTCGCCGGCGCCCCGGTGGTGGCCGTGGACCGGGCAGCGGTGGTGGCCAGGGTTAGTAGCCAACATAATCGAAAGTAAAGAGAAAGGCCCGGACGTCGACTCCGGGCCTTTCTCTTGCTACTCCAGTCATCCAAGTTAGAACCCGCCCCGGTCCAGGTCAAAGTCGTTCGCTGATCCGCAAGTCGGCCCGCCTATTGCGATTCTCCAATTGGTGTAGAGGGAAGCCACTGACCTTCGGTGGCTTTTCCCCAAGAAAAAGCCACTTTGCACCACGCTGGCGACTCCACGTGAATTGGAGAACCGCTCTAGGGCTTAAGCGCAGGGAATGAAGAAGGTGTCGTAACGGCCGCTTGCCGTTCCAAGCCTCCGGAGTCATGTTTGGCGCCGTACATTCGCAGATCCGCGGCGATGCATAGAGATTCCATGTCGCGTGCGTCTTCCGGGAAGATCGCAATGCCCACGCTGCCTCCGACCCGTACCGAATGGCCTGTATCCAGTTGCATGGGTTCCTTCAGGATCTGTAGCAAAGACATGCCTACATGCATGGCCTGGTCGCGGCTGGTGGGTTCTTCCAAAATTACTGAAAACTCGTCACCGCCGGTTCTCGCTACGGTGTCGGAGCGACGGACACGCGCAGAAAATCTGGCAGCAACCTGCTGCAATACCAGGTCGCCTATGTGGTGCCCCTGGGTGTCATTCACCTCTTTGAAGTGATCCAGGTCGACCACCAGCAAGGCTGCCTGTGCCTGTGTTCGCCGGGCGCGCTCCAAAGCGCTGGCCAGCCGATCCTGGAAGAGTCGGCGGTTGGGAAGCCCCGTCAGATAGTCATGGAGCGCAAGATGCCGGTTGTGCTCAATCTGGTCTTCAAGCAGAAGCAGGATCATCCCTACGGCCACAACGTACTTGGGCAGGTTCCAAACCTCGCTCTCGATGTGGACCGCTGGCCAAAATGTGGCCATCAACGGGGACACCACAAAGACCGACGCCCACGCCAGAAACCCGGCGATCGTGATGAAGGCTCCGGTCGTGGCGCGATGATAGACCAACAGGAAATGAAAGCAGCATCCGATATAGATGGTGAACAGTAGGGCGTTTATCGCGAGGTCGGCGCCATTACTAGGCCGATGCTGAAAGAGGAGAAGAAAGATGGACAGAATCGCATAAAGGGCGACCACAACCCAGCGTAGGGGGGAATTAAACGTCCGCAGCGATACCAACGCAACCAGCAGCGGCAAAGCGCCGATGAGAGCCGCGGCCGGATTCAAGGCCCAATCCAGCGCCGGACTGACAGAAATTAGGGTGATATAGAGTAGGTTGGTTCCTGCCAAGGTCCCCAGCATCCAGCGACTGGAAATTTCCTGGCGGTAGGGCACCGAAGACCACATAAAGAGGAGCCCAGCCCAGACCAACGCGGTCAGTCCGACAACCGCCGCGAGGGTTCCCCCAATGCCCGGAAGGCCCAGGAACAGGAAGGCGGCAAAGTGCGCGGCGATCATCAGCCAGCCTGTAAGCCAGACTCCGGAGAAGGGAGTAGCGCTGCGCCGGGCCACTGACGCAAAAGCGCCAGCCAACAGGCCAACGGCAGCCAAGTCCGGGAGTTCACTCCAATTCACCGCGCAAACCTCTATCTAGGGTAACTCTTATCTTACAGAATCATCTCATTAGCTGACAGCGGATAACTCCGAGGTTACATTGGTGAAGGTTAATCTGCACTTGCGTAACCGCATTCAGGAACCCGCCTCCGGTGATTGATTGGATGACCGCCAGGAAAATTTCCCTGGTTCCGACGTCTATCTCCACTAAACTCAGAACGATGGCTGCCTGTCTGTACATCGTCGTTGAAGGGGAAGATCCGGGATTTGATATTTTTGTGAACGGCCAGGCTCTCGCCCGCAATGAAGACGCTCTGGAGCGCTTGGCCGAGCGGCTGAAAGTGAGCCCACTGCTGGAATTCTTTTCTGCCGACGAGAATTCCATGTCATTGCTGCTTGAGCAGGGCGCAGGTGATCCCGATTGGGCTCACCATCTGCCGCAGCCACAATGGTTTAGCGCTCCAGATGGTCTTCTGACGGTTCGCGCACTGATCGATTTTCTTGCCGCCGCTCCTGCGGCCCTGGGCTCGGAGACGCAGCAGGTGCTTGTAGAGCTGCGAGAGTATGAGAGGGTGCTGGAGAAGACAGCTCAGCGGGGATTGCGCTGGCATGTGGCCGTGAGCTGGCGCTAAAGCGTTTCTCAATCACATAGGATACGGCAATAGCTTATGACTGGATTTTCCTTTGAAGAAAATCCGCGTTGCGAATACTCCGCTACTTCCTACTAATCCGGAAAATGGCTGAGCGCGATTCGAGTGATCAGTCCGCGGCTGTTTCGCTCTCTCTTGGATTAAAGACGTTGCCCATGCGGCGGATCTGCGCTCCCACGCCTCGCAACTTTTCCTCGATGCGCTCGTATCCGCGATCCATGTGGTAGACACGGTCCAGAATCGACTCGCCGTCTGCCACCAGTGCTGCAAGCACAAGCGAGGCTGAAGCGCGGAGGTCGGAGCACATGACAGCCGCCGCAGAAAGCTTGGCTGGCCCACGAACGGTCGCGGTGCGTCCATCCACCTTGATGTTTGCGCCCATCCGCACCAGTTCCTGAACGTGCATGAAGCGATTTTCGAAGATGTTTTCCTTAACCACGCTCACTCCGGAAGACTGCGTCGCCAGCGCCATGTACTGCGCCTGCATGTCTGTGGGAAACCCCGGATATTCTTCGGTAGAGATATCCGCGGCTTGCAGTTGCCCGTCTGCGCGCACGCGCACCGTGTCAGGACCAAGAGTTTCCACGCGAGCCCCGGCCTCTTGCAACTTGGCGATCACAGCGCGCAGATGCGCCGGGTTGCAGTTGGCCACAATCAGATCGCCGCATGTGATGGCGCCGGCAACAAGAAATGTCCCAGCCTCAATGCGGTCAGGATTGATTCGGTGACGCGCGCCATGGAGCCCGGCTACTCCCTCCACACGGATGGTAGAGGTGCCGGCGCCTTCTATGTTGGCGCCCATGGCGGTCAGCAGGGCCGCCAGGTCGCTGACCTCGGGCTCTCTCGCGCAGTTCTCCATCAGGGTTTCGCCTTCGGCCAGCACGGCGGCCATCAGCAGGTCCTCCGTGCCGGTCACGGTGATCTTGTCAAACACCAGGTGCGCCCCTCGCAACCGCTCAGCGCGGGCCTCTAGGTATCCGTGCTCCTGGGTGATGGTAGCGCCCATTTTTTCCAGGCCCTTGATGTGCAGGTCGATCGGTCTGCCGCCGATGGCGCAACCGCCCGGCATGGCCACACGTGCCATTCCGGCGCGTGCCACAAGTGGGCCGAGCACCAGGGAACTGGCGCGCATCGTTTTTACAATCTCATATTTGGCTTCGGGGTCAGAGAGCGTCCGGCAACAAATCTTGGTACGGTGCTGGGCACGTCCGTAGCCCAGTTCGACCTCGGCACCCATCGACACCAGCAGTCGCCGTTCGGTCTCGATGTCCCGCACCTGGGGGATGTTCTCCAGCGTGACCTCGTCTTCGGTCAGAATTGCCGCAGCCATGCAGGGCAGTGCCGAGTTCTTGGCCCCGGAGATGCGAACGGTACCCACCAGCGGATTGCCGCCGCGAATCACAAACTTATCCATGAAAATTGAAAAACTCCGTGCCTCTTAGTGTAAATCGAGAGGATCAAGCGAACTGGCCTGCAAATGCCGGTATTCTCGCCGGCAACCGTACGAAAGGCGCAGGCGATTTCTATTGGTTACAGCTCCAGCACATTGTCCTCGATCGCCAGGCGCACGTTGCCGTCCGATTTGGCCAGGCGGCGCACGGCTTCCGGCTTGTCCACTTTGGCTTTGAGCATTACGAGGGCCACTGGAACGCTGCGGCCAGCGCTCTTGATGGTCTCGACGGCCGTGGCGCGGTCGATGTCGCAGGCGCTCATGAGGATGCGAATGCCGCGTTCGACCAGTTTCGAATTCTGCATGTGTACGTTCACCATGAGGTTTTCGTACACATAGCCCAGCCGGGTCATGGCACCCGTGGTGATCATGTTCAGAACCATCTTCTGGGCTGTCCCCGCCTTCATGCGTGTGGAGCCGGAGATGACTTCTGGACCGACGTCGGCAACGATGGCGATATCGGCGGCCGCGGCAAGAGGAGTTTCGTGGTTGCAGGTGACGGCTGCGGTATGCGCTCCACGTGCGCGGGCATAGGCCACGGCGGCGACCACATACGGGGTGCGGCCTGAAGCGGAGACTCCCACCACAACGTCCTTGCGCGTGGGACGGCGGCGGGCGATGTCCCGCTGGCCCAGTTCTTCTGAGTCTTCGTTAACCTCAACGGCCGAGGCCAGAGCTTTGGGTCCGCCAGCCATGATGTATTGCACCTGCCCAGGCGCCGTGGAGTAGGTCGGTGGGCACTCTGAGGAGTCTAGCGCCGCAATGCGACCGCTGGAGCCGGCGCCGATGTAGATAAGCCGGCCACCATCCCGCAGACTGCGAGCCACCTGATCGATGACCTGTGCAATTTCCGGAAGCGCCTTCTTGACCGCTGCCGAAATCTTCGCATCCTCATGGTTGATGATGCGCGCAATCTCTATCGCGGACTTTGTGTCAAAGCCCTGGGAGGCCTCGTTCTGACTCTCAGTGGTGAGTTGTTGAAGCAGGGATGCCTGGCTTTTCTTTGAGTCGTTTGTTTGGGCGCCGGCCGTCTCCTGAATCGTTGAGCTGGTAAGCATGCGGATGTCCCCAATGCTTAATTGTATCTGGAATCTACGCAACTCCCGAGAGAATTCTGGTTTGCCGAACCGTCCAAAACCGGGCAGCATGCAGAATGATCAGAGCGCTTCGCGGATAGCGTCGTGAAAACCGGGCCTAACCTCACGAATCATCTGGCACTGCCGGTCAGGCCAGGTGCGATTGGTGAGCAAAGCAACCGCGACCCCCGCGTCCAGGTCAATCCAAAGCGAGCAACCGCTGAATCCCAGGTGCCCGATCGAGCGCGGCGAAAAGTAGCGGCCAGACGAGGAATTTGAGGAGGGCGTATCCCAGCCGAGTGCCCGTGAGCTACCCTCCGGGCCCTGCCGCTCGGCAAAAAGCTCGACCGTCGCCCGGTCAAACAGGCCGGACTTCCCAGTCGCAGGGGCGGTCTCGGAACGGGCATCTAAAATCTCGTGAGCAAAGCGCAGCAGATCCGGCACGTTGGAGAAGAGTCCAGCGTGGCCGCCAGCGCCTTTCAGAAGCCAGGCGTGTTCGTCCTGGACTTCGCCCTGAATGCGGCGATGGCGCAGCGATGTGTCTTCTTCCGTAGGTGGAATCATGGTTCGCGCCGCCGGTGCCGGGCAGAATCCCGTGGCTGTCAGCCCAATCGGTTGAAAGATTTCGCGGCGAACCCAGGTTGCGAGGTATTCGCCCATGCACACCTCGAGAGCTTTGCCCAGCAGAATGAAGCCCGGATCGGAGTACTCGGCGCGAGTGCCGGGTTCGGCTTCGAGGGGTAATTCCAGGCATGCGCGATACAGCGCGGACGGAGTGCTGACGCTGCGGAAAAACTCCACGTAGCCGGGAAGCCCGGAATTGTGCGCCAACAGGTGGCGCAGCTTCACATGGCGAGCGTATCCGCCGGGGGCGCGGCCTACGATAAAGCCCGGAAGCAGCTCGCCCAGCGGCGTATTGAGATCGAGCAGGCCGCGTTGATACAGCAGCATAGCCGCAGCCGTGGTGGCCGCGACCTTGGTGAGGCTGGCCACGTCGTAAACGGTCTCTGCGGAAACGGCCAGCGCGTCTTCGTCGTAGGTGAAGTGACCCAGCGCGCCCTGAAGGACAATTTCACCACCCGCCAAGGCGCCAAAAGCGCAACCGGGGAAGGCCCGGGCGGCGATTGCATCGTCCAAAACACGGTAAGCGTGGGCAAACCGGCCATTGGGGTCATCAGAAGAAGGGTCGGGCACGGAAATTTTGGACTCCATCGCTGATTTGCATCGTAGCGCGAATCGGAGCCCGGCGCAGTGCCAGCCGTCTCATTTTTCGTGTGACAGAGCACAATTGAGGCTATCCTTGGATGCGGACCGGAAGTCTATAAGAACAGGGGAACCTGCGGAGGAATCATGCGTCTGTTGTGTGGATGGTTGACGGCTGCGCTCACGTTATGTCTGGCGACCGGGGCTATCCATTCCGCGTCGGCGGCGCAGGTGCCCGGCACGCCAGAAGCTGGCACAAGCGCGCCGGCACAGCCGCCCACGGTTCCTCCTTCTCCGCTTAGCCAGCCAACGGACGCTACGGCCGCCATGCAGGATCCCGCAGTTCACAGCGATACGCCGCCCGTTCAGGTGAAAAAGACCTATGCAGTCCCCGCCGGTACCAAGGTTCTGCTTCAGTTGCGTAGCGCCATCAACACCAGGAGCGCAAAAGCCGGAGATGGGGTCTACCTGGCCTCGACCTTTCCGGTTGTTGTCGGGAACAAGGTGATGATTCCGGCGGGGGTTTACGTGCAGGGCGTTGTGGATCGTGTTGTCCGGGCAGGGCGCGTCAAGGGCAGGGCACAGCTGGACATGCATTTCACCTCGATCATCTTTCCCAATGGAACGGTGGTGGAGATCCCGGGGCTGGTGAACAGCTTGCCCGGCGCCAAAAAACAGTCAGTCAAGGACGATGGAGAGGGGACCATCGAGCAACAAGGCGACAAGGGGCGAAATGCCGGCGAGGTTGCCAAGATCGCCATTCCAACCGGGGGAACGGTTGGTTCCATAGGCGGTCTGGGATCGGGACACCCGCTTGCCGGAGGCGTTGCCGGCATCGGAGCTGGAATTGCCGCAGCTGGCCTTGTGTCGCTCTTTACACGCGGCGCCGACGTCAACATTGAGAACGGAACGCAGGTTGAGATGGTCTTGCAACGGCCTCTTCTTCTTGAGGAGGAGAACCTTAGCGGCACAGCGCCGGCCCTGGTTCCTGCCACCAGCCAACCCAAACCGCTGGAAAAGCCTAACCACGCCCGAGTCCTCTGCCCCCCGGGAGGCCTCGGCTGCGAGTAATCTAAAAGAGAGATGCAAACGGTTTCAAACGACTCTTCCCCAGCCCCCAACAAGACTGCAACTCCTGAGGCAGACTTTGGACAGGCGGAACTCAACCCTGCGCCCGCGCCATCCGTCAAATCCGGAGGCATCGGGCTATGGCTTCGCGATCTGCTGGTTTCTGCGGCAGCCTCGATTCTGATCATTACCTTCCTTTACCAGCCTGTCCGTGTGGAAGGAACCAGTATGTTGCCGCGACTCGAGGATCGCGACCGCCTTTTTATCAACAAGTTCGTCTATCACATCTCGGCAATCGAACGCGGCGACGTGGTGGTCTTCCATTATCCGCGCGACCCTGAGAAGAGCTACATCAAGCGGGTGATAGCCCTGCCCGGAGACCGGCTGTGGATCGACCATGGCGTGGTCTGGCTCAACGGCAAGCGGCAGAACGAGAAATACGTTCCCGAGACATATCGTGATACCCGCTCACTGGCGGAGATGGTGGTTCCAGAGGGCAGCTACTTCATGATGGGCGACCATCGTTCCATCTCGTCCGACAGCCGCGAATTTGGACCCGTGGAGCGTTCACTCATCTACGGCAAGGCCGTCTTTGTGTACTGGCCGGCGCGTGATGCGGGGGTAGTACATTAGGCCCATTGGAAGCCGTCCGGAATTCTACCGCTCAAACCTGTTAGAATCGGTTGAATCCACTCCTCGGAGAGGCAATGCAGGCAATCCTGGCGCTCGAAGACGGGCGCATCTTCCGTGGCCACGGCTATGGCGCACCTGGTGAATGCCAGGGTGAAGTTGTTTTCAATACCTCCCTTACCGGCTATCAGGAAATCGCTACTGACCCTTCCTATGCCGGTCAAATCGTCGTTCTCACCAATCCCCAGATCGGCAATTACGGTACCAATCAGGCAGACAACGAGTCAGCGAAGCCTTATATTGAGGGCCTGATCGTCCGCGAGTTTTCGCCCATCAGTTCCAACTGGCGCTCGGAGCAGGTCACCGACGAGTACATGGAGCGGTATGCTGTGCCGGTGCTGGCTGAAATCGACACCCGCGCGCTGGTTCGCCACCTGCGCACCCATGGCGTGATGCGCGGTGTGATCTCAACCGCGGTTGCCGACCCGGAGGCCTTGGTCAAAAAGGCCCGCAGCATCCGCAAGATGGACGGCACCGATCTGGCGCGTGTGGTCTCGACGAAGGCTGTATACCAATTTGATTCCTCTGATAGCCGCAACCAGTCGGGTGACTCCTTTTTGACCGACGGATTCCTGCCCCACGAGGAGGAGCAGAGGCCGCTCCTGCATGTGGTGGCGTATGACTTCGGGATCAAGCACAACATTCTCAGGATGCTCTCCCGCGAAGGCTGCCGGGTAACAGTGGTTCCTGCTGAGACCTCAGCCGAAGCCGTGCTTGAGCTTAAGCCCGATGGAGTTTTCCTCTCCAACGGCCCCGGCGATCCCGAGCCGGTCGATTACGCGGTCCGTGCCATTCGCAAGTTTTTGGGCCGGGTGCCGGTTTTCGGCATTTGCCTGGGGCACCAGCTCACCGGCCTTGCCCTGGGTGGCAAAACCTATAAGCTCAAGTTCGGGCACCACGGCGGCAACCATCCGGTCAGAAACAACACCACTGGCAAGGTCGAGATCACGGCCCACAATCACAACTTCGCCGTCGATCCCGACTCGATCAACGCCAACGAGGTGGAGCTGACCCACATAGACCTGAACGATCAGACTCTAGAGGGGTTGCGCCACAAAACGCTGCCCCTGTTCAGCGTTCAGTACCACCCCGAAGCCGCCCCAGGCCCCCATGATTCCCACTATCTCTTCCGCGACTTCCGGCGGATGATGGAGGAGTGGAAGGGATGAGAGCTTCAGGAGGAACGAAGATGGTTTTCGCGACAGCAGCGGGGCCCAGGCTCCGCTGTTTTTTGAGCTCCGCCGGGCGAGTGGAATTTGTCTACAGCGTCAGACCGGCGGAAAGCCCGCATCATGGAGCGCTTTGAAAGGGTATGGCTGAAGCTGTGCCCTTCCAAAGCAGCAGCAACGGCAATCAAGCAGAAACAACATAATTCTGGAAATCGAAAAACACATGCCACGCAGAAATGACATACAGAAAATCTTGGTGATCGGCTCGGGGCCGATTGTGATTGGCCAATCCGCGGAGTTCGATTACTCCGGTACGCAGGCCTGCAAGGCTCTCAAGCAGGAGGGCTATGAGGTGGTGCTGGTGAACTCGAACCCCGCCACCATCATGACCGATCCCGAGTTGGCCGACCGCACCTATATCGAGCCACTCACCCGAGAATACGTCGAGGAGATCATCCGCATCGAGGCAGAGATGTTGGCCTCGAATCCCGGCTCAGGTAAATTTGCCCTGCTGCCTACCGTTGGCGGACAGACCGCGCTGAATCTCGCCGTTGATCTGGCGGACGCTGGCATCCTTGACCGGTTCAATGTAGAGCTGATCGGGGCCAAGCTGGAGGCTATCAAGAAGGCCGAGGACCGGCTGCTCTTCAAAGACGCAATGCTCCGCATCGGCCTCGACGTATCAAAATCTGCGCTGGTGAACAACCTGCGTGACGGCCTGGATTTTGCCGGCAAGCTGGGTTTCCCGGTGCTCATCCGGCCGAGCTTCACGCTGGGCGGAACCGGCGGCGGCATCGCCTATAACCGTGAAGAGCTGTTGGAGATTCTGGCCCGCGGATTGGACCTTTCGCCGGTTCACGAGTGCCTCATTGAAGAAAGCGTGCTGGGCTGGAAGGAATACGAGCTCGAGGTGATGCGCGATCTGGCAGACAATGTCATCATCATCTGTTCCATTGAGAACATGGACCCCATGGGTGTGCATACCGGCGACTCCATCACGGTGGCCCCGGCGCAGACGCTTACGGATCGCGAATACCAGAAGATGCGGGACGCCGCCATTGCGGTGATGCGTGAGATTGGCGTGGAGACTGGCGGTTCCAACGTGCAGTTTGCCGTCAATCCCATTGATGGCCGCATGACGGTTATCGAGATGAACCCCCGCGTCTCGCGCTCCTCGGCGCTGGCCTCGAAGGCCACCGGTTTCCCCATTGCGAAAATCGCCGCCAAGCTGGCCGTGGGCTACACGCTGGACGAGATTCCCAACGACATTACGCGCAAGACGCCTGCCTGCTTTGAGCCCACGATCGATTATGTCGTCGTCAAGATTCCCAAATGGCAGTTCGAGAAATTTCCCGGCTCCGACGACACTCTTGGTCCGCAGATGAAGTCCGTGGGCGAAGTAATGGCCATGGGCCGCACCTTCAAAGAAGCGCTGATGAAGGCCTGGCGTGCGCTCGAAACCGGCAAAAAGACCGGCGCGGAGATTCTGGAACCGCGGCGTCTGACGCAAATGCTCGTAACGCCGAAGCCGGAGCGACTTGGTTACATCCGTTATGCCTTCGAACGCGGCTTGAGCGTTCGCGAGGTGGCGCGTCTCACCGGCATGGACTCCTGGTTCCTGCACCAGGTTCGTGAAGTTACGCTGGCGCAAGGCTCGATTGCCGCCACCACGCCCGAGGCTATCAACACGGACGAGCTTCGCCGCTTGAAGCGCCTGGGCTTGAGCGACGAGCGCATCGCCACGGAGTGGAAGCTGGAAGGCCACGCAGGCACACAGCAGGTGAGGGAACTGCGCGAAGGAAAGGGAATCAAGCCGGTCTTCAAGCTGGTGGATACCTGCGCCGCTGAGTTTGAATCCATGACCCCCTATCTCTACTCGACCTACGACGAAGAGGACGAGGCGCCGCCTACCAAGACCCCGAAGATCATCATTCTAGGCTCGGGACCGAATCGCATCGGTCAGGGCATCGAATTCGACTACTGTTGCTGCCACGCTGCCTTTGCGCTCAAAGACGACGGCTACGAGACGATCATGGTTAATTGCAACCCTGAGACTGTCTCCACTGACTACGACACCAGTGACCGGCTCTATTTTGAGCCGCTTACGCTGGAAGACGTGCTTGCGGTTTATAACCACGAGGCACAGTCGGGCGCGGAGATCGGCATGATTGTCCAGTTCGGCGGGCAAACGCCTCTGAACCTCGCCCAAAGGCTACGAGCAGCCGGGGTGCCGATCATCGGCACTTCGCCTGAGTCCATTGACCTGGCCGAGGATCGCAAGCGCTTCGGCAAGTTGCTTGAAGAGCTTGATATTCCACAACCTCGTGGCGGCACAGCTACCAGCGTGGAAGAAGCGTTAGCCGTTGGCGCGCGAATCGGTTATCCGGTGCTGGTCAGGCCCAGCTACGTGCTTGGCGGCAGGGCCATGGTGATTGCCTATGATGCCGAGGCGGTTGCCCAATACATGAAGCAGGCGGTCGAGTACTCCCAGGAGCGTCCGGTACTGGTCGATCACTTTCTTGAGAACGCCATCGAGGTAGACGTGGACGCGCTCTGCGATTCCGAAGACGTCATCATCGCCGGAATCATGCAACACATTGAAGAGGCAGGTATCCACTCCGGCGACTCTTCTTGCGTTCTGCCTTCGGTGAGCATTCGCAAAGAGACCCAGGAGACGCTGCGCGCCTATACTCGCAAGCTGGCTCTTGCGCTGAAAGTAGTCGGCCTGGTCAACCTGCAGTTTGCCATCCAGCGCGACGCTAGGGGCCAGGACCACGTCTATGTGATCGAAGTGAACCCACGCGCCTCGCGCACTGTGCCCTACGTCTCGAAGGCTACAGGCATTCCGCTGGCGAAAATTGCGGCGCGGCTCATGACCGGACGCAAACTTCGCGATCTGCTGCCGGCCCAGCTTGCCGCTGGCAAGGACCTGGAAACGGGAACGCATTATTACGTGAAGTCGCCGGTCTTTCCATGGTCCAAATTCGCGGGCGTCGATACGGTTCTAGGCCCGGAGATGCGGTCCACTGGTGAGGTGATGGGCGTCGCAGCCACCTTTGGCGAGGCATTTGCCAAGGCGCAGCTTTCAGCAGGACAGGTGTTGCCCACCGCCGGCACGGTCTTCTTCAGCGTCAACGACCATGACAAACCGGTGGCCACCGACCTGGCGCGCCGCTACCTGCATCTCGGCTTCAGGATCGTTGCTACAGAGGGCACGGCCGATGTGCTGGAAAGGGCCGGGCTCGTGGTCGAACGGGTCTTCAAGGTCAAGGAAGGCCGGCCCAATGTCGTGGATCTGATCAAGGGCGACCGCATTCAATTGATCATTAACACCCCGCGCGGCCAGGACACGTTCTTCGACGAGAAGGCGATCCGCCGGGCAGCGGTGCTGGCGCGCATTCCCACCATCACCACCATCGCCGCAGCGCAGGCCGCGGCGGAGGGGATTGCCGCCATGCAACTGCACCACACCACGGTTTATGCGCTGCAGCAACTGCACGCGTCGAGCGGAGCCTGAGGGCGAAGTAGCGATCAAGCCGCATACTCAGCTTGTGGTTCTACAATGAGACCATGCTGATTGAAGGCATCTTTGCGGCAGTACCTACACCGTTCTACGCTGACGAGCGGATCTATTTGCGCAAGCTGGAAGCCAACATGGCGCACTACTCGCGCAGCCTTTTGGCCGGGATAGTGGTTCTGGGGTCTACGGGCGAGGCGATCCTGCTGGATGATACCGAGTCCGGCCAGGTGTTGCGCGTAGCCGCAGAGGCCACCGCTCCTGAGAAAGTTCTGATTGCCGGGGTCGGGCGCGAAAGCGTGAAGGCTACCGTCGAGTTGGCCGAGGCAGCAGCGCGGTTCGCATACGACGCGGTATTGGTCCGGACGCCAACCTACTATGCCAGCCAAATGTCTTCAGGGGCTGTTCTGCATTACTTCCGCAGTGTCGCGGACCGCTCGCCACTGCCGGTTTTGCTCTACAACATACCCACATGCGTCCCATACCAGATCCCTATTGAACTGGTGGCTGAATTGGCGCAGCACCCCAACATTATCGGAATCAAGGATTCCAGCGGCAGTCTGGAGCGGATTCGCGCTGCAGTCGAAGCTACGCGCAACGCTCCATCGCGGACCGAGACGGTTACGCCCATCTTTGAAGCAGTGACCGCCCGCATGATAGCGCCCAGAACTGAGTCGGGCAGTGGCACATTTGTCTCGGCAGGGGATCTGGCAACAGGCGCGGCCACGGCTACGGCTCCTCCGGCGACGCCGCTCAAGACTCGAACCAGGGAGGTTGGTTTTCAGGTGCTCACGGGCTCGGCTGCCGGACTGCTCGAATCGCTCAAAGCTGGAGCCGTTGGAGCCATTCTGGCCTTTGCCGCTTGCGCCCCCCAGGCCTGCCAGGAGGTCTATCTTGCCTGGAAGGATCACGATCTGAGCCTCGCGGACGAGAAACAGCAGCGCATCTCGGCTCCTAGCCAGCGCATCGTAGGCAGCCTGGGCATCAACGGCGTCAAGTACGCCTGTGATTTCAACGGCTACTATGGAGGCCGCGCCCGCGCGCCGCTGCTCCCGATCTCAGCGGAAGAGAAGGCTGAAATCGAAGGATTGTTAACGGGAATCCGGAATTAGCAAGTACAGGACCACGAAAATTCTCGCAGACGGGAAGGGAATCAGCTACATTGAAGGTTCGCATTTTCCCGTTCAAAATCCTGCGAATCGGTACAGGCCCGCTTCCGATTGGCCGATGCCCTACCGAATTACCCGCACGTTGTAGGCGCTGGCCGTAGGCACCGCTGCGACAGAAGCACAGACTTTCACCGTCACCGTGCCGGCCGTGCTCACGTATCCATGCCAGAATATGCCGTCGCCCGGGTAAGAGACAGGCGCGACCACAACAGCCATGGAAGCCGTGGCTGCGGGGATTCTCACAGTGCCCGATGAGCAAGCTCCCGCGTTGAGCGCCGATCCGCCAATGCTGCCAGTCGTTCCCGACAGATATGGTTCAACAGCGGAACTGGTCGGTGGCGCAGGCGATGAGCTGGAGCAACCTGGGCCGGACGAGGAAAACCCCGAAGGACCAAAGGTATAGGTACAATGCGAGGCGTAGCCGGCGAATCCCGTGGCGCCTGCGGTCAGAGTCCAGGTCTGAGTGGTCGGGTTGTAGCCAAGTACATCTTCCGCCGGGGTCGGACCAACCACATTGCTGTTGGCCACTGTAAGAATCTGAATCGTTCTGTTCCACAGGGCGCACTGTGCCGCTGTGCCGCATCCCTGGAACACCGAGCCTTGTTTTGATCCTCCATTCGCTCCGAAGGTCGGAAAGACGACCTGCAATCCCGCCTGGTGCGGTCCAAATAGAGTGAAGCCGTGCGGCGTGGTTTGCAACCCACGGCCTGGAATGTAATACTCCGCCAGTCCCGGCGGCAGACCGTTATACACGGTTGGGTCATTTATGTTGTAGAACGCAGCTTCGTAATCGTTGCCAACAAAGCTTCCGCCGGTCTTGAAGACCATATTGAAATGCTGTCCGCCGGGCTGAAATTGGTTGAATATCATATTCAGACCAAACTGTTTGAAATTGAAATAGTGGGGTTGCTCCACCAGATCGCCGCTGCTGAACGTCCCAACATACGGTGTCGTCTTGATGGCCGAGCCGTCAATCGCTCCTGTGTCGTGGTTGTAAGCATCCAGGGTCATGGCCTGCGGGAAGATGTGGTACGGGTTCGACGTAACCACGGTCACGGTCGGATTGCCGCTGATTCCTGCACCGGGATTTACGATTGTGCAACCTGAAAGGCTGCCTTGCTTCACCGCTGTTGGTGTAACAATCGGCGCCGTTGTGTGCGTGATCCCGGATATTCGAATCTGTGGCACTCCTGTTCCCCAGGGCCCGTAGATGTAGCCCGAGCCCCCATTGGTTATTGTGCAAGCGCTGATCACGCCACCACTGACAATCACGCTCGCTGTTGCCCCCGAGCCACCCATCTGCGGCTGCGCCCTGGTGCCCGTTAAACCTCCGATATTTGCCTGGGGCGTGTAGAGGGTCAGGATGTTGCCGCGGGAATTAGATACGATGGGGAACACGACACGAATGGGGCCATTTAACCCGCTGTCCGTCGCCAGTCCGAGTCCATTCAGGTTTTCTGGCGTCACCGTATCGGCGTCGAATGAAAATCCGTATCCTGTAAGACCGCCCGAGGCAAGCGTGGAACCCGCATGTGTGGGATAGTTCAACTGATCTACCGTGATTGAGGTTCCTGTGGGGATTGCGGTAATGTGCGAGCAACCCCATTTGGTATCCCCAAATCGGAAAATGCAGACGATTTGGTTTACGGCGAAGCCCTTTGAACTCGCCACGGGAATGGTCACGTCGCTTCGCGGAAAGGAGTTTGCGCCCGTTGAAGCGTCGTCAATGCTTGCGGTGGTTGTCGTCGTCCAGGTGGTAACGCCGAACTGAGCATCCCAATTGGTGCTGCCTGACCCTGTGATGACGCCGCGTGCAATATTCGCCACATACCCCGTCGTATACGCTTGGGACAGGTCGATCAGGGCCACCCCATCTCCAAAGCTTCCCGCAACGCCGTTCGTCTGATGCGTATTGAACGTACAGGTCGCTGAGCAGGAGACGCTATAGATTTTCGCCTGGACAACATTGCCGGATTCTCCGTTATGGGAGTGCCAGGTGATCCCTTCATTCGCGCCCACTGACGAACCTACGCCGTAGCTGTCGCTGTAGATTCCGATCGTGTCGCCAGGGGAGTAGTGGTTGATCCGTGCAAGGCGGTCGTAGATTGTCCCCAATGTGTGAGAAGTCATCAGGGAAAGCTGGTTGACCTGATACGCCTCATCCCAATAGGAATCCCGTCCTCCTGAAAACACTGTGGTCTTGAGGAACAGTGCACTGGGGGTCCAGCTGCTTACGCCATTGCCGACTTTTGTGATGTTCTGTGCGAACGTTGGGGAAGAACCCAGAAATCGGGTCGGTGATCCGCCGAACTGATTCGACATGCCTTGGTTGCAAATGACTTGTGGTGCCCCCCACCGCCAATCGGTTACGCACCCGAGTGGATCAGAGTTCATTGGCCCCACGACCTGGCTCGTACTCATGAGAATGTTTGCCCCACCCCATGGCTGAGCCTCCGACTGCGAATAGAGCGCGGGAGCAACGACAGAGCACGCGTAGGCATGCAAGGCGCACTGCGCCAGTGACATCTTGATCCCGTTGTTGCCCGTACCCGCTGGCGACTGCCATTGTTCCGCAGAGAGCGTGGTTCCATTTGTAGAATTAGGCGCGTTCCCGGTAGCCTGAGCCGCGCAGATCATCGTTGAGGTCAACAAGAGCGCGATGGCGACTGGCGTAAAGGAAAGGTCAATTCCCGCCATCGCACGTAGCTCATCCGGCTCCATGCCGCCCCGCGTCATTCTTACAACGCTGCCGATCCCCAAGGCCATTAGCACCTCCAGATACCCTCAAAAATAGAAAGCCGTCTGTTGGTCGTACCATTTGGGTGAAGTCCCAGTATAGGGTCCATTCGTTGCACTCGCCGTTGTCTGAATCCAGTATTCAGGATAGGGATATGTACTCGTTCCAACCAGTGTGCAGCTGGTTCCGGCAGTGGCTGCGTTGGCCCATTCAACAGGCTCCCATGGATGACTCTATTCGTGCCGCTTGGAGTCATCCGTCCAAGTGCGACCGTTACGGGGGATACGCATCAGTCCGCCCCCAGGTTAAATGTGATCGCACTATAGGTAATCGACGTAGCAGTCTGGTTACACACTTGCCATGTCGCTGTATTGGCCGCTGTAGGCCACGCTTGGAATACCATCCCGCCCTTCGCGCCCCACCCGGTTAGAGACGCTGGATTACTCGAATAGCTCACAACGACCCGGCTGAAAGCTCCGGACGTGGTCAGGCCCGTGTCCGTCACCGTCGCTGGAGTGGAGCAACTATTGGCCCCCTGAGTTCCCGCCGATACGGTAACGGTGCCGCCCGCCACGCCCGCATAAATGCCTGTCACCTGTTGCCACGTGCAGGAGCCGCTTGAATAGGTCGCGCAAACCAGATCCATATAATAGCCATTCGGCAGAGATTGGTTCACACCCCCCGTGGTACGGATTGACCCGGCCCCGCTTGCGCCATTGTAGATAATCGAGGCCGCGTAAACATTGGTAATGGTAATGCGCCGCCCCAACACGCCGCCCGTGATGTTCTTCAGTGTCACCCCGTTGTAAAGCTGTATCAGAGATTGACTCGTGACGTCTGCCGTGGTCCCCCTGGAGATTTGCATAAAGCCCAGGTTCAAAGGCTCAGACGCTACGCCCGCGTTTCCGTTGCTGTTTTGCGTGGACACGGGCGCGGAACAGCTATTCTGCCCCCACTCAAACAAGCCGCCAGCTTCGCCCCTATTCTGGTCGCCCGCAGGAAGCGCATTGATCACAGAGGCTGTTCCGCCGATGCAGTGGTTGTTCGCAAACTTCCCACTTAAGTAAGTCGCATCTGTGTAGACGGGCGGAATCGACTGGGTGATATTGATAAGGTTATTTTCAATGTCCACCGAATCGGAATATTTTCCTGTAATCCGAATGGATGCACTGCCCGTACCGGAGTTCGTTCTGGTACAGTCGGCCTCGAAATAGCCATCTTTAATGCTGAGTTCAACGATATTCTCAGCGAAGACACTGGCACAACTGCCATTCGCCGCTGTCTGGCCGTTATGCTCTATCACGTTTGCATGGAGGGTGAACCTGGAAGTCGCTCCACTCCCATCAATCAGCGCGACGCCGTAGTTTCCATTGTTTTCAAACGTGCTATAGCTAATCTCCATCGCATTCTTGGAGCCAACCCCGTTCGAGTTGTTGCAGGTCGCCGTAGTCCCCAAACACCCCGGAGTCGCATGATCGGCTAGAAATCCATCGTTCGTCGCCTCATTCACCACCACATCATCAACTTGGCAGCTAATGCAGCGCCCTATGATGTGTATTCCGTTGGTAAAGCCCGGATTGATAGACACATGACGGATTTTCCTCTGGTCCGTGATCCAATCTATATCCACACGGCCCTGTAGTTGGATCGCGTCTTGACAGCCTGAAGCTCCAGGGCAATCGAATGATACGTTATCAAGCTCGAAATTCCAATTTTCCGTAGCAGCGTGGCCGGTATCCGCTGTGAAGGCCGTAACCGCGCAGCTTGACGCGATTGTGAACTGTGTGGGGGTCGCAGAAAGGACAGTTGCGAATCCACCATTGAGGCAAGAGGCCCCCGGCGTGGTAGTCAGGCCGTCGATGATAATTGGAGCCTCGCCAGGCGCAAAGTTATTTATTGCGGTGATAGTCGCCAGCCCACCCGAAGCCACCGAATAGCCAGTGATATACGACAATATTTGAATGCCCAGCGCGGGCAGGGATTTATTCAAAGGCTCGATTCCGACGCAGTTCTGATTCGCGCCCATCACTGTAACCCCGGTCGTAGGTTGGAAATTATCGAAATAGGTTCCGCAGGGGAGGAAGATGGTGCCCGATGAGTTTCCGTTCGCCACAAGCCGAGCATACGCAGCGGAAATAGTACCCGTACCGGGCACCGCGTACACGTAGGAGGTTGCAGCAGACTCAGCTGCCGGAGCGCCCGCCCGGTAATCGAGCCAGGAGCAGTGAGAACATTTTGCCGGATTCGTCCCATGCGGCCAGACAGCCAAAGAAGGATCAATCACGATAATGCAAGGCACCGCGAGGTTCGAGCCGCAAGCTGCTTGTGCGTTCGTGATCTTTGTCCCCACATCGGAACCGGGAAAATTGCGAGCGTAGAGAGTGTTATCGGTCTGAGCCGCGCAGACAGCAGCGCACAACAGGAAAAGGACGGGCAGAATCTTTCTCATCGGTCACCTTGCGTAGTGGGTGAAGCAGGGGAGCTAGGTACGCCCCAGCTTGTGTTTATTAGGTCAGGAGGCAGTGTGGAGGCCGGCTAGGCCGAACCGTTGCTTTTCCTCCGCAACAACAGCCGGAGCGGAGGCCGCTGAAGCCATTTCCGATGCAATGTCTTTATACGCGCTTTCGATGTCCGCGAGGAAGGTTTCCGTGAAGTCAGCGAAAAGGGATTGAGTTCTTGCCATCGCAACCATATTGTCAGGAATTTCGAGACCGTCCGTAGCAATGGCAACAGCACCATCAGTTCACAATGGAGAAGGCACGGCCATAAAGGAAGGCGATTTGTCGAGCGGGGGTGTGAGGGATGAATGGGGTGTGAGGGATGAATATTGAAGGTCCTTCCGGTTTTAATGTCCGATAACGTATATTCTGTATAGTCAAGCCGGATCTGAATCCGAGACGTCTATAACCCTATCCAAATTCCCTGCTTTCCCTGCCCCGGTCGTACTTCGCGATCTCAGATCATTGGAACTCTAATCCAACGGATTTGCGCTCATTCGCCTCGTCGCGTGGCTACATCTTATATCGGCCAAGGTCCTCGTCATTCAGCCCTTCCAACCAACCACGCAGTTGCTCAGCAGTCGGGCCTTCGGGTGGGCCGGAAGTGTTCAGTTTGGCGGTCTGCATCACCTGCTCGGTGACGTAAATCGGACAATCTGCGCGCAGCGCCAGAGCAATGGCATCAGAAGGCCTGGCGTCGATAGCCACTGGTTCATCTCCCTGCCTGAGCCATAAAACAGCAAAAAATGTTTCATCCTTAAGTTCCGTAATTACAACGCGTTCTAATGAAGCATTCAAGTTTCTAATTAAATTTCTGGTCAAGTCGTGGGTCATAGGACGCGGAGCGGCTACCTTTTCGATCTCGATAGCGATGGCGTTCGCTTCAAAAATGCCCACCCATATGGGCATTACCGTGTCTGAAGCAACGTCCTTGAGCACTACGATGGGCATATTGGTCGCGGGGTCCATCATCAGACCGCGTATCCTGACCTCGATATCCATGGCTTGCCCCTTTCTGCGCTCGACCGTCTGCCTTCCATCTTAGACGCATTCGCCTACAAGGCTGTTTGGAAATGCCCCTGTGATTCTCACCTGCAGGTAGCTGCCTGGCGCAGGCGCTATGGGCTGCCCGCAGGTAAAGTTGACCGGCTTGTTCTGGCTGCTACGGCCAATGACCTGCCCACGTGCTGGATTCAGTCCCTCAACCATCACCTCTAGAACCTGCCCCATGTGCTTGGCATAATTGATTCTCTGAATTTCCCGTTGCCGGTCCAGCAACACTTGCAGACGGTTGGACTTCTCTGCTTCCGGGATGGAATCAACCATCGTCAGCGCTGGCGTGTTAGGCCGCGGCGAGTATTTGAACCCGAAAACGCAATCGTACTCGACATGCTCCAGAAGGTCCATGGTCTGGATGAAGTCATCCGGCGTCTCCCCGGGAAAACCCACGATGATGTCGGTCGAGAGTGAGATCGGTCGGCGCGCTGCCTTGATCCAGGCAATCCGCTCCAGATACCACTCTGGGCTGTACTCCCGCGCCATGAGTTTGAGTACTCGCGCAGAGCCTGATTGAACGGGCAGATGCACGTGGTCGCAGAGCGTGGGTATGGCGTCGATGGCCTCGACAATATCGCGGGTAAAGTCGCGCGGGTGGCTGGTGGTAAACCGCACCCGGCGGATTCCAGCCACCTGCCCCACAGCGGCCAACAGCTCGGCGAAGCTGCACTTTCCTTCAGGATCGCGGTAGCTGTTTACGTTCTGGCCCAGGAGTTGTATCTCCGTATAGCCCTGATCGGCAATGCGGCGCGCTTCTTCCAGCACCGACGAGGACGTGCGGCTACGCTCTTTGCCGCGCGTGTAAGGCACCACGCAGTAGGCGCAGAACTTGTCGCAACCTTCGATGATCGTGATGTAGCCGCGGTATTGGCTCTGGCGCGCGGTGAATTCGGTCTCAAACGTCTCGTCGGTCTGTCGATCGTCAAGTCCGGTGATTCGGTTCTCGCCAGCTTCGAGCCGGGTAAGCATCTCCGGCAGTTTGCGGTAAGAGGCAGATCCCGAAACCAGCGAAACGTACGGCGCCCTCTCGAAGATTTTCTCGCCCTCTTGCTGAGCCACGCACCCCAGTACGCCAAAGCGCTTGCCCGCCTTGTGCAGCTTCTTGTGATCGTTGAGGCGGTTGAAAACCTTCTGCTCTGCCTTGTCCCGGATCGAGCATGTGTTGTAGAGGATCAGGCCGGCATCTTCCTCTGACTCGACCTGGCTGTACCCCTGCTGCCGGAGTGTGCCAATCACTTTTTCGGAGTCATGGGCATTCATCTGGCAGCCGAAGGTCTCAAGATAAAAGGTTTTTTCGGTTGCCATAGCAATCCCAAGTATACCGTGGTGCGGGTTGTAGACGCGCGAGTTCCCTGTCCGGCGGCGGCCTTGGGCGCTGCTTCAGCGCAACCCGGTATGCAGGTAGGCCAGCAGCGCAGCCATCTGCTCCTCGGTAAAACGGCCGTTGAAACCCGGCATCATTCCTCTCCCGGCCAATACATTCTGGCGCACTGCCGCATCCGTGGCCGGAATCCCGCTGGGGAGCGTTTTGCGGTCAAAGACACCGTGCAGGTCTGGCGGAACCTTCTTCAGAGCCAGATCATTGTCCTCATGGCAGTGGGCGCAGCGCACTTCATAGAGGTGCTTCCCTGCCGCCTCCTGTTGCGTAAGCGCCGGTGCCGAATGGCAGCCAGACAGGCACATGCCCACACTGGCCGCCATTCCCGCGCAAGTCGCTGCCCAGCCGCCAAACTGCCGGATCGGTGGAACCACGCTGCCTCTACGCCTTCTGGGAAAACTGTCCGCTCACGTAGTCCCAGTTGAGTACCTGGAAGAAAGCCTTCACGTAGTCGGCGCGCCGGTTCTGGTACTTCAGGTAGTAGGCGTGCTCCCACACATCCACGGTAAGCACCGGCGTGTGACCCAGGGTCAGAGGGCTGTCCTGGTTGGAAGTAGTCTCAATGGCCACCGTGCCGTCCGGCAACTTCACCAGCCAGGCCCAGCCGCTCCCAAACACGCTCAGGGCGGCTGCGGTGAGCTTGTCCTGAAAGGTGGAAAGCGAGCCGAACTTGGCGTCAATGGCCTTGGCCAGTTCGCCACTTGGCGCCGCGCCGCCCTTGCCAAGCGTCGGCCACCAGAAGGAATGGTTGGCATGGCCTCCGCCCTGGTTTCGGATGGCGGTGCGCGCAGCCTCTGGCACGGCATTCAGGTTGGCAACCAGTTCCCAGACAGTTTTCCCTGCCAGTTCAGGATGGGCGGCCACGGCAATGTTGAGGTTGTTCACATAAGCCTGGTGGTGCTTGTCGTGGTGCAGGTGCATCGTGGGGGCATCAAAGCTCGGTTCGAGCGCGTCATACGCATAAGGCAGAGGCGGCAACGTGAAAGGCCCTGTGGGGGCCGCGGCGGGAGCTGCAGCAGCAGTTTGGCCGCCGGGGAATCCCTCGGCACGCAGGGTTTCAGCGAGTAATGCGGCGCTGGTTACAGCGCCAATCTGCAGCATAGCGGTTCTGCGATTGATCGACGACATGGGATGAGATTCCTCCGAAGGGTTTGTGTTTGGGAAGCCGGCGACAGCAAGCTTCGCCGGAAGAAGGACCGTTGCATCAGTCTGATGCGGACGACGCGACAAGGTCAAGTGCGCTCATTGATTTGGGGGAAGATCGTCACAACTATCTCTTGCGTCCGGCCCTGGGCAAGTATTCTGGTCCCATGACGCTTCCCTCTTTAGCTCAGATCCGCGAGGCACAGACCGTGGTCTATCGTCACATGCCAGCCACGCCGCAGTACACGTGGCCACTGATCAATGAACGGCTTTCGGCTGGGCAGCGGCCCGGGACCGAGGCCTGGATCAAGCATGAGAACCACACGCCGGTTGGCGCCTTCAAGCTGCGTGGGGCGCTGGTCTATATGAACTGGCTGAAGCATACGCAGCCAGATATCAACGGCGTGGTGGCGGCCACGCGCGGCAACCACGGTCAAGGGGTGGGCATGGCAGCCCGGCTGCTCGGTCTGAAGGCGGTTATCGTTGTTCCCCACGGAAACAGCATTGAGAAGAACCGCGCTATGCTGGCGCAAGGTGCCGAGCTGGTGGAACACGGCCATGACTTTCAGGAGTCGCTGGAGTTTGCCCGCACTCTAGCCAAAGAGCGCGATTTCGCAATGGTAGACTCCTTCCACGAACAATTGGTGCTGGGTACATCCACCTACGCGTTGGAGCTCTTTGAGTCGGCGCCCCCGCTCGATATTGTCTATGTGCCCATTGGACTTGGCTCGTCGATCTGTGGCATTGCGGCGGCGCGCAACGCTCTGGGGCTCACGACGGAAATTGTCGGTGTAGTGGCTGCCGAATCCCCTTCCTACGCGCGCAGCTTCAAACAGCGCAGGGTTGTGGATGCGCCGTCGTGCACCGCAATCGCCGACGGTTTGGCTTGCCGCAAGCCCAACCCCCTGGCAATGGAAGTCCTCTGGGACAATGTCGTTCGCATCGTCGAGGTTTCTGACGCTGCGATCGCTGTGGCCATGCGTGCCTATTACCAGGACACGCACAACCTGGCCGAAGGCGCCGGAGCCGCTGCGCTGGCTGGAGCGCTTGAAGAAAAGAGTAGCCTCCAGGGAAAGCGGATCGGGATTGTGCTCACCGGCGGCAACGTAGACCGCGAGATCTACGAACGCGTGTTAGCCGGGGCGCTGTAACGAGGAAAAAATGAAACAGAAGCCAGAGAGTCTTACCCCGATGGATCATGCGGCCCAGAACCGCTGTTTTGGTTGCGGCCATGCCAATCCCACCGGACTGCGCCTCGAGTTCCTGCTCGCCGCAGACGGCACTGTCGTCTCCCTGGCGACGGTGCCGGAGAGCTTCGAGGGCCATCCCGGCTTCTTGCATGGTGGCATCATCGCCACGCTGCTGGACGAAACCATGAGTAAGGCCGTGCGGGCCCGCGGCCTGACAGCCATGACCCGGCAGATCGACATCGACTACCTGCGTCCGGTTCCCTCCGGCGTGCCCCTCCGCATGGAGGGCCGCGTTGTCCGCAATGAACGCCGCAAACATTGGACCAAAGCAAAGATCTTGAGCGCGGAAGGAGCCACGCTGGCGCAAGGCAAAGGCCTGTTCATCGAAGTGAGCGCCCAATAATAGAACTCTGGGACGGCCCGAAGGCCGCCCCGCCTTGGCTTAGTGAATCATGTTGATGGTTTCCTGGGTCACGGTGTCAAACGTGGTGACCGCCTTGGAGTTGGCCTCGAAAGCGCGCTGAGCGATGATCAGGTCGGAGAACTCGGCGGAGATGTTGACGTTGGACTCTTCCAGAGACCCATCCGTCACCGTCCCGAGACCGCCCGCTCCCGAGAGGCCAATCGAGGCCGATCCGCTGGCTAGAGTCGTTTGATAATCGCCAGCGCCCTCGAGCGTCAGTCCCTGCACATTGGCCACGTTGGCCAACGCCAGTTGGCCCACTACCTGGGTCTGGTCATTGGAATACGTCACAGTGACGGTACCGTCGGAGCCGACCGTAAAGCTCTGATACTCGCCGCTGGTGTAGCCGTTCTGGGTGGTCTCGGAGACTGCGGAGGCCGTGGCCACCTGGCTGATCGTGGGCGCGCCGCTGGGCCCCAGAAGATTCCAGTTGATGCTCAGGTTGTTGGCTTGGTCGGCCAGCCCGTTAAAGGTCAGTGGAATCGATGAGATGTCGCCGGCGCCGGTTCCCACCGGGGTTGCGGCTACAGGCACCGGGGCTGTTTGTGCAACCGTGGTCAGGTCGCCGTCCCCGTCGAAGGTCAAGGTTCCGGTCACCGGCGTTGAGACTCCCGAGGCAAAGTCCGATGCCGGCAAGGAAGCCGAATAGCTCCAGGTGTTCGCACCCGTCTGGGTATAGGTCACCGTAGCCACGTGGCTGATGCCCAGGGAATCATAAATCGTGATCTGAGCCGGAAACTGAGTCCCAGCGGCAGAGGCGGCATCCAGGTTGGCGGTCATGTTGAGGGTAGTTGTGGCCTGCGGCTGCTGCACCTGGCCGACCGGGATATTGATGGCCGTCAGTGGCGCGTTGGTGTTCACCACCCCGTTCACGGCCGGATAGCCCATCACATTCTGGCCGCCCGCAGTCACCAGATCGCCGCTCGCGGCAAGCGAAAAATCGCCGGCGCGTGTGTATTCCTGGGTCGCGCCGTTGTCAACCACAAAGAAGCCGTTCCCGTTCAATGCCACGTCGGTGGAAGTCCCGGTCGAGCTGATGGTTCCCTGCGTGAAGTCCGTGTCAATGGAGGACACCGTAGCGCCCGCGCCCTCCTGGATCGGATCGCCCGACCCCTGCGAACCAATCTGCTGGTAGAAGAGGTCGGAGAAATTGACCGTCTGGCTCTTGAAGGCCGTCGTGTTCATGTTGGATAGGTCGTTGGCAATCGTGTTCAGCGCCGTCGAATCGGCGTCGAGGCCAGTAAGCGGAATGGAAAAACTTGCCATCGTAAATCTCCTCTGGGTGTGATCGAGCGTTGGTGCAGGCCTTGGCGGCCGGCAAGTGAGCAAACTCTATTCAGCGCCGGGCAGCCTGCCCGTGATGGACTGCGCATGGGACCGCCCGTCCAGGGCATGGGCCACGCGCTGCGCCGCAGGATTCACCTCGGGCACGCTGAGATTGCCGGGGATGTGTTTGGTCGCGAAGGCTCGGGACGTGGTTGTGCTGGCAGTAGCCGCGCTGGAAGCGCCGAACTGGCTTGCTCCCAAGCCGCCTCCCTTGTGCGCGGTCGCGGCGTTTGATCCAGTAATGCCCGGCGTTGCTCCGCTGGCATCACTGGAGGTGGAGCTGCCTGAACTGCTGGTTGAGTCTCCCAACGCGGTCGACACATTCTGGTTGATGCTGATCAGTTGCTCCAGACTGTTCACCTGGACGAGTTGGTCAATGTACTCGTTGGGATCGGTATCCGCGGTCGGGTCCTGGTTCTGCATCTCCGTCACCAGCAGAGTGAGAAAGTCATTGGCCGAAATGGTGGATGAATCGCTGCTCGAATCGTTTGAACTGTCTGTACTGCTCGTGCCGCTCATACCGGCCATCGGCGTCGCGCTCACGCCCTTGAGGGCTTGTCCCGCCGCCATAGTGTGATTCCAAATCCCTGTTGCCGCTGCCATTTTGCCTCCCTGCCTTGTCTGTGCCCCACTGCTGCTCCCCGGTTTGTCTCTACTCCGTTCCGACTTGTCTCAGTTCGCGCCTCGAACCTGTCTGATCGCTGAACTCAAGCCATCACAGAAATGTGAAGCCCTCCCGAAGTGGATGGTGGTGTGCTAACGTCCTGCCCTCTGGCCTGTGCCGGAATCGTCGCCGCCGTGAAGGCAGGTACGCCCGTCTCCGTGCTGGATTGCTGGCCCGCATTCTGTCCTGTACTTTGACCGGCTCCCTGCTGCATGTTTTGACCCGCATTCTGGTCCATGGCGGACTCAACGGCCCTCCCGTCGGGCGCGGCCAGCGTGAGCGTTTCCACCGGCGTGTGATGCTCGGCGAGATAGGCGTTCAATCCCGCCATGTGGCCGCCAAGTGCCTGCGCCGCATCTGCCGAATCGGGAACCAGAGCGGCATGGATGCCTCCTCCACTCAGACCCGCACGCACCGACACCCAACCCAGGGCAGGGTCCTGAAACCCAGCCTCGGCCCGTTGACTTCCTGCATGAATCCAGGTGGGCGTGCCTGAGGCGGCCTGCGCATCCAGCGCGGCAAAGGTCTCGCGCCGACCGGCAATAGTCGGCGTGCCCGCCGTCGTTGCCGCGATGTCGCCTGCGGTATTCCCTGCCCCAAAAGAGCCTGCCGGGGTGCGCGATAGCGTGGACCCATCCAGCGCCGAACTGTCGGGCTGTGCCACGGGGGGTGGATGGCCTTGCTGCTCAGCTGGTGAGAGAGTGCTGGCCGCCTGAGCCGCCCGGGGCGTGGTTTGCCCTGAGGTTCGCGCGCTACCGGCAAGCCCCGGCTTCTTCTCGATCGCAGGCATCGACTCCTGCTGGCTCTGGAACTGCGCCTCGATCGGATTCTGCCCCTGAGCGATCCTCTGGAGCGGACTCTCTGCGTGATCTTGTGTTTGGCTCGATGCCGGGGACTCGTTCCTGGCAGAGCCGATTTCCTTTACGCCTGAAGTCGTGCTGTTCACATCCCCATTTGGCAAGTCGCGGACCACGGAAGCATTCGGTTTGTCATTCCCAATGACCGATTCTCTTTCGGCTGAATGAACTCCTGCAGGGTCCGACAATCCTGCGACCGTCGCAAAGATATCTGAGGTCGAGCGGGTCGGCTGAAGGAAGTTCCGGCTCGCACTCCCCGGCAATTCATGCGCGAGATTGGAAAGTGAGGAGGGCTTCTCAAGTTCGGTGCCATGTGTCATTGGAGGGACGCTGCCGGGCGTCGGCGTCTCCCTAGTGACAATCCCCGGAATTGCCGCTACAGGCGCAAAAGCTGCTTCGACTGAGTCTGCTTGAAGCTTCGTGCTGTGATGAGTGTTGGCTGAGTGCGAGTCTGCAGAGGCTTCTGCCGCGGTGGTGCTGCCCGTATTTTTCACAACTGGATGGGTCGCGGCCTGCCTGCTCTCGCGCGTTGCATTGCTGGAAGCCGCAATTTCGGTCCGAGCGTGCGCCGAAATCCAGCTTCCTCCGCCAGTCGCAGCGGTGTCCTGTTCTTCTTGCCGTGTTAAAGGCTGGATTGCTGCGTTTCTTTTGGAGGCTGCGCCACCAACGAGGATTGAATTTGCTCCGGAAGCTTTCCCGGCAGTGTCTGGTTGAGTCGCTTGGCCAACCGTTTCGTTTTGATCTGCACCGGTCTCTTCCTCGGTAGGCCCAACCAAACCGGCGCCCAGAGAAGCGAGCAGCGACTGCCAACTGGAGCGAAAACTCTCCGGGCCAGCAACACTCCCCGTAGAAGAACTCCCAGCAGTCTCACCGGCCAACGCTGCCGCTTGTGCCCTCCCCGGCTGCTTTGCCGCAACCGTGCTCTGGTCCGGCCCGGGTCGGCCTCCCGAAACAACCTCGATTCCTGCGGCAACCGTCATGGGATGGTTCAGGGCAGGAATAGTGCCAAAGGAAGTGAGCGCAGGTTAGAGCATTGTCAGGAATGGGAGGATCAATTCTCGTCCAGGAAGGCGGTAGGCCTCTATCCGGATCTCCCCCTCAAGTGTTCCCCCATTGTGCGCTCGTTTGCCGCGCTGCCTGACGGCGGCTCGACCGGCCGGTCCGGCTGCGCTTCGCCCTTTGTCCGATGCACTCTGGAGCTGTACCAGTCGTCGAGCGCTTGCTGACTGCGACGGCTGGATTCGATGGCGTCCCGTGCTTCGGTCTCCCGGATGAGAGTCTCTGCCTGTCGGCGCTCCACCCTATCCTCCAGGAATTTCTGCTGCAGTGTAGCTATGTTGAGCTTCGAGGTTGCTATCCTCGCAGCCAGCGCCGCGCTACCTCTCGTGGCGGCTCGCGTCTCCTCAAGACCGGCCAGCCGGTCTGTGAATTCGCCGGTGTGGGCGCTGGCCGCGACCAGCCGCCGGCCTCGCCGATCCCGCTCGGCGGCAGCCGTCAATGCCCGTTCCAGGCGGTTAAGTTCGCCAAGTGCTGCCTCCAGCGCCAGGCGGCTCTGTTCCTCTTCAAGATCCCGGATGCGGAGCAGGCGGCGCAGTGCACGCGAAACAGCCATGGCTCATACCTCCGCAGCCAAGGCGGCGAGACGGCGCACGCAGTCGGCAAAATGGACGCGCTCGTGCGCGTCCTGCGTCATAAAGGCGCGCATCGCATCCCGGGCGCGCAGTGCGCGGTCCAGGTCCCGGTCTGACCCTGGTTTGTAGGCGCCAATGCGCACCAGGTCCTCCGAGTGAGCGTAGACAGCCATCAACCGGCGCAGGAGCGCAGCCTGCTCGCGATGTTCGGGCTGGGTGACCGCCGGCATCAACCGGCTGATCGAGTCCAGTACCTCAACTGGCGGATACCACCCCTCGGCTGCCAGAGCGCGGGAGAGCACTACGTGTCCGTCCAGCAACGACCGTACGGCATCAACCAGCGGATCCTGCTGATCGTCGCCTTCCATCAGCACGGTATAAAAAGCGGTGATCGAGCCCACGCGGAACTGCCCGGTGCGCTCTACCAGCCGCGCCAGCCGGGTAAAGACAGACGGCGTGTACCCTTTCGCTGTAGGCGGTTCCCCTGCCGCCAAACCGATCTCCCGTGCGGCCATGGCGAAGCGGGTCAGCGAATCGAGCACCAGCAGCACATGCTTGCCTTGAGCGGCAAAGAACTCCGCCACCGTGGTGGCGGCCAGCGCCGCTCTCATGCGCATCAGCGGCGACTGGTCGGAGGTCGAGACCACGACCACCGAGCGCGCTCGTCCCTCTACGCCGAGCGCGTCATCGAGAAACTCGCCCACCTCGCGGCCGCGCTCGCCCACCAGCCCCACAACCGTTACATCCGCCTCGGTGTTGCGCGTCATCATCCCGATCAGTGTGCTCTTGCCCACTCCCGAACCACCGAAGATGCCCAGCCGCTGGCCCCGGCCCACGGTCAGCAAAGCATCGACCACACGGATTCCGGTGCCCAGTGGGGTGCGAATGGGCGCACGGTCGAGCGGGGAACGTACCGCTCCGTCCAGAGGCAGAGTCTGACAGACAGCCGGAGGCCGGCCCTCATCGATTGGCATGCCCAGCGCATTCAGCACCCGGCCCATCAGCGCCGGACCCACCTCGATCTCGGGACGGGCACCCAAAGCCGCTACGGGATCTCCAAAGCGAATGCCCTCCGTCGTCTCTACCGGCATTGACAGCACATTGGACCCGCGAAAGCCGATCACCTCGGCCAGATGCGGCCGGCCAAACTGGTCCTGGATCTCGCAGCACTCGCCCACTGAGGCCAACGGGCCAGCCGACTCGATGGTCTGACCCACCGATTCGAGTACCTGGCCGCGCCATCGCCAGGGCTGGCTGCGGTCTAGGCGCGCGAAATAGCGGGCCAGATATGGTCTCATGCGAGGTTCTCCCGGATCGCTCCCTCCACCTTATCCGCACCGGTCACAGGCTCTGCCCTGTGTCCACCGGCACGGTCAAAGAAGCCACGCTCAATCTCCCCCAGTTGGGCGCGAATCCCCAGATCCACTGAGCCCATCTCCGTCTCGATCGCACAGTCGCCCAAGCGCATCCCATCGCCGGCAAGGACGACGGGCTTCACGGCCAGATTCGGCAGCAGGGCAATGGTTTCGGTCCACAGGTCCAGTTCGGCCGATGGCACCCGCAGCCGCACTTCGGTCGCCCCGGAGAGTTGGCCCAGCGCCACCCGTACGGCTCCTGTCAGCAGCAGCGGGTCCATCTGCGCCTCGCGGCGTAGAATGCGGGCTGCCAGCGCTAGAGCCAACTCCACTACCTCATGCTCGACTGCTTGCAGATACCGGTCGCGCTCCAGGGCAAAGCTCTCGATCAACTCGGCGGCCTGCCGCACGCGCCGCTCGTCCGCAGCCGTTTGGGTCGCAGCCTGCGCATCGCGCTCCATTTGGCGGCCCTGCTCACGACCAGCCTCGAACGATCGCCGCGTCTCTTCCAACAACCGCCGGTCAAACTCCTTGCGTTGCCCGGCGTCAACTGTCCCGCCGGCCCGAGTCTCCCGTTCCTCCGGACTCCGGCCCGATTCCCCTGCCGGTTCCGTACCAGCCCAGCCACCTTGGGTTGCAAAGGATGGTTCGTCGCGGCCCGCCGGATATTCGAAGATCTCGATTTGCGCGGGGTCTTCCGGTTGTGGTGCCGATTCCATCACCTGCAAGGAGTCCATCGTCCATTCCCGTTATCACGGCCCTGTTTTGCTCTCTAACCCTCTGAGAGCGGTCCAATCAGGCGAGCATTTCGTCGCCGGTCTCCAACTTCAGAATCACTTTGCCCTCGGCCTCCAGCCGCCGTGCCAGGTTGAGAATCTCCTGCTGGGCCTGGGCTACTTCGCGCGAGCGAACCGGACCCAGTACCTCCATGTCCTCTTTCAACATCTCCACAGCTCTTGAGCTCATCGCCTTGAATATCTGGGCGCGTAGCTCGTCATTGGCTCCACGCAGAGACAGCGCCAACTGCCGTTTATCCACCCCGGAGACAATTTCGCGAATGGTGGCCGGTGGCACCGTGACAAGGTCCTCGAAGGTAAACATCAGGTTGCGGATGCTCAAGGCCAGTTCTGGCTGTTCCTCTTCAATGGATTCGAGAATTTTCTTCGATTCCTCGGCATTCAGCCGGTTAAGCAGGTCGGCCACTGCCTTGAACCCGGAATAGCTTTTGCGCGCCGTGTCGCCTACGTTTTCCAGTCGCCGATGCAGAATGTGGGCTACCTTCTGGGCCATCTCCGGCGAAAACTGACGCATCTCAGCCAGCCTTTGGATGGAGATGACCTTGTGATCTTCGCTCAGGTTATCTAGCACCATCGATGCCCGCCGCGGGTCCAGATGCGCCAACACCAGCGCGATGGTCTGCGGATGCTCGGAGTCGAGAAGTTTGCCCAGTTGCTGAGGGTCGGTGAGCTGCAACTTGGCCAAATTGCCCTGGGCGGCTTCCTGGGAGCGGCGAACCAGCATCAGCAAGTCCTCGGCGCGCTCCTTTCCAAAGCTCTCGGTCAGCAGGCGGCTGGCGTAATCCAGTCCCCCGTGGACCATGAAGTTCTGCGTCTCCAGCAACTCCCAAAATTCCTCCAGAACCTCAGAAGAGAGTTCAGGTGTAACCCCGCGCAGTTCGGCAAGTTCAGCGGTAAGCCTCTCCACGTCGGGCTCCGGCAGGGCCCGCAGGATCTCCTTGGCCAGTTCCTCGCCCACAGCAACAAGAAGGATGGCCGCCTTTCGCAATCCGGGCATATTCGCTGACTGGCGGTGTCTTGCTGCCCCGATCTCGTTTTCCCGCTCGGCCAAAGCCCCGGTCCTTTCCCTTCTCGCGCTCTTTCTCTACCCTTATCCGGCTTGTCTATGGTCCCGGACTAGTCGGAGTGAATCCAGCTCTGCAACAGGCGCGAACTCTGCGCCGGTTCCCGCTTGAGGTGCCCGGTGATCTGTTCGAAGATTTCCTGGTTTCTCACCCGCTCGGGATCAGCCTCTGCGGGCTCCAGTGAGCTCAGGGCAACCTGTGCAGCCGCTGTTCCCGGCGGCAACTCCCTGGCTACTTCTTTTTTGGAAACCGGCGCTCGCCCGGCGCGGCGAAGGGCGGGACGTACCCCAAAAGCCACGACAACCAGCAGCCCCGTCAGCAGAGCGACGTACTTGACCAGAACCGGCGAATTCTCGACCGTGGCTAGCGACTGGCGAAGCAATGAAGCCGGCTGCTGGGAGCGGTTTTCATCGAATGCAAGGTCCTCGACCGTCAGCATGTCTCCGCGCGCGGCGTCAAAGCCCACCGCCGCCTGGGCCAGTGCGGTCAGGTTGTGTAGCTCATCGCTCGACCGGGGCTGCCAGGTTGCGGGCTTGCCGCTTGTAGCGGCCTGCGCCAGGCGGTCGTTCACCACGATCGCCGCTGTGAGCCGCCGCACGCGTCCAGGATTCTCAATCACATGGCGCACCGTTTTCGACGCTCCGTAGGTGCCGGACTCGGTTTTGGAACTTTCCGGCGTTGTGCTTTGCTGCGGATACACGGGCAGGGTCTGGGAGTTGGGCGCGTTCGAAGCGGTCCCCGGAACTCCCGCCGCCACCGGTTTGCCGCCGCTGGTCTGCTCGGTACGCTGCATGGAAAGAGTCACCGTCTGGTCCGGATCGTAGCTCTCCTGAGTCTCCTCGGTGGCTGCCGGATCGTAGTCCAGGGTTACTGAAGCGCGCACGTTGCCTGCCCCCGTCACCGGCTCCAGGGTGGAAACCAGCTTTTCCTCGAGCGCCTGTTCGGCGCTCAGGCGCATCGCATCCGCAGTCTTCGGACCCAGCCTGAGAAGGCCAGCCGCATCCACCAGCACTACGCGCTCGGGCGTCAGGCCATCGACGGCGGAAGATACCAGATTGCGAATTGCCTCCGCCTCTCCGTCGGCCAGCGAGCGATGGCGCAGCTTGAGCACCACGGAGGCTTTGGCCGGACGCTCAGTCTCGCGAAACAACGAATCGTGAGGCAGCACCAGATGAACTCGTGCCGATTCCACATCGGCCAGCGATCCCACGGTGTGTTCGAGTTCGCCCTCGAGTGCCCGCTGATAGTTGACCTGCTCGTCAAACTCCGAGCCCACCCAGTTGGGCTTGTCGAAGATCTCAAAACCCATCCGTCCGCTCTTGACCCCACCCTTGGCGGCGGTCAAAAGGCGGGCCTTGTCCAGTTGTGCGGCCGGAACCCGGATGCCCGTTCCGCTAGCCGTGGGCTCAAACGGAATCTGCGCTTGCGTGAGGGTCTGGCTCATCTGGCGCGCGTCTTCCGGGTCGAGGTCGGCATACAGCGTGCGCCAGTCAGTGCGCAGAGCGAACCACAGCACACCGCCCGCCAGAACAGCAAGCAGGATTGCGGCCAACAGAGCCCAACTGCGCTGTGCGGGCTGCATCTCCGCCCAGCGGACCCTCGTCCACCCCCACACTGCGGCAAGCCGATCGGCCAACTGGGGCTGTCCGGGCTTAGCCGCTGCGCTCTTCTCCAACTGTGTCCCGGTGGCCATAGTTCCCGTGTCCCGCCGTTATCGTGCGTCGTACTCCTAGAACTGCATTCCGATCACCTGCTGGTAGGCCTGGACGGCTTTGTTGCGCACCGCCAGCGCCAGTTCGAAGGCCATGCTCGCCTTCTGCGTAGCGATCATCGCTTGATGCACGTCCACGCCGGAACCAGTCATCAATCCGGTCACGGCGGCGTGGGCCTGATCGTCGAGCTGGGTCACCTGGCCTACAGCGTCGGTGAACAGGTCCGCAAACGGAGTCGGCGCGTTGGCTTGGCCGCCTGGTGACACCGTGCCCTGGGGCGAGCCGGAACCGGACAGACTGGATAACGCCGGAGCTGTGGTGTCAATGGGGTTCATTGCAAATTGCATCGGTCCTCCCTGCGTTTCCCGTTCCTCGGCTTATCCGCCCCAAGGCCGCGATGCCATCACCAAGCCCTACGACTTGGCAATCTCCAAGGCTGCGGTGATCATGCCCTTCTCGGCCTGTACGGCGGAACCATTCAGACCATATGCACGTGTCGCCCCCATCAGGTCCACCATCTCTGTGAGGGGATTAATGTCCGGATAGGAGACATACCCATCGGGTCCGGCGTCGGGATGACCGGGATCGTAGCGCTTGAGCGAGGGCGACGGGTCTTCCACCACTCCGGCGATTCGCACGCCCGGAGCCACGGGTTCCCCGCCAGCCGGATTGACTGGGAGCAAAGCGCCAGAGGCAAGCGGCCCAGAGGTCATGCCTCCTGAAGCTGCGGTCATCGAGTCGAGAAATCCTGAATCACCCTGAGTGGCGGCAAAGACCACATGCTGGCGGTGGTAAGGGCCACCCGAAGGGGTTCGCGTGGTTTCCGCGTTGGCCATGTTAGCCGCCACCACCTCGGCGCGCATGCGTTCGGCTTGCATGGCGCCGCCCGAAGCCTCCATCAATCCAAACAGATTCATCGTGGCTGCTCCTTCCTGCTTCTTGTTCCACCGGCTTCACTCTGTCGCTTTAGTCACTGTCCCACACTGGCTACTTCCCGTCCGCGTGGATGGCGTCCATTACCCGCTGATTCTCCCCGCGCAACAGTGCCACGCCGGCCTTGAACCTGAGTTGCGCCTCGGCCAGATTCAGGCTCTCGCGGTCCATGGAGACATCGTTGCCGTCGGGGCGGGCGATCAGCCCATCCACAGCCTTGACCCGCACTTGTCGCGGAGCGCGTCCCTGGTCCACGTCGTCCATCGCTTCCCGCATCTCGGCTTCGAAGTCCATGCCTACGGCGTGGTAGCCGGGCGTATCGATGTTGGCCATATTGGCCGCCGTCAGCTTGGCTTCATCCGCGGCCAGGTCCAGATACCGGGCCAGTTGGTCGCTCAACCGGGTTTCGATCTGCATGCTCATTGCATCTTCCCCAGAGTGGATCGCTCAGTTTACCGTCAGTCCAAAGTCGATCTCTCGCGCGGTAATCACTGATTCTTCGCCGGCCAGAATTGCGCCCCGCTCCAGAACGTGTTCCAGTTCGCGGACATTGCCGGGCCAGTCGTGCGCGGCGAGTTTGCTCAAGGCTCCCGGGTCGACGCGTTTGACCGGCTCCCCGCGGCCCATCCGCTCCATGAAGTGGTCCACCAGCAGGGGGAGATCCTGCGCGTGCTCAGCCAGCGACGGAGTGCGGATGAGGAAGACCGCCAGCCGGTAGTAAAGGTCGGAGCGGAAGCTGCCCGTTTGCGTGAGCTGGGCGAGTGGCCGGTGGGTGGCGGCCACGATCCGAACATCCACCTTTGCGGTTTCATTGTCACCCACCCGCTGCAGTTCGCCGCACTCCACAAAGCGCAGGAGCTTGGCTTGCAGGGCGAGCGGCATCTCGCCGATTTCGTCCAGAAACAACGTGCCGCCGTCTGCTGCCTCGATCCGTCCGACGCGACCTTGCACTGCGCCCGTGAATGCGCCGCGCGTGTGGCCGAACAGCTCGGCTTCGAGCAGCGCTTCTGGAATAGCCGCGCAGTTGATCGCCACAAAAGGCTTCCGGTTTCTGGTCGACAGCCGGTGCAAGGCCTCGGCAACCAGTTCCTTGCCGGAACCGGTAGGCCCTTCGATGAGCACCGGCGTTAAGCGTGGAGCCACGAGGCGGATGCGGCGGCTGATCTCGAGCATGCACGGGGCGTTGCCGATCAGTTCCGGAAGACGTTCCGTGGCCTCCGGCTCACTCGCGTGCAAGTACGAATCCGTCCGGACCAGTACGGCCGGCAGAGGCAACAGCTTCTTATCCGTCATCGAATTCACAGGATCCTGAGCAGCAGAGGTTGCCGGAGCAGCAGCAGAATCAGCAGAGGCCGGGCATGCATCCACGGCAATCCTGCCGCAAGCGGGGTTTGGCTTGATGAGCGCAGGCGCCGTGTTCCATACCGCTGTATCCGTGTCCTGGCTGCGCCGCAGGGCATAGAGCAACTCCTGCCGATAAGGCCCACGGGGACTCTCCTGTCCCGGAAAACTGCCTGTGGTCACCAAGTCCACCTGCGGAAAAGATCCACGGAAGTCCTTGAGGAATTCAGTTAGATCGAGATCGGGCAACCATGAGTCGACGATGATTGCCTCTGGGGAAGAGACTTCTGCTTCGGCCCAAGCCTGGGCGCCACCCTCAGCCTCGCGCACCTGCCAGCGCAGGCCGGTCAGGATCTCTGAGAGCCGCTGGCGGAAGCTGCGGTCGGCGCTGGCCACCAGCGCGGTGCGCGGCCGGGGGCGGAGGATAGGGGGAAGAACGGAAATCGGAACAGGTTGCATGGATATTCTCCTAGCCATCAAGCGGGTTTAAGAAAGCAATTGCACTTCAGTTACCTGGCCGGCTGCTGTCTGTCTGGCTGGGAACTCGGGGAGAGTCAGCGACGCGTCAAGAGCCAGATTGGCCTCCGAGGGAACTGTGTAGCCTTGTCCGCGCACTGTCCGAATCAGTTTGCCGGGGGGCGGATCCTGGAGCTTGCGGCGAAGGTAGTTGACGTAGACATCCACGATGTTCGTGGTCTGCGCCGGTTCCAGATTCCATACTGCCTCCAGCAGTTCCACCCGCGACACGCACTGTCCGCGGTTGAGCATCAAATGTTCGAGCAGCGCAAATTCCTTGTTGGTGAGCACGATCTGGCGGCCTCCGCGACGGGCAGTATGCTCCAGTCGATCCAGTTCCAGGTCTCCGGCGCGCAACAAGAGCCGCGTTTCCCTCTTACGCCGCAGGAGCGCTCGGCAGCGTGCCCTTAGCTCATGCAAGCTGAACGGTTTGATCATCAGGTCATCGGCCCCGCGGTCGAGGCAGCGGACGCGCGTGTCCACCTCCTGACGCGCGGTCAGTACCAGTACGGGCAGGTCGGCGTCGAGAGAACGAACCTCATCGAGCACCTGTTCGCCGTCCTTGACCGGCATGTTCAGATCAAGAATGGTCAGATCGGGCATCTCTTGGCGAAAGGCCTCCACAGCGGCCCCTCCGTCGAGCGCCACGCGAACGTGATGCCCGTCGGCCTCCAGACCGCACCGCAGAAACGATCCCAGCGCCTTGTCGTCTTCGGCGATCAATAACCTCATGACAGCCTTTCTCTTCGGCAGCGTTCTCAACCCGCAACGTCTGCTTCTTCCAGATACTTCAGTCATCAGCGGGCCGGCTTAGCATGCGCTAACCATTGGCTCTCCTTCACCACCTTCACGCGGGGCGGAGAGGAACTCAAGATTGGAAAGAAGAAAGATTGTGGGACGATTCCAGGATCGGCACAGTCAAAGGCAGTGTCCCAAAATGGGGCGGACAATTTGAGTCCCACGACCATGGCAGCATGCGCCGCAACGGCCTCTGCTGCGCTCGGCCCTCAAGGGCCGCCTGAAAGGCAGGGCTATCGCTTCGAGCCGTTCCCTGCCGCGTGCGAAGCTGCTTTGTTTTGGTACATCGCGGCATCGGCCCGGTCGAGCACTGCCTTCATCGTTTCGCCTGGTATGTGTTCGGCCAAACCGATGGAAGCGTCGACTCTCAGTTTCATGGTGCCGGAGTTTCCCTGGACTTTGTAGCTTCCGCAGACCCACTCCCTCAGGCGATCGGTTCGTGAGGTTGCCTCTCGAATATCGCAATCCAGCAGCACGATAAATTCGTCGCCGCCCCAGCGCGCGATCACATCGGTTGTGCGGCAGGCTGAGCGGAGTTCCGTGGCAAACAGTTTCAGCAATTCATCGCCGATCAGGTGTCCATGCTCGTCGTTTACCGCTTTGAACCCATCAATGTCGATGATGGCGACGCAATACGGGACCCCGGCAGCCATCCGGCGCTCGATCTGGCTCTCTGCATAAAGGCGGCTTCGAACTCCGGTAAGCGCATCGCGGGAAGCCATCAATTCGGCTTCTTCCAGTTTGGCCTGATACGTCGAGACTTCCGCCCGAAGCTTCTCGATGGCGGCCTTGCCTTCGGCGGCCATTCTATCTACGGATGTCTTGAGTTCCGCGGCGCTCTTTTTAATGGAGGTACGAATCTGCGACAGGTCTTCCAGGCTCGCGATGCTCTCCAGGCGCGTCGTGACCTCGCTGATCTGTCCGGCGCAACGCTGATCTCGCTCGCCCACCGATTCAGCCGTGTGGGCCATCACAATCAGCAACTCCTTCACCTCGCCGGTCTGTTGCCGATAATGCCTGGCGGTGCGTCTGCCCCAATCCTGCAATTCCTGCTGAACGCTTCTTTCCACGGCTTCGACTGCCTCGGAACCCATGTCAGTGGAGAGATTCTCGCCCAGCCTGCCGAGACTGCGTTTCAGTTCTTCTCCCAGAGCCGGACAGGCATCCACGCTGCAACTCCCCATTTCCTGCAAGGCGGAGCGGTACGCTGCAATGGCCGCTGGGAGAATATCAGTCTCATCCGGCTCGCCATGCATGGTTGAGCCGTACGGTATGGAATCGAGGTATTTCTTCAGCGAGATCATCGGCAGTCAGGGTTACTTTGCCCGCAACGGGGATGGCGCGCGGACACTCACATGTAAGTATCGGCAATCTCTCTCGTTTTCTTCAGCTTGCCTCCCGGTTTGCCATATCGCAATCTGCTTGCCTCTGCGTCGCAGGCATCCCCGGTCGACGGGGTGAGCTGTATTTCCGTCCCACGAACGCAAGGAGGGTTCCTTATGGCAACGTTCGGTTGCATCTTTCCCATCATGATCTTTGCCATCGAGAGAAAGGCGAAGGCGACCTCAAAAAGAGTTGTTGCAATTCGCTTTTTATTCGCTATAATGCGCGCATGGCTGTTACTCGAAGGCAAAAAGAGGTACTCGACTTCCTGGAGTCATTTGTGACCCGCAACGGGTACTCCCCGTCGTTTGAGGAGATTGCGCGCGGGATGGGGCTGAAGAGCCTGGCGACCGTGCACAAGCACATCACCAACCTGGAAAAGAAGGGTCTGTTGGACCGCGTGCACAACCGCAGCCGCTCCATCGATGTTCTGCCTCCGGGCACTCGCACCCGCACAAGCGACAGACTGCCGCTGGCGGGGCGAATAGCTGCCGGACTTCCCGTTGAAACCACAGAGGTGCCGGAGAGCATTTCCTTGCATGACGTCGTGGGCAACCGGGACGTATTTGCGCTCGAGGTGCGTGGCGATTCGATGCGCGACGAGCACATCATCAGCGGAGATTACGTGCTGGTGGAACGGACGCGGACAGCCCGCCAGGGCGAAATCGTTGTGGCCCTGGTACATGGCGCCGAGACCACGCTAAAGCGCTTCTATACCGAGGGGAACGTAGTTCGGCTGCAACCAGCCAACATGGAGATGGAGCCCATTTACGTTCCGGCTGCGCAGGTGGCCATTCAGGGCCGTGTGCTGGGTGTGCTGCGCAAGTATCGCTAAAGGACGGAAGGTATGTGCGCGATCCTGCGTCTCGAGAAGGAACCTGACGAACAGCCATCTCTTGTGTTTCTCTCGTGCCATCGTTTCGGTGCCAGTGCCGTCACAGCTCTGCGAAGCGCCTGTTTCGAGGCTGATCTCTGAGATAGCAAAGGCCCGGCGCTCGCCGGGCCTATCACGTGCAAATCCACAAATCGAAGCGACGCGTTTTACGCCAACAGGCGTTTGACCTTCTCTTCAATCACATCCTGGGGAACGAAGCCCACAACCTGATCGGCCACCTTGCCGCCCTTGAAGAACAGCAGCGCAGGTATACCGCGAATGCCGTAGCGCGACGGGGTTGCGCCATTCTGGTCCACATTCACCTTGGTGACCTTCAACCTGCCCGCGTAGGCAGCGGCTACACCATCCACGATAGGGCCGATTGCCTTGCACGGACCGCACCAACCTGCCCAGAAATCCACCAAAACCGGCTGCTCGCTTTGCAGCACTTCCTGGTCGAACGTTGCATCGCTTACTTCCAAGACTCCCAAACCAGACATGATCCTCCTTGCGGCACCCGCTCCTCTTCCAGTGTAACGGAACCCGCGCTTTCATGGGATGCGGCAGCCAGCGGGAAAGTCGCAAACCGTTCCTGATCGGTCAACAGAAACTGGATCAGACGCATCGCATTTTGGAGGCAACAGCAGGTCGATTGGAGATCTTTTCAGGATGCGGTTTTGCAGTGCTCTTGCCAAGCCTCGAACCAACGAAAAGCGCCCGGATCCCAAGAGGATCACGGGCGCTAGAGCAGCCCTCCCCCAGAACTGCCCACGGTGAGAATTTAGGTGTTTCTGCCCTGAATAGCAAGGAATCTTAGGTAATCCGCACATCAATCACCAAAGGGGGATTACCCGGAAAGACACCTACCCCAAACTAAAACTTATCGCAATTACAACCGATTGATTTGACTGCATAGAATGTGGCTCGGGACCGTCAACCTTGAGTCGCCGCAAGAAACTGGCTTGCCCCATCCGGCAAGAAGCGGCAGACCACCAACTCCGGCTCCATCAAGCCTTCCAGTGCATCGTGAATGGCAGTCGATGCCTGCGCCAGAGTCCCCTCGCTGCCGACCACCACAAGAACAGCCGGGCCGGCTCCGCTCAATGCGGCTCCCAGGATGCCGTGCTCTCCCGCCAAAGGCAGCAGGCGTGGCAGCAAGGGGCAGCTTGACGCGCGGTAGGGCTGGTGAATGCGATCTTTCATGGCGACATGCAGCAGGTCGCCACGTGCTTGGGCGAAGGCGAGTCCCAGCAGTGCCGCGGATTGGATGTTGGCCACCACGTCGGCGCGGGAGTAGCGGGTGGGAAGCATGGCGCGAGCCTTGCTGGTGGGCAACGGTTCGGCGGGAAGAACCACAATGGCCCGCCATTCGGCTGGAGGGACCACGCGTGCCACATGTACGGTCGTACCTTCGCAGGCGGCTGCGACAAATCCGCCGAGCCAGCAAGCTGCCGCATTGTCCGGGTGACCTTCCAGAACGCAGGCCTCTTCCAGGATGCGTTCCGGGCTCCAGGCAAGTTGGCCAAAATGCACGGCAAGCACAATACCTGCCAGCCGTCCGGCCGCCGAGGAACCGCAGCCCATTCCCAGCGGAATGCCATTGGCCATGCGAATTGCCAGCGGTACGATCGGGCGTTCGTGACTCTGCAACAGACGCTTGTAGATGCCGAGGATGAGGTTGTCCTCAATCCGTCCGCAACGCTCCCGATCGCGGCCGGTAGCGGCAATTGAGAACTCTGCGGCAGGTTCCGCCTCGATCTCCAGATAGAACTCGAGTGCCACAGCGGCAGCGTCGAAGCCGGGCCCAAGATTGGCTGAGGTGGCAGGCAGACGCAGCCGGACACGACCGGCATTCGCTCTCAAAACAGCGCTCATCCCACTCTGTCCTTCAGCGTGGCAAGCACTGCGGCTGGCGTTGCCTCAACGACCTGTGCATTGCGACGCAGGCCGTCAATCTCCGCTGCGTGGCCAACCTTCTCCTCATCCGTCAAGAGCGTCCCGCGATGGAAGTCGATCGTATAGTCGGCGTCTTTGAGGGTGTGGCCGGTGAGCAACAAGACCACGGTCTCACTGGAATGGACGGCGCCCTGGGCGCGCAACTTCTTCAAGCCTGCGAGGGTAACGGCAGAGGCTGGTTCGCATCCAAGGCCTTCAGATCCTAACTCTGCTTTGGCAATGGCGATTTCGGCCTCGGTTACGTCGAGGCACCATCCACCCGTGTCCTGGATGACCCGTGCTGCCTTGCGCCAGGAAGCCGGGTTGCCGATCCGGATGGCGGTGGCTCGCGTGTGCGCCTCCACCGGTTCCAGCGCAGCGCCGTGACTGTTCGCAAGGCTCCTCACCAAGGGATTGGCCCCCGCCGCCTGAATCACAGAGATGCGGGGCAGACGCGCAATCAGCCCCAACTCGCGCATTTCGCGAAACCCTTTGCCCAGCGCAGAACTGTTGGCCAGATTGCCGCCAGGCACGATCAGGTGATCGGGCACGTTCCAGTCGAAGGCCTCCGCAATTTCGATCGCGGGCGTTTTTTGACCCTCCAGCCGGTAAGGGTTGACCGAATTGAGCAGATAGATATTCGCTTCCTTCACAACCTGGATCAGCAAGCGGAGACATCCGTCGAAATCGGCCTTCACCTGGCAGGTGACAGCGCCGTAATCCATGGCCTGCGACAGTTTGCCCCAGGCAATCTTGCCGTCGGGAATCACCACCAGGCTGCGCAGGCCGGCGCGGGCCGCATAGGCGGCCATGGCGGCGGATGTATTGCCTGTAGACGCACAGGCCACCCATTCAAAACCGCGTTCCCGCGCCACGCTCATCGCCGCGGTCATCCCCGTGTCCTTGAAAGAGCCGGTGGGATTCATCCCCTGGTGCTTGGCGAAGAGCTGGTCGATCCCCAGAGCTTTTGACGCGCGCGGCAGGTGGTACAGCGGCGTATTGCCTTCGCGCAAAGTCACGGCGTTCCCAAAATTGTCGAGGATGGGCAACAACTCGCGGAATCGCCAGACACCGGAGTAATCCAGCGCCTCAGACGAGCAGCGACGCTCCCGCCATAACCACTTCAGAGCGCCGGCATTGGGCCGGTCATGGCCCCGCCGCTCGCCCCAGCCGGGATACTCCACTTCAAAAAGATCCCCACAGAGGGCACACCGGAAATCCGGCTTCGCTTCCGCGCCGGCCACCCGCGCCCCGCATCCGAAACAGCGTAACTGGTGCAAATTGTCGTTCATGCCTGGTGTTAGCCTACCAGCGTACGGCGGATTTTGCTCTGCACAGGAGACTAATACCCCTTGCTGCCAAACTGGACGCCCCGGAAGTTATGTGTTTCTCTCCTCGCATTGGCATGGCTGGCGCCCTTGAGTGCGCAGACGCCGCTGCGGATTGCCGCGGCTGCTGACCTGGAGCCGGTGCTGCCTCCGATCCTCGAGCAGTTCCATCAAACCACGGGTATTCGCGCCGAAGCAACATTTCAGGCATCCGCTGTGCTGACCACCCAGATTCAGAATGGCGCACCCTTCGACCTTTTCTTATCTGCGGACCTGGGCTATCCCAAGCGGCTTATTGATGCGGGTCTGGCCGATGCCGCGGGCTCGGCGGATTCTTCAACCCCGATCACCTACGCCAAAGGCACGCTGGTGCTGTGGGCGCGAAGGGACTCGCGTCTGCCCCCGCCGTCGCTCGATCTGCTGCGCAATCCCGATCTCAAGACGCTGGCTATCGCCAATCCGGAGCGCGCCCCCTACGGCCGGGCAGCGGTTGCCGCCCTCACCAGCCTCAAACTCTACGAGTCATTGAAGCCACGCCTTGTGACCGCTGAAAACATTGCCCAGGCGGCCCAGTTTGTCGACTCCGGCAATGCCGATGCGGGGCTCATTTCGCTCACTTCTGCGCTCACGCCGCGCCTTGCGGCCAGCGGCGCTTATGTCGTAATCCCACGCAACCTTTACCCGCCGATTGAGCAGGGCATGGTGATCGTGACCAACACCGCCCAGCGCGCTGCCGTGCATAAGCTGATGGACTACCTTCTTTCGGCTCCAGTTCAGGCCCAGCTTGCCAAGAGCGGCCTCACACCGGTTCACTAGAGAATCAATGGATTTTCAAGCGCTCGTACTTACCCTCAAGCTGGCCACCGTCACCACGGCCATTCTGCTGCTCGTGTCCGTGCCGCTGGCGGGTTTACTGGTGATCGGCCGCGGACGCTGGCTCGCGGCAGTTGAGGCTGTGGCAGCGCTGCCGCTGGTTCTTCCGCCAACGGTGCTGGGTTTTTTCCTGCTGGTTCTGCTCGGACCTCGCACAGCTTTCGGTCGCGGTATTACCGCGTTGCTCGGCCATCCGTTGGCCTTCTCGTTTTCAGGTCTGGTGGTCGGCTCCGTAATTTACAGTCTGCCCTTCGCCGTGCAGCCGCTGGTTGCCGGGTTTGCGGCAGTCGAGCCGGCGCTCGTAGATGCGGCGCGGCTTTTGGGCGCAGGCCCGGCACGGCTTGTGCTAACGCTCCTCATTCCATTGGCACGGCGATCGCTGCTGGCAGCCGCTGTGCTCAGCTTTCTGCATACCATGGGCGAGTTCGGCGTGGTGCTTATGCTGGGCGGCGACATTCCCGGCGCAACGCGGACGCTGTCCATCGTGCTCTACAACCAGGTGGAAAGCTTTGATTATGCCGCGGCGAATCGAACAGCAGCCACCCTGCTTGTACTGAGCGTCGTGGCTTTGGCGGCCATCTACGCGGCCGGTAGGCCTCGCGGAGGCCGTAATGCTTGAATTGGCCCTTAACGTACACCGCGGCAGCTTCAATCTTCGGGTGGAATGCCGCTTTGCGTCCGACTGGACGGTGATCTTCGGACCCTCCGGCGCGGGAAAGAGTACGCTGCTTCGCCTACTCGCCGGGCTCGACCTGTCTGAATGCGCAGGGCAACAGCAGCTGCGGATCGCCCTTGACGGTCGCCTGCTCACGGATTCCTCTTGCGGCCTGCGCCTCAAACCCGGCTGCCGCCAAACCTCACTGGTTACCCAGCGGTCTGCGCTCTTCCCTCACTTGAGCGTGGTCGCCAATGTCGCTTATGGACTGAGCAGCCTTGACCGCGCCAGTCGAACGGGCCGTGTAGAAGAGATGCTGGAGTTGGTTCAGGCAAAGGGGCTGATCGACCGCCGCCCGCAGGACCTCTCTGGCGGCGAGGCGCAGCGTGTGGCCCTGGCCCGAGCGCTTGCTCCCCGCCCTCGGCTGCTGCTGCTGGACGAGCCTTTCTCAGCCCTCGACGGAACCGCCAGCGACTCGCTGCTTGACAGTCTGCAAATCTGGCTCCGTGCGCACCATGTGCAAACCGTTCTGGCAACCCATGATGCTGCCAATGCCCTGGCCACTGCCGCGGAGGTCGTACTGCTGCGCGAAGGCCGGCTCGCCGCACAGGGGCCGGCTGCTGAAGTTCTGTCTGCTGAGCGGGAAAGATTATCCCGTCGATTGAACTCGCTTTAGAACCCCACCATCACCGGCTCCATTTCCAGCACAATGCCAAACCGGGCTTCTACAGCGGTTGTGATCCGTGTGGCTAATGCGAGAATTTCTTCGGCTGTGGCACTGCCGCGGTTGATGAGTGCCAGCGTATGCCGCGAGGAGATGCCCGCGCCGCCAAGCTGAAAGCCTTTGCTGAATCCGGCCTGTTCAATCAGCCACGCGGCCGGCACCTTTACCTTGCCTCTGTTTTCAGAATCTGGTCCGGCAGGAAAGCGCGGCGGTTCTTTCGCGCTGCACTCCGCAATCTGCCGTACCTGCTCCTCGCTGACCACCGGATTCTTGAAGAAGCTGCCTGCGCTGCGGCAGTCTGGGTCGCTCTCAACCAGCAGCATCCCTTTAGACTGGCGAACGCGGCGTACCACGGCCGCTACTTCGGCAAGGCTCGGTTGATAACCCTCTGGGCGTGTCTCCTGCATCTCCCGTTGCAGGCCCGCATAGCTTAGGGTAGGCGCGCCGTCGCGGCTAAGCCGATAGTCTACCCGAGTCACAACGTACCGGTTGCGATCTGTCGAGTTGAATCGGCTGCGGCGATAGGCAAACCGGCATTCTGCAGCCGAGAACTCGATGAATGTTTCCTGCTTCAGGTCAAGCGCGCGTACCCGCTCCATGACGGAAGCGACCTCCTGCCCATATGCGCCCACATTTTGAACCGGAGTCCCACCCACCGTACCGGGAATACCCGCCAGACACTCCACGCCCGCGCAATTGTCCTCAACGGCTTGCTGGACAAAACCGTCCCAATCCTCGCCTGCGGCGGCATGATAGATCCTGTGGTCCGGCTGATCCGGCGCCTCAACTGAGTCGATACCGCGCAATCCAACCCGTAGTACAAGACCCTGAAAGCCTCCGTCAGAGATCAGCAGATTGCTTCCACCGCCCAGCACAAAAAGCGCAACCCCGCGTCTTCGCGCCCACGCCGCCGCCTCTACGATGTCGTCCTCGCTGGCTGCCTCAACAAACCACCGTGCGCGGCCGCCGATGCCGAACGTGGTGAAGGGCGCAAGCGGCTTGTTTTCTTCCATGACCATCGAATCAGCTTATACCAAGGGCGTTTGACGATAGAATGATGGCAGGCAACTTTCCCCTGCCGGAGGCAAACATGTACCCAGAACTGATGGTAATCCCGATGCGCGAAGAACTTGTGCGCGCCGGTGTCCAGGAAACCCGGACCGCCGAGGATGTCGATGCGGCGTTGGCCCAGCCGGGTACAACCCTGTTGGTAGTGAACTCGATTTGCGGCTGTGCGGCGGGCAAAATGCGCCCCGGTGTGCGGCTGGCGCTCACCAGTTCCACCAACCTGCCCGATCAAAAGATTACGGTGTTCGCCGGCCAGGACCGTGAGGCCACCGAGCGCGCCCGCAGCTACTTTGAAGGGAATCCACCCACCTCACCCGCCATTGCTATTCTGCGAGACGGCAAATTGGTTTACCTGATGCAGCGCTACGTCATCGAGCAGGCCACAGCGCAGCAGATCGCCGGTGAGCTGGTCCGCGCCTTCGACGAGTTCTGCGCCAAAGCCACAGCATAACAACGGCCTTCTTGGTCCCCGCAGCAGAACGGCCTCCCACGTAGGAGGCCGTTCCGTTCTAACGCCTGTTTTCCGCCGTTCAGTCGCCTTCTTGCGCCGTCGGAAGCGCCTGCACTTTGCTGTGCTTCATCGAGTAAGTGAAGTAGATAATCAACCCAAATAGCAGCCAGCCGATCATGACCTCCCAAGTGATAGGAGGCAGACGGGTCATGAGAAACACGGCCGACGCAATACCCAGTATGGGGACCAGCGGCACCAGCGGCGTCTTGAACGGTCTATCCATGTTCGGATGGCGCACCCGCAGCACCCAGACACCCGCGCAAACAATTGTGAAGGCCAGCAGTGTGCCAATATTCACCAACTTGGAAAGTTGGTCGATAGGCAAAAAGCCGGGCATGATTGCAACAATGGCCCCTACAGTTATTGTGGAAATCCAGGGAGTGCGAAACTTGGGATGAATGTCCGAAGCCCACTTGGGTAGCAATCCGTCCTTTGACATGGAAAAGAACACGCGCGATTGGCCCAGAAGCATGACCAACATGACAGTTCCCAATCCAAAGACCGCGCCAACGTTGACCAATAACTCACCCCAGCCGATTCCCGTTACTTTGATCCCCAATGCCACCGGCGCGGCGACGTTGAGTTCCTTGTAGTTCTTCAATCCGGTGAGGATGGTGGATACCAGTATGTAAAGCACGGTGCAGACCGCCAGCGAGCCGAGAATGCCAATCGGCATATCCTTCTGCGGATTCTTTGCCTCCTGGGCTGCGGTGGACACGGCGTCAAATCCAATGTAGGCGAAGAAGACCGAGGCCGCGCCAAGCGCAATGCCATTCAGTCCGAAGTGTCCATGCCCATCCGACGGCGGGATAAACGGATGCCAGTTATGCATGGCAAGTGAGGGATGGAGAATTAGAAAATACCCTCCGAGCACAATGAAAATGCCGACAATTGTGAGCTTCACAACCACGATCGCCGTGTTCAAATTGGCCGATTCCTTGATGCCGATCACAAGTACAGTGGTGATCGCCACAATTGCCAGCATAGCTACCAGGTTGAACAGGCCGGTAGCGTGCTGTAGGCCTGTGCCAGATATGCCCATTGGCAGCGAGGTCAACGGCATCCACTGGTCCTGGTAAAAGACCAGCGTCGTGCCCGGCGTAGCCGTAAGTTGCGGCGGGATGTGGATATGCATCTGTGCCAGCAGGCTGTTGAAATAACCTGACCAGCCCGACGCTACGGTCGCCGCGCCAAACCCGTACTCCAGCCCCAGGTCCCAGCCGATGATCCAGGCTACAAACTCGCCCAGCGTCGCATACCCATATGTGTATGCTGAACCAGCGATGGGAATGATGGAAGCAAACTCGGCGTAGCAAAGCCCGGCGAAAGCGCAGACGATGCCCGCCAGCACAAAGCTCAACGACACAGCCGGACCCGCAGCCGTGGCTGCTGCTGTTCCGGTGAGCACAAAGATGCCCGCGCCGATGATGGCCCCGATGCCCAGCGTGATCAGGTTGAGCGCGCCCAACGAGCGCTTGAGCGTATTTTCGCCCACTTCGCTCGCCTCTTGCGTGAGCATCGACATAGGTTTAATTCGAAGCAGCCTGGACATGAATGAGGGACTTCCTCCTCAGCGGTTGAGATCAGATTGAATTTGGCTCGCCCCGAGCCAGGTCGCTGGAACGCCGCGACCAGAAGAGATAGACGGGAATGCCCAGTAGGACCAAGACCAGGCCAGGCCACGTATATTGAGGCTTATATCGCAATAATACGACACAGATCCATGCAGCCATCAGGATATAGAGCCCGGGCAGCACCGGATAGCCAAGGGCTTTGTAGGGCCGTGTCGCATCCGGTCGTCTGAAGCGGAGCACAAACAGCCCAACGATGGTGAGAATGTAGAACACCAGAACCGCGAAGATGATGTAGTCCAGCAACTGGCTGTAAGAGCCTGAAATGCACAGCAGCGTGGCCCAGCCGGCCTGCACCAGCAAGCCCGCGACGGGCGTCTTGTAGCGCGGGTGTAGCTTGCCCACTGACTTGAAGAAGAGGCCGTCCTGGCTCATTGCGTAGTAGACGCGCGCCCCGGCCAGTGTCATCCCATTCGCGCAGCCGAAGGTGGAAATCAGAATGGCCGCGGCCATCAGGTAGGCCCCGCCAGAGTGGAAGATCTGCTCCAGGGCTGCCGTGCCCACTCGATCCTCGGCTGCATACTGTATTCCGCGTGTCAAAGCCGTGGTGCCGTTGGGGTCGCCATGCATGGGCAGGACCAGCAGGTAGGCAAGAGACGCTAGAAAGTACACCGTGAGCACAAACCCCGTGCCCAGTACCAGCGAGAGCGGAATATTGCGCTTGGGATTCTTCACCTCGCCTGCGGTGAAGGTGATGTTGTTCCATGCGTCCGCAGAAAACAGCGACCCCACTTGCACCACCGCGAGAATCACCACCAGATTCACCAGCACGATGGGACCGCCGATGCCCACCTGCACAGGGTGCAGCGAGTTCCAGCCGGCATTCTTCCAGAGTTGGCTCCAGCCGGGGCCAAAGTTGGCTTCCCACGCAGCGGCCGTGCGCCCCACTGTAAACGCGAGCAGAATCAGCGCAGCAAGTGACAGTGCCTTGGCCGTGGTGAAGACGTTCTGGATCAGTGCGCCAAGCCGAACGCCGAAAATGTTCACGATGGCGAGGAAGATAACGATCGAGATGCCGATGAGGTTGGCCGTGCTGACGCCAATCTCCATGTTGCCCAGCACCATCGGTCCTACCCTGAGCGCGGGAACATGAGCAATGTGCCAAAGCCAGTGAGTCGTCGAGATCGTCGGAAAAAAGACGCCCAGAAACTTGCCGAAGGCAACGCACACTGCCGCAATGGTCCCGGTCTGGATGACCAGAAAGAGCGTCCATCCGTAAAGAAAACCCCACAGCGGCCCCAGCGATTCACGCAGATAAACGTATTGCCCACCGGCCTTGGGCATCATGGCCGCCAGCTCGCCATAGCTGAGCGCGCCGATCATGGTCAGGATGCCTGTAACCACCCATGCGCCCAGGTAGAGCGCCGGAGAGTTGGTGCCGCGGGCAATGTCAGCGTCCACAATGAAGATGCCGGACCCGATCATGGATCCGATCACCAGCGCTGTTGAGCTGAATAGTCCGAGACTTTGCACCAACTTTGGAGAGTTGGGAGAAACATCGGTCTCGTGAATTGGAGTGCGATCTGTGCTCGTCACTTAAAGAAAGTATTAACGTTTTTTGCGTGGATGTCTTTAGATTTCTCAAGGTCCGCGTGTTTCGCGGCTTTCGCGCGTAACGGAGTCCATCATCTGAGACGAATTGTCTCGCCGTGAGATCCCGGCTCAGCCCAACTCTGCCGTCCACTTGCGAAACTCAGCCGCCGGGTCCGGTACTTGAAAGAGCGCCTCGGATACGGCCACCACATCCGCTCCAGCTAGCAGCACAGCGGCAGCCGTGGCCAGCGTAATGCCGCCTACAGCTACCAGCACCGGGCCGCGTCCTGCCTGTGCGCGCAGCCATCGCACACCGCTCAGGCCAATGGGAGGCTTCGGGGTTTGTTTGGTTCTGGTCGGATAGACAGGGCCGATGGAAAGGTAGTCCGCCGGAGCCAGCAGGATGTCCGGAAGCAACGCATCGCTGCCGCCAAACGTACCCACAATGCCATCCGGCCCAAGCAGCCGCCGGGCGTCATCGGGTGTCAGGTCGCCGGCGTCAACATGCGCTCCGTCAAATCCAATCTGCCTTACCAGATCGGCCCGGTCATCGAGAATCAACCTCACCTGCCCGGCAGGTAATGCGGCCCGAAGAACCGCGCTGTCTGCTAGTAGTTCATCGTCGGCCCCGGTCTTGTTGCGGTACTCGAGCAGTGTGACTCCAGCATCGGCCAGCGAACCGCCCAACCGGCGTAGAAACTCTGCGCGCCCGGCAGATGGAATGATTGCGGCATCCAGAATGGGATAAACCTTGGGAAAAGAAATACTCATAGGACAAGAATAGTCGATGAGTGAACACCATCGGGGTGACTGCGCATCACCAGTACTCCCATTCCCTACCCTGTTCCCTGCCTTTCCTACGTCTCGTCCGCCGATGGGCCGTACGTTCCTGGAATCGGCTTGTCGAGCAACCGCAGGTAGACGCCCAATTGCGCACGGTGGTGAATCAGGTGGTCAAGCACCCAGTTGCGGAAGACCAGATACTTTGACTCGTCGATCCACGCCTGTCCACCGGCCACAAACTTCCAGTTCTCATCCCATTTTTCCGGCGCAAAGCCAGCCAGTTCTTTCTTGACCTCCGCGACCTGCCGGTCAAAGCGCTCCAGCAGAGCCTCTCTGGATGCAGGGACGTATGCCTCGAATTTATGGTCCGGGGGGAACTCCAATTTGTCGGTAGTCAGGGTGTGGGTGGCCCAGTCGCCTGCAGTCTCCGATACATGCCCGGCCAACCGGCCCAGGCTCATGGACTTGGGGTGGGGTTTCCACGTGAAATCGGCATCACCCGGGATTGCCTCTAGAATCTTGCGTGTTTTGGCACTTTCGCGGTCGTACTCGGAAATCAGCTCCTTTTGAAAATCCATCGTGCAACCTCCTATGTCGCGAAGCAAGCATACCCCAAGTTTGCAACAATAGCGAAGAAACAGCGATAAATATAGTGGCTTGTTGCCTGCTATGGCCTGCCTGTGGCGGGGCATAAAAGGGCAAACTCACTTCAGCGCGGCAACGCAAATGCAACATACGCCCCGCCCGCCGGCCCCTTCGGATCGCGTGCGCCGCTTGCGGCAATCACCACGTATTGGCGCCCGTCAATCATGTAGGTGGATGGTGTGGCCACTCCGCCAAACGGCAGTTCTGTCTCCCAAAGCAGCTTCCCGGTGCTGCTGTCGAAGGCGCGGAACTTGCGGTCATAGATTGTGGCTCCAATAAAGACCACCCCGCCCGCCGTCACAATTGGGCCGCCGTAGCTCTCTGAGCCTGTGTTCTTCAATCCATTGCGGGCCAGCTCCGGATATTCTCCGAGCGGAATCTTCCAAAGGTACTTGCCGGTCTTCAGGTCGATGGCATTGAGCGTTCCCCATGGGGGCGTGATGGCTGGATAGCCATCCGGATCAAGAAACTTCCGGTAGCCGGTGAAGGTGTATTCCACAGGTTCGTGCTCTGCCGTTGCCGCCGTCGCCTTGCTGTGCGGGTCTAGCCCGAGATAGCGCAGCAGTGCCTCAAGTTCGGGGGCTTGCAAATCCGTCATCGGTGGCATGGCCCCTTTGCCCTTTTGCAGAAGATCGAGGGTCTGGGCCGTAGTGAACCGGTTGCTCAACCCGATGAGCATGGGAAAGGCCGGAGGGATTCCCTCCATGTGGTCGCCGTGGCAGATGGAGCAGTGATCCTGATAAACGGCTGCTCCGGCCTGATCGGCGGGCGGTTGTGCCGTCAACGCCTCCGCGCGAACGGACCCCGGCTCCTTGCCTGCGTTCGGGTTGGCGGCCGCTGGAGCGCTGGTGCGCAGATAATCGATAAGCGCATTCAGCCGCGGCTCGTCGATGTTCGGAAAGGAGGGCATTCGGCCATTGCCGTTCTTCACGTTGTCGGTGACCTGCTGGACGGTCAGGCGTTTCAGAATATCCACCAGGGACGGAAATGTGGGCGGATCTCCAGCGCGATTGGGACCGTGACACATGGCGCACTGGTTCTGGTAAATGCGCTCGCCTTGACTGCCCCCCTGCGTCTCAGCGGTTAGCCCGCCGGTCCAGGCAATGTCGTTGCTGTTCACGTAAAGGACGCCCCTGGCCGGATCGACTGCCGGACCGCCCCACTCCGCTCCACCATCAAAACCGGGAAAGACCACCGTCTGCTTGTCCAGCGCGAAGGGGAGGAATTGTCCATCGCTGCGAAAGGTGTGAAACTCCTTCACTGCCCAGGCGTGCGCCTCGGCAGTACGGGTGGTGAGCATGTCCTCGGTCAGCCGCTGGCGAGCAAAGGGCTCGGGTGCATCAGGCATCGGCTGGGTAGGCGATGTGACCTCGCCGGGAACAGTGCTGGCCGGGTAAGAATGCTCATGAATGGGGAAAAGCGGCTGCCCGGTGAGCCGGTTGAAGAGGTAGAGATAGCCCTGTTTCGTGGTCTGAGCCAGCGCCTCGACAGTCTCGCCGTTTCGCTTGAGGGTGAACAGCGCCGGCGGCGAAGGAAAATCGCGGTCCCAGAGGTCGTGATGCACTCCCTGGAAATGCCACAGCCGCTTGCCGGTATTGGCGTCCAGCGCCAGCAGTGTATTGGCGTAGAGATCGTCCCCCACGCGATCGCCGCCGTAAAAATCCATCACTGCGGAGCCGGTAGGAACGTAGACAATGCCTCGTTCCACGTCCAGCGCCATGCCTGCCCAGTTGTTGGCCGCGCCTGCGGTCTTCCACGACTCCGCGGGCCAGGTCTCGTAGCCCGGTTCGCCAGGATGGGGAATGGTGTGAAAGCTCCAGCGCAACTCGCCGGTGCGCACGTCGAACGCGCGCACGTCACCGGGAGGCGCGGGGTGGGTCTCCGGATTTCGTCCGCCCACAATGATCAAGTCCTTGTAAACGATGCCCGGAGTGGTCAGCACAATGGACTGCTGCTCAAAATCACCGCGCAGTTCCTTGCGCAGATCGATCCGGCCGCCTTCGCCAAAACTGGTAATTGGCTTTCCCGTCTCGGCATCCAGGCAGTAGAGATAGTTCATCACCCCGGCAAGGATGCGTCCCTGCTTGCCATCGGTCCAGTAAGCCACCCCGCGTGTCGGCTGGGAACCGCGGATCTCGGAATCGAATTTCCACTTGAGCTTCCCGGTGGCGGCGTCCAGGGCGATCACCTTTTGTGTGGGCGTATACGCATAAAGAGTGCGGCCCACAATAAGCGGGTTGTCTTCGAGCCCTCCCTCTTCGCCTGTATCAAAGCTCCAAGCACTCTTGAGCCGGTGCACATTGGTGCGGTTGATCTGCGTGAGCCAGGAGTAGTGGTCTCCGTCCGGTCCTCCGTTGTAAACCGGCCAGCCGGACGCGTTCTGCGCCACGCACACGTCACACAACAGGTACGCAAGAAGGGTTCCAAGGGTAAGGCGGAAGACAATTGCTTTCACGAGTGTCCCTTTCCTAGGTGACGTACTTGATGATTGTCATGAAGCCGAAATCCATATGCAGTTGCTGGTGGCAGTGGAACAGCGTGTCGCCGGGATTGTCGGCGGTAAAGTCCACCGCAACGGTTTCCAACGGCATCACGTTGATCACGTCCTTGCGCAAGCCGCTCATCTGTTTGCGGCCGATCTGGGCCACTTCAAAAGTGTGCCGGTGCAGGTGAACGGGATGTTGATCGCCACTCCCATTGCGCAATAACAGCCGGTACCGTTTCCCTTGATGAATGCGAATCGGGTCAACATCGGGCCAGGAACGGTTGTTGATGGTCCATGTGTCAAACTTCGAACCTTTCATGGGCCCGGCGTCGTGAAAGGTCAGAGGGATGGTTTCGTCCGGTGCGGGCATAGTTGTGGCGGAGGCAAACTGGGAGTAATCCCATTTGGTGGGCGAGGGGTCGGTCCACACCGGCGCTCCGGTCTTACCTGCATACTCCACCACAACGCCGAGGCCCATCTTGCGAGCCTCTGCCAGGGTCGATCCCAGCACCCAGACGCCCGGCGCATTCATCTCGATCACTGCGTCCACGCGCTCCGCCACGCCCAGTGAGAGCATCTCCACCGGCATCGGGTTGGGTACCGGGTTGCCATCCATGGCGATCACCTTGAATGTATGCCCGGGCAGAGCCAGAACCACATTTTCAGTGGCGCTGGCATTCAGCAGCCGCAGCAGCACCCGCTGCCCTTGCTTCACGCGGATCGGTTCGCCCGCTCCCAGCATATGCTGGTTGATGCTTGCGTACTGGTAGCCCACATCGGAGCCCGTGGTGAGCGGCTGGTTGGCCGATGCGGCCCGCATGGTTTCAACCATGGGCACAAATGACGGCCCCCAGTGATGAATGGCCAGGAAGATCTCTTGGTCATAGGCTCCCGGATCGGGTTTGCCTTCCACGAGCAGGAAACCGAACTGACCGCTATAGGTGCCAGCCGTCAGGTCGCCGCCGGCTCCCGCATGGGTATGGTACCAGCGGGTTCCAGCGGGCCGTGGCGTGAACGTGTAGCGCAGTTGCCCGCCCGGCGCGATCATGGGCGAGCCCTCCTCCATGGCTCCGTCATTGAGAGAATCGATGGTCAGCCCGTGCCAATGGACAATGTCGGCGTTGGCGCTCCCGTTGGTTACGTCGATGGTGACCGGAACGCCTTCGCGCATGCGCAGCAGCGGGCCGGGAACCTGGCCGTTGTACGCTATCGTTTTCACCACTACGCCCGGCGCCAGTTCCACGCTGCAAGGTTGGATCGTGAGAGTGTAATCCGGCTTGCGTTGCGCCGGACCCTCCGCAGCGGCGGCTCGACATTCGAGCAGCGGAAGTGCAGCCGGCGAAAGGCAGCCTCCCAGAGCAAAGCTGCCCGCGCGCAAGAAACCCCTACGGCTTATCGCTCCCGTCAAGCCCATTGACAGACCTCCAGCGATCCATATCGCAATACGAGGCGATTGTTACATGGAAAACGAAGGCGGTAAAGCGCTTCCTTGCGGGGTTGGAGTCAGGCTTTAAGACGGGTAGAGTTCGAAGCAGCAGCGGGATAGGATTCCTCTGGCTCACTACCGTTTCAAAGCCTGTCTATTGCCCCTCTGCCGCTTTGCGGGCCAGAAACTCTTCCATGAAGCCGGTGTTGAATTTCCCCGCGCGGAAGCCCGGGTCCTGGAATATCTCCTGATGGAGCGAGATAGAGGTATCAATTCCCTGCACCACAAACTGGCTGAGTGCGCGCTCCATCTTGGCAATGGCCTCTGCGCGGTCTACGCCATGCACGACCAGCTTGGCAATCAGCGAGTCGTAGTAGGGCGGCACCACGCTCTCGGCGTACTGAGCCGTATCCACCCGCACACCATTCCCGCCGGGCACGTTGAAGGCCGTGATCTGGCCTGCCGAAGGCGTGAACTTCTGCGGATGCTCGGCGTTGATGCGGCACTCGATGGCATGACCGCGAATCTCGAGCTTGGGGGGCAAAATGGCGTCTAGCCGTTCCCCGGCGGCGATGCGCAACTGCGCCTTGACGATGTCCACTCCGGTGATAGCCTCCGTGATGGGGTGCTCCACCTGGATGCGTGTATTCATCTCGATAAAGTAGAGCTGTCTGTCCGCATCCATGACGAACTCGACAGTGCCGGCATTCTGGTACCCGATGTCGGCGAGGCAGCGGCAAAGGGTGCGGCCCAATTCCTCGCGGAGTTTAGGCGTCAACTGCAACGAAGGCGCCTCTTCGATGAGCTTCTGATGGCGGCGCTGAATGGAGCACTCGCGCTCAAAGAGCGAGGCCACGTTTCCGTGTTCATCGGCCAGCACTTGGAACTCGATGTGGCGCGGGTTCTCGATGAACTTTTCCATATATAGTTCGCCGTTGCCGAAAGCGTTTGCCGCTTCGCTGTAGGCCGCATGAAAAAGATTGGGCAGCTCTTCCGGGTTGCGGACGATCCTCATGCCGCGTCCGCCCCCTCCAGCCTTGGCCTTGAGGATGACAGGGTAACCCACCTTCGTAGCCCAGGTCTGTGCTTCCTTAGCCGTGGCGATCACGCCGTCGGAACCAGGCAGAATCGGCACCTTCGCCCTTTTCATCGCCTGGCGGGCCTTTTCCTTTTCGCCCATCAAACGAGTAATTTCGGGCGGAGGCCCGATAAACTTGATGTTCGAGGCGCGGCAGACCTCTGCGAAGTTGGCGTTCTCGCTCATCAGGCCGTAGCCGGGATGGATGGCGTCCACATCTGCGATCTCGGCCGCGGAGATAACTGCCGGCACGTTGAGATAGCTGTCCGCCAGGCGCGGCGGGCCGATGCAGATGGCTTCGTCGGCATAACGAACGTGCAGCGAGTTACGGTCCGCTTCACTGTAGACGGCGACCGTGCGAATGCCGAGTTCCCGGCAGGCGTTCAGAACGCGCAGCGCGATTTCGCCGCGATTGGCAACCAGTATCTTACGAAACATTCAAGACCCTTTGAGCGGCGTTGACATGGTTAGCGGCCCGAGCAAAATTGACAAAGCTGGCAAAAATCGAATGCATGACTCACCCCGTGAGGCATCGTAAATTCGTTGGCAAGAAGAATCCTGCTCGCCGAGCTAACTCCGCCAATCACGCCAACTGCGCTGTCTTCCCTAACTCAGCCGGACTGAAAAGAGAGGCTGCCCGAACTCGATGGGCTGGCCGTTGGAAACGAAGCACTTGACGATCTCACCGGAGGCGTCGGATTCGATCTCGTTCATCAGCTTCATGGCTTCGACTATGCAGATCACCTGGCCCTTCTCGATGTGGTCGCCGGGAACGACGAAAGGTGAGGCGCCGGGCGAAGGCGAGCCGTAGTAGGTGCCGACGATCGGCGACTTGACCAGGTGCAAGCCCGCATTCGCGTCTACAGGAGGCTCTGAAGCCTCCGGCGGAGCGGCGGGCGCTGGCGCCGCAGGCTGAGCCGCGACTCCCCGTCCGCTCGCCAACAGGTTCGCCAGATCAGACAGTCCGCTTCCCGCGCTTTCCGGCTGAGTGAACTTGAGCCGTACCTTCAAATCGCCCCGGCCCAACTCGAATTCGGCAACCTGGTTTTCCTTCAGGAATTCGATCAGTTGTTTCAGATCCTGGATATCTTCTGGATTCAGTGGATTCATTCGTTCCTTACCTCTCCTGCATTGTCGCGGAGCGGGCTACATCAAAGTTCGATGAGGGCCTTCGGTGCGGGGGTCAGCACCTGCCCTCCGGTTCGGGTTACAGCCACCATGTCCTCAATGCGAATGCCGAACTGACCCGCCAGATAGATTCCAGGCTCAATGGTCACAACCATGCCGGGGAGAAGCCTGGCTGTCTGTCCGGCGCCGACGCGTGGCGACTCGTGAATCTCCAGGCCGACACCATGGCCAGTGGAGTGAGAAAATGCTTCTGCTAAATTTGCTCTTCGCAATACGCTGCGGGCGGCCTCGTCCACTTCCCCGCAGCTTACGCCCGAGCCCACTGCGGCTACCGCCGCCTCCTGGGCCTCCAGCACTGCTTGGTAAGCGTTCCGCTCGTTGGCCCCGGGCTTTCCCAGGTACACGGTTCGCGTCATATCCGAGCAATAACCCTTGAGAATAACACCGAAGTCCATGGTCAGGAATCCCCGCCGTGGTAGAGGCGCGGTTGTGGCCCGTCCATGGGGCAGAGCCGACCGCACACCCGAGGCGACGATGGTCTCAAACGACATGCCCTCTGCGCCCAGCAACCGGGCCTGGTGCTCCAGTTCCGCGGCAACCTCGATCTCCGCGATGCCCGGCCGCACGAAACCCAGAATGGAGTCGAAGACCTTGCAACCCACCCGTGCCGCCTCGATCATCAAAGCCAGTTCGTCTTCGTCTTTCACTCGGCGCAAGGGTTCCACCAGCGGGGCTGCCAATGCGGAGAGAAAGTTGCGGCGGAGCCGCGATGGCAGAGCTGCTTTCCAGCGCATCAGTTCGGCAACTGTGGTCCATGTTGGGTCAAATCCGGCAAACTCCACACCAGGCTGCGCCGCAATCCATTCGACGGCAGCAACGGCCGGAGAACTCGACACGATCTGGACCTTCGCGGCCTCCACCTCTTCCGCGGCCTGCGTTGCATAACGGCCATCGGTAAACAGCCGCGCAGCCCGCCGCGTTACGGCCAGCGCGGCGCTGGAGCCCGTGAAGCCTGAAAGGTAGCGAACGTCGGGGAGGTGGGTAGCCAGCAGCCCTGGAAGGCCGGCGCGGGTCAAACGGCGGCGTAATTGGCCGATGCGGCGGAAGTAGTCCACCCGGACAGGTATATCACGGCGGGGCGAAAAAGTTGTCACTTGTGCGCCAGGATCCCTGTATGGGGTTCGAAGTTGTCAGGGGATTTCTCGAATCCGGCTCACCCGTTGATTCAGGGTTCCGGATGCCCTTCACGCTCGTTGAGCAGGAAGCGAATCCTGTTCGCGGATCTGCATAGTCTCGGTCTTGCACAACGTTTGCGCGGAGCGGCGTGGACGTTTGCGCGGTGCTCTAGAATGGAATGTCCCATGAAGACCTCCCAAAACAATGTGTGAATGGGAAATCTGTCTCAAAAAGCAACAGTAGGTGCTAACCCGCCGAATGGAGTAACTGGATGAAGGGAACAACGAGACACATGCGTGCTTTGCAGTCGATTGCCATTTTGCTCACCGTGCTGGTGGCCTGTCCGATGCTCAGATCCCAGGATCTCCAGACAATCAGCGTAGGCGCCATCGCTCCGGAAGACTGGAATGGCATCGCATTCGTGACGAAAGCGTTTGGCCAAACCGCTGATTTTGGTTTCCGGATCGCATACCGCGAGGGGAAAGGCCGCATCCTTGGCACCGGTCCCTTCATGGCCGGAAAAGATATCCTCACTCGCGTGAGCGAGGTCGGGGATCATGCACCGGACAACTCCTATTGCCGCATGTCCTGGAAGAATCTGCCTGTCAATACGCCCGTCACCCTTGAGTGGTCCGCTATCGATAGCGCGACGGTGCTTGGCAAGCTCACGACGAGAGCGGACGCCCAGTTTGTATTTGAAGGCTATTTCCCTTTCGGTGGACTTGAGCCAACGGGTGTGTATTCGGTCGACCAAACCAAACAGACGCTCATTGCGGAACGCGCATTCGACGGGGAGCCTGCAGCGAGGGCCTGGTTCGTGGTAATGGTTGACCGGCCTTTGCGTTCCGCCGGTGCCTATCCGTCGTTGCCTCTGCTCAAAGGCGCTCTCGATAGCAGCGGCACGCTTGTTCCTTCTTCCACAGACCCGAGATCCTTGAGAGCCGCCGGCATCGACTTCATCGCTGGCCCCACCCCCGTGCATTTTGTTGCCCTCGTAGGAATGGACCGCGATGCCCTGATTCACCGGGCGCAAGAGCTCCTGTCAAGCGCCACCATCGACTCCACGCTGGCAGACAAGGCCACAGCCTATGAGAAGCGCCGTCCGTCCGTAACCGGCCTCTTCGAAGGTGCACCCGAGCCCATCGGGAACACGCTGTTTTGGAACACCATTTACGCTCCTTCAGTCGGCAGCACCTGGCCTACCCTCAGCCGCGTCGCCGCCCTCGATTGGAACGGTTGGCTCGGTGCGGCATGGGACAGTTTCTTCACGTCGCTGCTTGCCGCGGGTGAAGACCAGGCGCAGTCCGCCACCGCCATCCGGGTCATGCTGGGCGCGCAAACGAAGAACGGTCTCGTGCCGAATATCGCAGCTCCCGACGGCGTTACACCGGATCGCTCTCAGCCTCCCGTAGCAGCGTACTTTGTCTGGAAGGTCTATGAGAAATTCCTGGATCGCGACCTTCTCGAATGGGCATACCCTCGCTTGAAGGCTTATCACGAGTGGTGGCTTGCGGACCGCGGAGATGGGCAACCCCGCCGCGATGGAGACGGGAGCGGCCTGTTGGAGCCCGGCAGTGATGCGGGCATCGCCCCCTCGTCCGGCGGGCGGGGCACTCTTCAAGCAGCCAAGTTTGAGAGTGGCCTTGACGACAGTCCCATGTACGATGACGTGACCTTCAACGCAAAGACCAGCACCATGCAACTGCATGACATTGGCTTGAATGCTCTCTACGCACTCGACGGCGAGAGCCTGGCCAAAATTGCCGCGATTCTCGGAAAAACCGAGGACAGCGCGAGATTTACCCGCGAGACCGATCGAATGAAACAACTCATCCGGCAGGGTCTATGGAATAAAGACGACAACATCTATGAGAACCGCTACGAAGACGGGAAGTTCTCTCCGCGCCTCTCGCCGTTTAACTTCGCCCCGATGACCGCCGGCATCGCCACGAGCGAGCAGGCGCAAACCATGGTCGAGCAGCATCTGCTCAACCCTAAAGAGTTCTGGGGCGAATATGTAATCCCCAGCATCGCCCGTAACGATCCTGCGTTCAACGATCAGTTCTTTGTCCGCGGCACGATCTGGCCGGAGATGAATTACGTCGTCTATGAGGGCATGAATCGCTACGGGTACGACCGCGAGGCTCTCGAGTTTGCTCAAAAGAACTACAACCTCTTCATGGCGGATTGGAAGACTAACCAGCAGAGCGACGAACAGTATTACGCGCGGGGTGGCAGTGGTGGCGGCAATACGCACTATCATTGGGGACCCTTGCTCTGTCTGATCGCGCTCGAGCAGTACATCGACATGAATCCATGGGACGGGTTGCGCTTTGGCGCCCTCGATCCTCCTGCAAATGGGGAGTACCACGGTGCGGTCTGGCAGCGCCATGTCTTTGACGTCGCCATTGGCCCCAGCCAAACGGCTCTCACCCGCGATGGCAAGCTGGTTTTTAAGGCGGATGCCGGAGTTGTGGTTCGGGACTACGATTCGCAGCCCGCGAGTCTTTCCTTTAGTCTGCACGCTTCAAGAAACGTGCGCATCACGGCATCGGCGCCCCAATCGGGACCGTTCCAATTGATAGTGGATCAACGACCGGTGGGTAAATTACAAGGCGACCATGGCCAAATCAGCTTTGCGGTGCCGGAAGGGAGACACACTGTACAGGTCGTCTCCGAGAAGACGCACTGATATTTCTGATTCACTTTGCCATGCAGCAAATGTTCGCGTTGAGAGCGGATGCCCGGTACCGATGACTGAAAGCCGGTACAGAAACTGTCTTCACAGCGCAGAACGGACAGGTTTCTTCTGTTGTGGATCGGCCTCGGCAGCCTGCAGATCGGACTGCCGATCCATCCACTCGTCCAGCCGCGAGCGCTTGAAGCGCCACCGGTTGCCCAGCTTGAAGGCAGGCACAAAGCCGTCCGACGCATACTTGTAGAGCGTATCCGGCGAGATGCCGAGGTAATCCGAGGCCTGGCGAATATCCATGACCTCGCGTACCTCGGGAACCAGCAGATTGGAACGGGCCGCGGCGTTGCGCATAATTGCCTCCAGACGGGGGACATGCCTCAAAGCGGATTCCGGCAAATCTGCCGGTAGTCTTGTATATAGCGCGGTTTCACCCGTCAATTCAAGGGTTTTCAGGGAGTTGCAGGAAATTCATCGGCTTTCGAGTTCCCGATCGTGGAGCTTTTATGACCGAACATTGACTGCATACCCAGCCGGTTGGGCTCAAGTATATTAGGAGCCCAAGCAATTGTGCTGTTAGGACGGATGGTGCGTTCTGCAGAGAATTGGCCCCTGTCTCCACCCAACGTGCCTTTGTCGTCAGGGTACCCTGCCCAAAGTCCCGGCGCGTCCTCGTCCGTCTGGCCTTGTCTCCGTGCCGCGCCTGCCTGGTCTGCTAGTTCTGGTCGTCGCGCCGGTGCAGCGTGGGCTTGTCGTCAGAGTTTGAGTTGCTGTCGTCGCTGGATGTGCCCGAAGAGCCGGAAGAGTCGCCGGTTCCCGTGCTGGCGCGGCGCAACGACGGCTTGTTCTTATCCTTCGAGTCGACCAGCCGGCGCTTGTTTTCAATGCGCGCCAGCCGCGCCTTCACGTCGTCGAACTCCGAGGTGGTCACCGTGTACTCGTCTCTCGGAGGCAGGATGCGCGCGATCTCTTCCTGTGAATGCAGGATGCGCTCGGGCGTCTGCGGATGGTCGGCGAAGACCTTGGCCACGGCGCCGGGCTTGCGCTTTTCAAGAGCCTGAATCTTCTCAAAGAAGCTGATGAACGCCTGCGGATCGTAGCCGGCCCGATACATGTACTGCACACCCAGGTAGTCGGCCTGCGCCTCGAAATCGCGGGAGAAGTGCAGGAACGTAATTGGCACGGCCAGCGACGCAGCCTCATAGATGCCATATCCTGTCCAGCCGCCAATAAAGATCAGCGGGATAGTGCCCAATTGGGCGTAGTTCATGCGTGTTTGTTCGCGAACCGCGTGATGTGCGCAAACGTGAGCCGTCTCATGGGCCATCACCCCGGCCAGTTCAGCCTCCTCGTCGGCGTTCAGAATCAGACCCGAATTGACGTAGAAGAACCCGCCTGGCAGCGCCATGGCGTTGATCTCGTCGGAATCAATGATCTTGATCGTGAAGGGCACCTTGCAATCGGAATTCTTCACGATGTTCTGGCCTACGCGGTTCACGTATTCCAGCACCACCGGGTCCGTGATGAATTTGGTGCTCTTCTCGATCTCGGAGGCATACATCTTGCCCATCTTGATCTCGGTGTCGACTGAGTACCAGTTCCCCACTCCGCGGCCACCGATATCCCGGTTGCCCACGGCGCTCACGTCGTCGATGCTGCCCGGCTTGACGTTAATCTTCTGGCTCCCAGGCTCGACTACCTTGTCCGGATTGACCGCAGTCGCGGGGACATCCCCTCCCACCGGGGTCGTTCCCGGCGCAGGCTGCTTGGTGGGAGTTGTGGACGGCGTGTCGCCCCCAACCGGAGTTGTTCCGGGTTCAGGCTGCTTCGCCTGAGTCGTGGAAGGTGTGTCGCCGCCAACTGGAGCCGTTCCGGGCGCCGATTGGGTCGAAGGGGGCGTAGACGGCGTGTTGGCCGTGGCAGGAGCCGTTCCTGTCGCTGGTTGGGCCGTAGGGGCGTTGGTCGGAGTCGTAGTCGATGGCGTGGACTGTGCCCAGAGTCCGGCGCACAGTGCCAACGCCAATCCAGCCAGCGTCACTGCTCTCGAACCTTTCAAATTTGCCCTCATGACCTTACCTCCGGCACGAAGCCAGGCATCAGGGGGCTGCGCCGCTTCGCTCCACTATTTAGACGCCAATATCCGCCAGTTTGGCAACAACGAGGAAGAATATTTCCCGTGGTGGCCAAATCCCTTCCACATCCTCAAGAATACATGCAATCCTTTGCATTCCCAGACGGATGCGGTCCTCTTGGAACTCGCATCCGTCTGAATTACAGTGGAGACCACGAGCATCGGGGAGGAGTCTTGCGCCGAGCCATCTTTGGAGTAGCTGTCGTGATCGTCTGCTGGGCATGCCAACTCGTTGCCCAACAGCCACATCCGCATTCCAATTCTCCGCTTGAGAGTCTCTTGAGACCCCACGGTCATCCCCGTCCCTCACCGGCGAATGCCCCGCACACCCCCGACGTGATCTTCGACGCCGGCAGCCTCGGGTCGCCGCTTGTGCTGGACAAAGGCTGGCGCGTCGGCATAACCGCCAATCCAGCGGCGGCGACGCCCGATTTCGACGACTCCACATGGGCTCTTCGCGACGCCCAGCCGTCCTTTGCCGATGTTCCCGACGAAGACCATCACACCAACGGCCCCGCCGGCCCGGACCAGCCCAGACCGGAAAGCCATTCAGGCCCGCCCAGGGGACACCAGCGGCCTTTCGTATGGTTCCGGCTTCATGTGAAGCTGGCTCCCAATCACGGCCCGATCTCCCTGCTCATCGAACTCCCTGTCTCACAGAACCTTCCCGCAGCCATCGGCGCGACTGGACCGGGGGTGGATGTCTTCGCCAACGGCAGGCAGGTCCAGCCGGAGGGACCCCACGGAGATGCCACGGATCATTACCAACAAATCTCGCGCATCTACAACCTGAAGCTGGCTCCCTCTGAGACGTCCCTCACGCTTGTGGTGCGGAGCATCTATGTTCCGTTTGGGATTGGAGCCTATACTACCTTTTTTTCCACGCGCACGTTTCGCTTGGGCAACCCGGAAGACCTCGACCGCGTGCTTAAATTATGGTCCGTCCATAACCTGTTTGAGCACCTGCCGCGCCTGATCTATTCCATCCTGCTGGTGGTACTCTCGCTGTTTCTGTTGGCGCTTTACTTCACCCAGAGAGGGCACATTGAGTATCTGTGGCTCGCCCTTCATGAGTTACTCCAGGCTCCCATCGGCTTTGTGGCTCTGGCGGGAAGCTCAGCACGCATGGATCAGTTGTGGTACGCCGCCGTAATTTTAGAGTTATTTTTCATTTCGGCCTATCTCTACTTCGAGTTCCTCGTCGCGTTCCTTTCCTTGCGCCGTCGCTGGTACATTCTGCTTTTGCGCTGGACCGCACCGATTCTGGCCTGTTTCGGCCCAACCTTGCTCCTGGTGGGCCACAGCGAAGCCATTGGGATTGTGCTGGTCCTGGTGGGTTTGGGTAGCCTGTTGTGGATGCTTGGATGGTTGCTCTTTATCTTCCTTACCCTGATTGTGGCCACGCTGCGCCGCAACTTTGAGGCAGGTCTACTCCTCATTCCGCTCGTATTGAGCTTGGTAGGAATGGTCGAACCTGTATTGACGGCGGGCATGACCGACTGGGTGGGCAGCACCTACCAATCGCCCCTCACCCTCCAGACCGGCCCCATTCCCATCCACTTTGCCTCCATCGCCAACTTTACCGGCATCCTGGTGATCGTCATCATCATCTTCGGCCGCTTTCTACGCATCCACCGCGACCAGGAGCGTGTCTCCAGCGAGATGGCCGCAGCCCGCAGCGTTCAGGAACTCATGATCCCCCACGAGAAGCTTGAAACCCCAGGCTTCGAGGTCGATTCGGTTTATAACCCCGCCAACGAGGTAGGCGGCGACTTCTTCCACCTGCAGAGGACGGGAGACGGCGGGCTGCTGGTGGTCATCGGCGACGTGGCCGGCAAAGGGTTGAAGGCGGCCATGAACGTCTCCATGCTGATGGGAGCGTTGCGCCGCACCTCTGAACGAAGCCCCGCCAGGATTCTCGAATCTCTGAACCGTGTGCTGGTCGGCAGTGATAGCTTCACCACCTGCCAGGCCGCCTGGTTTGGAGCCAATGGGGAACTGGTGCTGGCCAACGCAGGCCATCTGCCGCCTTACCTGAACAGCCAGGAAGTCGCAATACCAGGCGGATTGCCGCTCGGGGTTCTGCCCGATGTGAGCTATGAGGAAATCCGTCTTTACATGCACCCCGGCGACCGGATTCTGCTGCTCTCAGATGGAGTTGTCGAGGCCCGCCACTCCTCCGGCGAACTCTTCGGTTTCGACCGTGTCCACAACCTGAGCAACCAGTCCGCTTTCTACATCGCTGACGCCGCCAAGGCCTTTGGCCAGGAAGACGATATCACCGTCCTCACCGTCCGCCGACTGGCCCAGGCGGCAGCGGCGTAAATTCACCAACCGGCCGGGTGCTCAGATCCCGCCTTTGAGACCTGGAATCACAGCCAGTTCTGTTCCCAGAGAATTCCCTGCCTTGACACACAAAGGCCCCACCCTTGCGGATGGGGCCTTTGTGCTTTTCTCTTGCGACCAACGGGATCATCCGTCTCGGCAGTCCGTCCTAGTCGTAGTATTCGAGGCCGAGGTGCGTGATCAGGTCCGCGCCCATGATGTGGCGCAGCGTGTTCTTGAGCTTCATCGACTGGATGAACAGGTCGTGCTCTGGATAAAGGCCCGCCGCGGTCTGCGGGGATTTGAGATAGAAGCTCAGCCACTCCTGAATGCCGATGGAGCGCAGCGACGGTGTGCGCTTGGCCAGATCCAGGAACAGCACCAGGTCGAGCGCAATCGGTGCGGCCAAGATCGAATCGCGGCACTGAAAGTTCACCTTGATCTGCATCGGATAGCCTAGCCAGCCGAAGATGTCGATGTTGTCCCAGGCTTCCTTGTCATCGCCGCGAGGAGGATAGTAGTTGATGCGAATCTTGTGGTAGATGTCCTTGTACAGGTCGGGATAAAGTTCCGGCTGGAAAATATAGTCGAGCGAACCCAGCTTGGACTCTTCTTTGGTCTTGAACGATTGCGGATCGTCCAGGACCTCGCCGTCGCGGTTGCCCAGGATATTCGTCGAGAACCAGCCGGAGACGCCCAACATGCGCGCCTTGAAAGCCGGAGCCAGAACCGTCTTCATCATGGTCTGGCCGGTCTTGAAGTCCTTGCCGCAGATCGGAGCCGCGTTCTGCTTTGAGAGCTCAATCAGCGCCGGTGTGTCCACCGTCAGGTTCGGCGCGCCGTTGGCGAAGGGCACGCCTTCCGACAACGCTGCATAAGCATAAATCTGCGAAGGCGCAATGCCGATATCGTTGTTTTCCAGGCCCTTCTCGAAAGCCTCAATCGACTGGTGCACTGCCGTCGGCTCCAGGAATATCTCTGTCGAGCCGGCCCAGATCACCACCACGCGGTCCACGGTCTTTTTGAAGGCCCGAATATCTGCCCTCACCTGATCGGCCAGGTCGCGCTTATTCTTGCCCGTCTTCACGTGGGTCCCGTGCAGGCGCTTCACGTAGTACTGGTCGAAGACCGCGGGCAGCGGCTTGATGGTTTCCAGGTACGGCTTCAGTTGCTCCAGCAAATCCTTGTCCAGCACCTTGGCATGGGCGGCGGATTCGTACACGTTGTCCTCGAAGATGTCCCAGCCGGTAAAAACTACGTCGTTCAAATCAGCCAATGGAACGAATTCTTTGATCAGCGGGGACTTGTTGTCAGTGCGCTTGCCCAGGCGAATGGTGCCCATTTGTGTCAGCGAGCCGATGGGCTTGGACAATCCGCGGCGAACTGCCTCTACTCCGGCGATTAATGTGGTGGCCACGGCGCCCAGGCCGACCACCATCACGCCCAGTTTGCCCGTTGCGGGCGCAATCTTCGACGCATCAGCGGTCTTCTGGCCGCCTTGCTGTTCAGTTGACATAGCTTCTCCTAGCATTCCCTTGATTGCTGCTGGTTTCCAATCGGTTCATATTCTTGTTCCGGCAGACGGAACAGTGTACGCCTTGCGACGAGTATCCATCCTCAAACCGGATTTCAGGCCGCATTCGCCTCTCTTCCGCGGTTCAGGTGCGACCAAACAAACCACACGATCCCGGCCACCAGCGCAATCTCGATAACCAGATGAAAGCGGTGGAAAGCCTGGTAAAAACGAGGGTCCGTGTGCCATGCCTCGCCCAGTTTCATGCCTGCATAGGCCAAAGCGAAGCACCACGGCCAGGAACCCACAAATGTATAGATGTGAAAACGAGACTGCGGCATCTTGGCAATTCCCGCCGGGAACGCAATAAACGTGCGCACCACCGGCAGCAACCTCGCCAGCAACACCGTAATCGAGCCGTACTTCGAGAAAAACTCCGTCATGCGGTCCAGATCGTGGTGGCTCATCAGCACCCATTTGCCGTAACGCTCCACCAGCGGCCGCCCGCCCTTGGCTCCGATCCAATACGCAATCGCCGAGCCCAGATTACAGCCCACAGCCCCCGCGGTAGCCGCCCAGAACAGGCTGAAGTGGCCCAGATAAACCAGATAGCCCGCAAACGGCATGATGATCTCGGATGGTAGCGGAATGCAGGCCGATTCAATGCCCATCAACGCAACGATGCCGGCGTAACCCCCGGCGGCGATCACGTGGGTTACGAATTGAACAAGGACGGCCAGAATTTTTTCACTCATCAGAGCTTCCAGTATATAAGCCCGATGTGGGTCTGCGTCGTGTCCCGTGATCCGGAACGAACCCGCGGCACTCTCAAGTCCCCGCGCAGACTTTCTTTGTTACGATGAGGGGTGATGCAAGGAAGGCTTGAGGTGGTGCAGTTGGCTGATTCCTCCGCAGTGTTTCCTCCCGTCCCCCTCACACTTGAAGGCTCGTGCCTGCTCCACCAGTTCTTCCGCTTCGACTGGAAGGCGTGGCGCGCAACTCCAATGCCCGAACGTGAACGCATCGCGGTCGACGCGGTCGAGGCCCTTAAAGGCTTGGAACGCGTAAACAGCGATTCCCCCATTCGGACCGCACTCTTCTCAGAACTCGGCCATAAGGGCGACCTGATCCTCGTCCACTTCCGTGACTCGCTGGAGGCGCTGAACCAGGTCGAGCTGAACCTGGCCCAGACCGAACTCTACGACTTCCTGGATCAGCGCCATTCCTATGTCTCGGTCGTCGAACTCGGCCTCTACGAGTCCAGCCGCAAGACCTACGAAGCCGCCTCCGCCAAGGGCTTTGAAACCCACTCGCCCGAGTGGCAGGCTGAAGTCGCCGCCACGCTGGAGCGCCAATCCACCGCCATGTCTCCGCGTCTCTTTCCGGCCATCCCTGACGCCAAATACCTCTGCTTTTATCCCATGGACCGCAAACGCGGCGAGCAGGTGAATTGGTACACCGTCCCCTTCGCCGACCGCCAGCGCATGATGCACGAGCACGGCCTCATCGGCCGCCGCTACGCCGACCAGGTCAAGCAAATCATCTCCGGCTCCATCGGCATGGATGACTGGGAGTGGGGCGTCGACCTCTTCGCCGACGACCCCGTCGTCTTCAAGAAGCTGATCTACGAGATGCGCTTCGACGAAGTCAGTGCCGTCTACGCCCTCTTCGGCCAGTTCTATATCGGGGTAAGGCTTCCAGTGGAAAAGCTAGGTGGATGGCTGGCCGGTAGTTTGTAGCATGGAAGGAATCTCTGCGGACTTCACACCATGTCAGAAGCAACGCTAACCCGTAAGTTCGCCGCGAAGAATCAACCCCGAGCGCCACGCGGCGACCTCGCCCCTGACCGCGTAGCCGCCATCCTCAAAACCCTCGACGAAGCCTATCCCGAAGCCGTCTGCGCCCTCACTCACCGCTCGCCCTGGGAACTTCTGGTCGCCACCATCCTTTCCGCCCAATGCACCGACGTTCGCGTCAACATGGTCACTCCAGAATTGTTCCGCCAATTCCCTACCCCAGACACCATGGCTAACGCAACCCTCCCCGAACTGGAAGCCCTCATCCGCACCACCGGCTTCTTTCGCAACAAGGCCAAATCCATCCAGGGCGCGGCCCGCAAAATCGTCGCAGACTTCGGCGGCCAGGTCCCTCAAACCCTCGCCGAGCTCATCACCATACCCGGCGCGGCCCGCAAAACCGCAAACGTAGTCCTCGGTGTCTGCTTCGGTAAAGCCGAAGGCGTTGTAGTGGACACTCACGTCTTTCGCATCGCCCGCCGTCTAGGTCTTGCCAAAGGCGACAATCCGCAAAAAGTCGAGCTGGAACTGATGCAGGTTCTCCCGCAGGACCGCTGGATCGCCTTCTCCCACCAGCTCATCCACCACGGACGCCAAATCTGCGAGGCGCGCAAGCCCAAATGCGACCGCTGCAACCTGGAGCAGCTTTGCCACTCCAAAGATAAGACCTGGCACTCGTGAGGGCGCGGATTGCGGAAAATAACCTTCCGCCGGCGCAAAATTGAAATAGAGAAACGGATGAAAATCCATTCCAGTGCGCCCTGCGTTGCAGTGTCAGGAATGTCCCCGGTCCGTACCCCCCTCCCCCCCCTACAATAGTTTGTATTTGACGTAAAAAATTTGCAGATATTTTTAACCGTCATGGAATCAACACTTTCCGAAGGTCATTCTGAGGAAGTCTATAAATTATGAAAATTGTGGACCTAACGCGCGGCTGCTCGCGGCAGCCAAAGCCCTGTTCGCGCAAAAAGATTGACTAGCGGCGAAACAGATCGGCTGCTGCGGAGATCAGCCCAGGAATATCGGAAGGATTCGCTTCACCGGCGGGCGGCCATCCCAGGTCCCTCAGCGTTTCGCTGGTAATTGGTCCGATCGAAACCGCCGGAATCCCCGCTAACGGCCACGGAACCCCAGCCAGCCGAGCCGCCTCGGCCAAATGGGTCACGCTCGACGAACTGGTGAACGTCGCAGCATCGATCCCGCCCGCCAGCGCCCGCCGAAGCTGCTCCGGCGCGCCGTCCGGCAGAACGTTCCGGTAAGCGTCCACAACATCGATCGCAGCGCCTGCCTCACGCAGCGCATCCGGAATCACGTCCCGTGCAACCGCAGCCCGCGCCAGCAGAATTCTTAGTCCGGAGGTACGAAACTGGATGCCTTCCAGCAGCCCAACCACCAGACTCTCAGCTACATAGGATTCAGGGACAAAAGCAACCTGCAAGCCCGCTTTTCGCGCCGCCGTAGCCGTCGCTTCTCCCACTGCGGCCACCTTCAACCGAGTGGGTTGAACCAGCCCGATCCCCAACTCCGCCGCACGTTCGGCAACCGCCCGGACCGTATTGGCGCTCGTCAAAATCAGCCAATCGTAGCCACCGAACTGGCGCAGAGCCACATCCAGGGGCTCAAAGCTTTCCGGCGGGCGAATCTCCAGCACAGGAACCTCGACCGGCTCAGCCCCCAGCGCCCGCAACCCCTCGCTGAGCTTCCCAGCCTGATGCAAAGCGCGCGTCACCAGCACGCGTCGCCCCGCCAACGGCAGCAGACTCACCGCGAAACCTCGGCTGCAGCCGCAAGCAACGGTCCCGCTCCCGCCTCGATCAGTTTTCTAGCCGCCAGCCGCCCCAGCTCCGTCGGGTCCGAACCGCCCCGAGGTGCGCGATGAACGATGCGCACCGCCTTACCGGACAACGGGTCGGCGACCACGGCGAAAACCTCGTTCCATTCCCTATCTGCGCTCTCACCGGCCCAATCAGCCCGCACCCGGCAATAAATCCCGATAGGCACCTGACAACCGCCGCCCAGAGCAGCCAAAGCAGCCCGCTCGGCCGTCACCGCAAAACGCGTTACCGCATCGTCAAGAAACGCAACCGCTCCAATCGTCGCCGCGTCGTCCTTTCGCGTCTCGATGCCCAGCGATCCCTGCCCGGCGGCCGGGCAAAAATCCTTCGGGTCCAGCCGCTCGCGTACCCACTCGGTCTTTTCCAACCGGTCCAGCCCCGCGGCGGCCAGCAGAATTGCATCCACCTGCCCCTCAGCCAACTTGCGCAACCGCGTATCCACGTTGCCGCGGAACTCCACAGCTTCAATGTCCGGCCTCAGCGCCTTCAACTGCGCCCGCCGCCGCTGGCTGCTGGTGCCCACGCGCGCCCCCTGCGGCAACGCTGCCAGATTCGCATAATCCACTGACACAAACACGTCTCTCGGGTCGACCCGCGACGGTGTGGCAGCCAGCGCAAACGGCTCTGGAAGTTCCGTGGGCAGGTCCTTGAGCGAGTGCACAGCCAGGTCCACGCGACCGGCAGCCAGCGCTTCCTCTATTTCCTTGGTAAACATTCCCTTGGAGCCAACTTGGGCGAAGGTGACTTCTTGCAGCCGATCTCCGGTCGTCTTGATAATCTCGATTGCGACAGTGTGGCCATGACCACGCATCAGGGCGGCAATGTGATTAGCCTGCCACAGGGCCAGTTGGGAGCCGCGGCTTCCAATGCGCAGATTCATCGGCCGATCTCCAGGCTGGCTTCGCTCACAGGTGCATCGTCGGCTTTGTTCGCTTCTGAAGGGCTTGCGCTGGCTGTGGTCCCCGGAACCTCGGGTTCGGCTTCTCTGCCGGAGGTGGCGGGCAGCGACCATGTGTCGCAAAGAGCATCAAGCCGGGTCGAGTCACCCTCGCGAGCAGCCTGCTTGAGGGCCTGCATCGGCGGGTGAAGAAACTTGTTCACCAGACCACGCGTGAGAGCTTCCACGGCGGCAATCTGCTCCGCGCTCAGCGAACCCAACCGGGCCTGCGCACGCTTGAGTTCCGCCTGGCGAATCTCCTCGGCTTGCTGTTGCAGCGCCACGATAGCCGGCGCCACGTTGACGGTGCGCTGGCGCTGGTGGAACCGCTCCACCTCGCCGGCAATCAACGTCTCGGCGTCGCTGGCGATCCTGCTGCGCTCGGCCATATGCGCCGCGGCAACCGCCTGAAGGTCGTCGATGTCGTAGACAAAGATGCCTTCCAGCTTGTTCATCGCCGGATCAACGTCGCGGGGTACGGCTATGTCAATGAAAAACATGGGCCGATTCCTGCGGCGATGCAGAAAGGCCTGCCCATGCTCACGGAGGAAGATGGGATGCGGTGCTCCCGTCGAGCTGATGACGATATCCGCATTGCCGGCCGCCTCATAGAGCCGCTCGAACGGGATCACCTGTGGAGCGACGCGGCCCTGAAATGCTTCGGCCATACGGCTGGCGCGTCCCTGGGTCCGATTGGTCACGAGAATCGTGTCCGCCCCCTGCTGAAGCAGATGACGGGCGGCCAGTTCGCTCATCTTGCCCGCGCCCACCAGGAACACAGTCTTTCCTTGCAGTGATCCGAAGATCTTGCGCGCAAGGTCCACGGCCACCGACGCAATGGAGACGGAGTTCGAGCCAATCTCAGTCTCGGAGCGAACCTTCTTCGCCACCGCGAATGCGCTTTGCAACAGGTGTTCCAGTTGTCCGGCCACCGTACCCGAAGCCCGCGCCACGGCGAAGGCCTCTTTCACCTGGCCCAGAATTTGCGGCTCGCCCACCACCATCGAGTCCAGGCTGGCGGCTACGCGAAAGAGATGGCGCACCGCGTCCCGGTCATGCTCTTCATAGATGTGAGCCGCGAGCAGCGACGGGTCCAGGCCAAAGTGCTGGTGCAGAAAGCCTTTCAAATCAGCGTCCGGTGACTCCACCGCTGCCAGCAGTTCCACGCGGTTGCAAGTGGAGACGATCATGCATTCACTCACGCCCGGAACGGCGGCCAGGGCGCGCGTGGTTTCAGGAAGGTCCTCACGGGAGATGGCAATCCGCTCGCGCAACTCGATGGGCGCTGTCTTGTAATTCACTCCAACCAGGGCCAGCGTCATTGGGCACCGTACCTGTGGACGTGGCTCAACATGTTGGCCGCCCAGACCGCCATCATCACCACAAAGACGGCGCCGGAAAGATAAGCGGCTCTGCGGCCGCGGAGCCCGGCGCTGCGCCGGACAAGGAGCAATGAGACGTAGGCAAACCAACTGATGAAAGAAAGGATAACCTTGGGATCGGCAAAATAGGCTGCGCCGAGTGAGGTTTCCTGGACCAGGACGGAGCCGATCACCAAGCCGACGGTCATGCAGGGAAATCCGAATTCGAGGGTGGAGTGAGCGATGCGCTCCAGCGTATCGAGGGGCGGGAGCCAGTCAAAGGGCGCCCACCAGGAATCCCGGCCCGCTCCAGGTTTGCTCTTGATGCGGCGTTCCTGGATGAGATAAAGCACACTGGCCAGCATGCTGAAGGCCAGTGCAGCGTAGGCCATCAGGAGTGCGACGATGTGGGCCACCAGCCAGCTCACCCGTACTCCTTCCGATGGGAATGTGTAGCGGCCGGGGCCCAGCGCGGGGACGAAAACCAGAAAGAAAGTAGCCGGTAAGGCGAAGATACCGAGAGAGATAGCGTCGTAGAGCCACCAGACGAGGAAAAACAGCCCGGCTACCGCAAAGCCCAGCAGCGACTCGACTTCGCGCCCGCCCACAGGCATCCAGCGATGGGCCTGGACCAGCATTTCGACCACCGAGACGAAGTGAAAGAAGAAGCCCAGGCCAGCCAGATGGACGCAGATCTTGCGCCAGCGCACAACGCTGTAAAGCACGGCCGGGAAGACCGCGACACTCGCCGCCGCATAGAGAATCGTCGCGACTCGGAGCCAGAGAAGATACATTTCGATGTTTACCTTAAGTCGTAACCCATCAGTATACTGTGACGCAAATCACCAAAACAGGGATCAGAGATCAGGCGTCAGGGCCGCTGCTTACCCGTCAGTCAACTTTTGCTTTCAGCGCGTCATAAAGATAGCGGCCTCCGGCTCATCGCTTTGCAAGGGCCTATGAGTCTCAGGCTGTCAATTTTGTGGTCAGAACCTACAGGGCGCCTTTCAGAACCTCCAGGCCGGAGCGGGAGACCTGGAGGTCGTCCTCGGATTTGCCGCCGCTGAAGGCCACAATCACGTAGCCGGTCTTCACTCGGGCAATGACGCCGCCTTCCCAGCCAAATTCGCCGGTCATGGGCGGGCGTTTGGAGGTCCCGCTGTCCTGCAAGGTGTCGGCCATCTCGGCAGCCTTGGCGTAGGCGATCCCGAGCAGATTATTGCCCTTCTCGGTTGCCGAGGGAGCATCCTTCATCCGGCCCACCACCGCCATCTTTGAAGTCCAGCCTTGGATGGTATCGCCCTGGGCGTAGGAAACCACCGCCACTCCGCCAATCTTGAGCTCGGCGGCGCGGTTTTTCATGGCCGTGAGCGCCGCATTGGCCAGAGCATCGAATTTCTTGGCGCTGACGGGTTTGGGCGCGCTCGCCGCGCGGACGTTTCCCTCGCTGGCGGCCAGGCTCACCGCGATCATCATTCCTATTGCAAGCAGGCGGGTCTTCATTGCTTTCCTCTCGGACGGGCAACCTGCGCCGAATGATGCGCGCAGTTCGTCCTCGGAGAATTCTACTCTGCGGCGGCCTGCTGGCTGGGCAACTATCGGGGAAAAGGGTGCCCGCGCAGACCAGAAGAAGCGTCCGTGGTGCGTCGCGGGCCGGTGGATGGGGCTGAGCTGGACACCGAATCGTGCGCCTTCGCGAAAAAGCGAACGCAGGCCATTCGACCTCGCTCAGCAAGACAAGTCTTTTCGAGACTGGCCGTATTCCAGGTCTCGATTTAGAGACCTGGAATACGCGGCACTGCTGTTCGCCTACTGTTTCTCCGCGATGTAGGTGGATGTGCGGTCGGTCAGCTTATTGGTTGCGACCACCGTCATCTTCTTTCCATCCGAGGAAACGGTCAGTTTGGATACTTCAATTACCGTGCCATCCCGCTTGTCTGTCTCCTCGATCGTGTGCGCATCCATGCGCTTCAGAGAGACAGTGTTGTAGGTATACGCTCCCTTTACCGGGTAGTCATTGCCGTCGAGCTTCGCGGTGTAGCTCTCCCCGGTGGGTTCTGACATGGTCAGCTCATCGCCACTGGTCTTGTAGGTGGTCAGCAGGCCATTGTCACTTTGCTGAATTTTGTTGAGCCGCCACGAGCCTGAGGTCGCATGGACCCCGGAAGGCGCAATTCCGACCAGCGTGGCCGTAACTGTGGTAACTACCGCCTGATCGCTGTTCATCGGATGGGATGTAGTCTTGACGGTCAGAGTTTTACCGTTGGCGGAAACGGTCCGAGTCTGCTCGAATACGGTTTTGCCGCCTTTTCTGGTAGTGATGGCAATCGATTTGGGATCGACTTCGCGAACACTGATGGTGTCATACGACTGGCCGGTGACGGCCTGATCCTGGCCATCCGCCTGGACGTCGATCTGCGGGTTGCAACTGGTACAGTGATACCAGCCTTGGCTCAGATAAAAGACGTTAGGCTTGGGTGACAGCTTGGATTGGGCCATGTTGGTGCGCCAGGTGCCGTCGAACGGGCTTTGCGCAAACGAGGATGCGGGAGCCCACAACGCCGACGTAAGAAACAGCGCGCAAGCAACGAACCGCTCTATTTTGTTCATCTGGGGTTCTCCTCCAAGGGGAATTGGATTGGCCGCTCCGCCCAGGACGGCAAGGGGGGATTTGCTCCTGGCCGGGTGGCCGCTGCGATTGTACATGCGGCCACCGATGTTTGAGAGCTTTTCTTTCATGGACTGACTCGAACTGACTGCGGCGGCTGTGACTGTGGCGGCTGATGGAGATGTTCGGTGAGACGCCGGCAGCGCAGCGCACCTCGCGCCTGCCGGGTCAGGCTACCCCTCCGCCGTCCGGTCACGATACTCTTGAAGGCAACGTGATCAGCGAAGGCAAGCAATCCGGCGCTCAGCAGTTTCCCCCTTCGGACGAGGGTTCTGTAAACCTGACGCCGTCTTTGGGCCCTGCCGATCAGGGCCCGTCCGCACCCTATCTGCACTCCCCTTCTCTGGAAAAGTCCTCAGCCCATTTGACCCCGTTCATGCGCCAGTGGACGGCGGCGAAGCGCCAGAATCCGGATGCCCTGCTGTTTTTCAGAATGGGAGATTTCTACGAGCTTTTCTACGACGATGCGGTGACGGTCAGCCGTGAGTTGCAACTGACGCTCACGGCGCGGGACCGCGAACGCTCCCAGCCCATGTGCGGGGTTCCTTATCACGCTGTCGAGACCTACCTGACGCGGCTGTTAAGGAAGGGATACCGCATCGCCATCTGCGACCAGATGGAAGATCCGAAGCTCACGAAAAAGATCGTCCGGCGTGAGGTGACGCGGGTGCTTTCGCCAGGCACGGCTCTGGATGCGGCGCTGGGACAGGAACAGAACAACTTTTTGGCCGCGCTATTTGAGAGCGCACCCAAAGACAGGCGCGATGGCAGTCTGGTGTGCGCGGTGGCCCTCCTCGACGTCTCTACCGGGGAGTTTCGCACCGCGGAGTTCACCGGAGCGACTGCGCGGCAGCAGGCGGTGGACGAGATTGTGAAGGCGGGTGCGAGCGAGGTGCTGCTGGCGGCGAGCGCGGAGTTACCGGCGCTGCTCGAACGGGTTCCGGCGCGGACGCGGGTCGAGGACTGGGTATGGACGCGGGACTTTGCCGTGCCCTTGGTGGAACGGCAACTGAATGTGCGCTCGCTGGAGGGATTTGGGCTGGACCGGCATCCGGCGGCGGCCATTGCGGCGGGTGCGGTGCTGCACTATGTGCATACGACGCAGAAAATCGAAGCTCTGCACATCGATTCACTGCGGTTCGAGGAGCACTCGACAGCGCTGGAACTGGACCACGTGACCGTGCGGAATCTGGAACTGCTGGAGCCATTGTTTCCAGTGTTTGCGGGGCAGGATAGCGGCGCTACGCTCTTCCACACGATGGACGCCTGCCAGACGCCGATGGGCAAGCGGCTGCTGCGAGCCACGATTCTGCGGCCGCTTGCGGATGCCAGGGTGCTGGAGGCGCGGTATGAGGCGGTGGGCGAGGCGCACGGGGACCTGTTGAGGCGGGAGGAAATTCGTCGGGCGTTTGCCGGAATTCTGGATTTGGAGCGGTTGCTGGCGCGGCTCAGTCTGGACTCGGCGGGGCCAAGGGATGTGAGGGCGCTTGCCAGCAGTCTGGCTCGGCTGCCGGGGTTGAAGGTTGCGCTCGAGGCCATGGACGCGGCGCGTTGGCGGGAACTGGCTGTGCACCTAGATGCTCTGGCCGACGTGACCGCGCGGATTTGCGCCACCCTGGTGGAGGAGCCTCCGCTGACGCTGGTGGATGGAGGCGCAATCGCGTCCGGTGTGGATGCGGAGCTTGATGAGTTGCGGACGATTTCGTCCACGGGAAGACAGGCCATTGCAGCCATCGAAGAGAGGGAGCGGACGCGGACCGGAATAGGTTCGCTGAAGGTTCGGTATAACTCGGTCTTTGGATATTACATCGAAATTACCAAGGCTAACATGGCTTTGGCTCCCGCGGACTATGAGCGCAAGCAGACGCTGGTGAATGCGGAGCGATTTACGACGCCGGAGCTGAAGGAGCTTGAGCGGAAGATACTGACCGCGCACGACCGTTGCATCGAAATCGAGAAGCGGATTTTTGCCGAGCTGCGCGCCTCGGTGCTGAAGGCGGCGGGGCGGATTCGACAGACATCGGCAGCCGTAGCCGAGTCGGACCTGCTGGCCAACTTTGCACACATTGCGGCGCTCAGGCGATATGTGCGGCCCTCCATTGTGGATGAGCCGGTGATTGAGGCTGTGGCCGGCAGACATCCGGTAATCGAACAATGGATGGAGGAGACGCGCGAGGGACGGTTCATTGCCAATGACTTATATCTGAATGCGGCTGGCGACGGGCCGAGTCTGTTGTTGATCACCGGCCCGAACATGGGCGGCAAAAGTACTTATTTGCGGCAGGCTGCGATGCTGGTGCTGCTGGCCCAGATGGGGAGCTTTGTGCCGGCGGAGAGCTTGCGCTTCGGGCTGGTGGACCGCATTTATACACGCATCGGAGCCAGCGATAACGTGGCGCGGGGCCGCTCGACCTTCATGGTGGAGATGACGGAGACGGCGACGATTTTGAATACCGCCACCAGGAAGTCGCTGATTCTGCTGGATGAAATGGGGCGCGGGACGGCGACGTTCGATGGCCTGAGTCTGGCCTGGGCGACGGTGGAATTTCTACATGCGGAGACAGGGGCCAGGACGCTGTTTGCCACGCACTACCATGAACTGACCATGCTGGCCGAGAAGCTGCCGCGGGTGCGCAACCTGCGCGTGGGCGTGAAAGAGTCGGCCAGCGGGATTGTATTTCTGCATAACATTGAACCGGGTGCGGCAAGCAAGAGTTATGGGATTGAAGTGGCGCGGCTGGCGGGGCTGCCTGCTGCGGTAATCGAGCGGGCCAAGCGGGTGTTGCGGCAACACGAGAAACAGGAGCGGTTCGCCGCGGCAAATGTGCAGGCGGAGACAGTGGAGCCGGTGCAGTTGACCATATTTACTCCCTTGTCGCAGCGGATTGTGGACCGGATTGAAGCGACCGATGTGAACCAACTGACGCCGCTGCAGGCGTTGAATCTGCTGGAAGAGTTGCAGCAGGAGTTGAAGGAAAAGGGATGAAGCGCAGAGATCCGATATCAGGCGTCAGAGGTCAGAGCTGGAGCTGAAGGAGTTGGTATGACTGCGAGTTTGCGCCGGGCCGCGGGAAGTTCGCTGGTGGTGGGCCTTGGGAGCACCGAGCTGACCGGGCTAGAGCGCGCATGGCTCAGGCTGGTTAGGCCCGCGGGGGTCATTCTTTTCCGGCGGAATATTGCCGACGCCCAGCAGACGCGTGCGCTGCTGGACGAAGCGACGGGGTTGGCTGCGGCGCACGGATTTCGCTGCGTAGACGTTGAAGGCGGGATGGTGGACAGGCTGCGGGACGCGTTGGCGCCGATGCCTTCGGCGCAGGCCGTAGCGCGGGCGGCCCGGCTTAAGGGCAAAGTTGGGCTGACACGCGAGCATGGTGAACTGGTGGCGCGGGCGGTGAAGGCCTTCGGGTTCAATACCACGCTGGCGCCTGTGTTGGACCTGGCGTTGCCGCCTTCGGCTCAGGTGATGGGGACGCGGGCCGTGGCGGAAACGGCGGCGGGAGTGATTGAGTATGCGCGCGGGTTCCTGGCCGGGCTGGCGGCGCACGGGGTGGCGGGCTGCGGGAAGCATTTTCCGGGGCTTGGGGGCGGCTCGCTGGATTCGCATGTAGAGACGCCGGAGATCCGGCGCAGTTGGCGCTCGCTATGGCAAGAGGATCTGGTTCCCTACCGCGAAATGCGCGAGGAGTTGCCGATGGTGATGGTGAACCACGCGGCGTATCCAGATTCGCTGGGCAAGGATCGCCCTGCCAGCGTGTCGCCTTACTGGATTGCGACCGTACTGCGCAAGCGAATCGGGTATCGAGGAATTGTCTTCTCAGACGACTTGGAGATGGGCGGAATTCTGAAATTCATGCCGATTGAAGAAGCCGCGGTTGCGGCAATCCGGGCGGGAATGGATCTGCTTGAAGTTTGCCACAGCTCGGAGCTGATTCTTCGCGTCTACGAGGCGCTGCTTGGCGAGGGCGAGAGGTCGGCGGCGTTCCGCAGGCTCCTTCTGGCGCGGGCTGCGCAGGGGGCGCGGATGCGGGCAAAGCTGTTTGCGCAAGGCCTTCCGGCACCGCTTCCGGTGCGGCAGTACGAGGCGCTGCGCTCTCGCATTGTTCGCTTCAATGAGGCAATTGCCAATGCCCGGCAAACCCAGGAGACGCAACTGGCATGAGCGCAAAGAGCATGACCGTGGCCGGCATCATGAGCGGTACTTCGGCTGATGGAATCGATGTAACCGTGGTGCGGATCGCGGCGGGAACGCTGCGGCCGAAACTCACGCTACTGGCGCACGAGGGTTTTGCGTTTCCAGCTGCGCTCCGGCGCAAGGTGCTGGCGGCGATGAACGCGGCCTCCACATCAACGGCGGAGTTGGCGCGACTCAACTGGCGGCTGGGCATTGCCTACGCCGAGGCAGTGAATGCCACGCTTGAGCGTCACAAGGTAAAGCTGGACCTGATCGGTTGCCACGGCCAAACGCTCTATCATCAGCCGCGCGCGGCGGCCTACGCGGGCCGCAGCTTTGCTTGTACCTGGCAGCCTGGGGAAGCGGCGGTGATTGCCGCTGCGTTGGGTGTCCCGGTGGTCTCAAACTTCCGTCCCGCTGACATGCTTGCCGGCGGGCAGGGCGCGCCGCTGGTTCCGTTGCTCGACTATGCGCTGTTTGCCCATGCGAAGCGGGGGCGCGTGCTACAGAACATTGGTGGCATCGCCAACCTGACGGCCATTCCAGCCAGGGCCACGGCCGATGCAGTGACCGCGTTCGACACCGGGCCGGGGAACATGGTGATCGACGCGCTGGCCCAGGAGCTTTTCAGCAAACCGTTCGACTGCAATGGAGCCTTTGCCGCGGAGGGCAAGGTGCTTGCGCCGGTGCTGGCAACGGCCTTACGCAATCCCTACTTTCAGCTCAAGCCGCCTCGCACTGCTGGACGGGAGCAGTTTGGCCGCGAGTATGCCACGAAGTTTCTGGCGGCCTGCCAACGGCACAGCGCCAGGCGCGAAGATGCCCTGGCCACAGCAACGGCGCTGACCGCCGAGACCATTGCGCAAAGTTATAAACGGTTCGTGATGGCGAAGATGAAGGGCGAGGGGGGCGAGGTGGATTACATTGTGTCCGGAGGTGGCGCGCGCAACCATACGCTGATGGCCATGCTGACGCAACGGCTGAAACCGCTGGGTTGCGAACTGGCTGCGAGCGAGGAATTTGGCTTGCCCGCGGAGGCCAAGGAGGCTGCCGCGTTCGCGCTGCTGGCTTGGCAAACCTGGCATCATCGGGCGGGAAACGTGCCGGCAGCCACAGGTGCGGCACGGGGCGCAATTCTGGGCCAGGTGACGTATGCGTAGGGTACTCGCGCTGGCCGTGCTGCTTGCCCTTGCCGGCTGCCGCTCGATGCCAAGGGATCCCGGCACGGTGGTATTTTTGATCGAAAGCAGCCCTGCGAATCTCGATCCGCGCATTGGGACCGACGCGCAGTCGCAGCGGATCGACGCACTCTTGTTTGACGGCCTGGTGGCCCGCAATGCGAGCTTTCAATTCACTCCGGCATTGGCTGAGCGTTGGGAACAGCCCAACCCGCTAACGCTCGTCTTTCATCTCCGTAATGGAGTGCGCTTCCACGACGGACGCACGCTGACAGCGCGCGATGTGCTGTGGACCAGCAACTCCATGATGGGTTCGGGACGGATCGACTCGGGCCGCCCGGGCGCGGTGATCTCGCCCAAGGCCGCGGCTTACGCCTCGGTGAGCACAATGGAAGCTCCCGACGAAAGAACGGTCGTTCTTCATTTGAAACATGCAGACAACTTTCTGTTGACCAACCTTTCCACGGGCGCAATCGGTATTGTTCCCGAGGGCAGCGGAAAAGACTTCTGGCAGCATCCGGTAGGCACCGGACCATTCCGGTTTGTGAGCCAGCAGATCGATCAGGATGTGGTAGTGGAGCGCAACCCGCTAAGTTGGTCGGTCACGCCCAAGTTGGAGCGGGTGCGCTTCGCGGTGGTGCCTGACGCCATTACGGAGTCGCTGGAACTGGAAAAAGGCTCTGGCGACGTGGCCATCAATTCCCTGCCCATGGATTCGCTTCCGGTCCTGGCCGCGCGGCGGGATCTGCGGGTAGAGGAGACGGGCGGCACGGAAATCCAGTACCTCGGCTTCAACCTGCGTGACCCGCTGCTGAAAGATGTGCGCGTGCGCCAGGCAATCGCCTGCGCCATCGATCGGGAGCTCATTATTCACACGCTCATGCGCGGCCATGCACAGGCGGCGTTGAGCTTGTTGCCCGCCGGCCATTGGGCCTGGACCGGCGATGTGGCGCGGTACGATTACGACCCGGTCCGGGCTATGCGGCTGCTGGATGAGGCCGGACATGCACCCGGCGCTGCCGGAGTTCGCTTCCGCCTGACGATGAAGACCAGCAATGACGAGGGGACGCGGCTGCTGGCCGCGGTGTTGCAGCAACAGTTGAGCGCGGTTGGCATCGCGCTGGATCTACGCAGCTACGAGACCGCGACCTTCCTGTCTGACGTGCGCCGGGGCGCCTTCCAGATGTATTCCTTGCGCTGGATCGGCGGCAATGAACAGCCTGACATCTTTACCTTTGTATTTTCGACAGCGAGTTTTTCGCCCCAGGGCGCCAATCGCAGCCACTACTCGAATGCCAGACTGGACGCGCTACTGGACGACGCGGCGGAGAGTGAAGACACCGCCCGGCGGCGCGAGGAATACGTTGCGGCGCAGCAGATTCTGGCCCGTGACCTGCCGGCCATCAACCTCTGGTACCCGGATACGGTTCTGGTGCATAACCGGCGGCTGACGCACGTGATTCCTTCGCCGTCAGGAAGTTATACGTTTCTCGAAACCGCTGAGCTGACAAATTGAGCACCATCCCATTCAGCTTCTTTTAGAGTCCGGCGGTCTATAGGAAAGAAACAATAGACTCTTGCACTCATATTTGAAGATTCTTTCCCAACCCGGCACAGTGTGAACAAGTTTGGTCAACCTTTTGGCGCACTGGTTCGTCTACGCAATAGAAACAACATTCCCGCCCAGGACTGCAACAGGGTTTGTCCCGTGGAGAAGTAGCTTATGAAGAGCAAGATCAAGAGTCGGGCTCCAGTTTCGATGGTCCACATGGCGCTGTTGGTCGCACTGCTGGTTTCCGCGCCGTTATGGTCAACCGTCGCCGGGGCGCAGGCGCCTTCCCGCTTTGTGGGCGCGATTACTGCCATCACTGGCAGCACCCTGACCGTGAAAACCGATGCAGGCGATGTCCACCAGGTGAACGTACCGCCGACCGCGGTACTCAAGCGCATCGAGCCGGGACAGAAGGACCTGAGCACCGCGGCGGCCATGGAGTTTGCCGATCTGGCCACCGGCGATCGCGTGCTGGTGAAGCTTGATCCGGACGCGCCCGCCGGCACTTTGCAGGCTCTGCAGATTATCGCCGTGAAGGCGGCGGACGTGGCCCTCAAACAGCAGAAAGACCGCGAAGACTGGCAGCGGCGGGGCGTGGGCGGACTGGTAAAGAGTGTAGACAACGCGGCCAGCGTCATAGTGCTGACCAGCGGGGTCGGGGCCACGGCCAAGACGATCACCGTTCACACGACCAAGGCAACCATGCTCAAGCGGTACGCTCCTGCCTCAGTGCGGTTCGATGAGGCACAACCGGCGCCGATTGACGCGATCCATGCGGGCGACCAATTGCGGGCTCGCGGAACCAAGAGCGAGGATGGGACGGAGATTACGGCCGAAGAGGTAGTCTCGGGCACATTCCGCAACATCTCCGGAATCATTGCGTCCCTGGATTCGAGCAGTTCGACGTTCGCGGTGAAAGACCTTGCGACCAAGAAGCCCGTGACCATCCATATCACGGCAGAGGCTCAGATACGCCGGCTTCCGGACCGCATGGCACAGATGCTGGCAGCAAGGCTTAAAGGAACGGTGAGCAGTTCCAACGGAGCCGGCAGTGGCAACGCTCAGCCTCAGAATGCCGCAGGCGCACAACGCGCCGGTGGTCAATGGAGTGGTCAGGGCGGCGGCCAGGGTGGGGGCGACCCGGAGCAGATGCTGAACCGCTTGCCCGCCATTCAACTTGCCGATTTGAAGAAGGGCGATGCCGTGATGCTGGTTTCGACGGGCGGCACAACGGACGTAACAGCCATCACGCTGCTAGCGGGCGTTGAGCCGCTGCTTGAAGCTCCCGCGGCCAGCCAAAACCTGCTCAACAACTGGAGCATGGGCTCTGGCGCACCGGAAGCGGCAGTCCAGTAGGCGCACAAAGATTGATCGGAACATAGCGAGGGACTCGTGTATTCAAAATTGCATGGCTTTCATTCATTCCTAATTGCCTTGGCGCTCGCCGCCTTGGCTGGCGCGCCGACTGCGCAAGGGCAAATGCCGACGCCACCGGTACAGACTCCCACGCCAGCCGCGCCTGTTTCGACTACGGCCACTATGCGCGGGCACATCGCCGACCCCACCGGGGCGCTGATTCCCGGCGCGACAATTACCATCCTCAGCTCGACGGGAACCACCGTGAAAACCGCGACCGCGGATGCCTCAGGCGGTTATGTGGTCAACGGGTTGGCGCCGGGCGGCTACATTGTGCGAGCCACCTTTGCGGGCTTCGCTCGTTTTACTTCGCCAGTCATTCAGCTCACCGCTGGTCAGATGAAGCGCGTCGACATTTCGATGGCTCTCGAAGTCGCGCAGCAGAGCGTGACCGTCACCGACGAGTCGCCCACGGTGAATGTGGAAGCCAGCGGCAACTCGAACGCCATTGTCCTCAAGGGCAAGGATCTGGAGGCACTGTCGGACGATCCGGACGAGCTATCAAATGAACTGACGGCTCTGGCAGGGCCCTCGGCCGGACCGAACGGCGGACAGATTTACATTGACGGCTTCACCGGCGGACAACTTCCTCCCAAGTCGGCGATCCGCGAAATCCGCATCAATCAGAACCCCTTTTCAGCGGAGTTCGACAGGCTGGGGTATGGGCGCATCGAGATTCTGACCAAACCAGGCACGGACAAGCTGCACGGCCGTTTCTTCGGGCAGGGCAACGATGATGTCTTCAATACCGGCAACCCATTTACCGGCGCTCTTCCCTCGTATCACAGCTACCAGGTCAACGGCACGCTGAACGGTTCGCTGTCAAAGACGGCCTCCTTCTTTATCAGTGTGGAGCAGCGCAACAACCAGAACGACAGCGTTTACAGCCTGAATCAGGCTCCCATTCTGGATGCGGCCACAAACACCTATTCGATTGGACCGCTTTCAGGCGGGCTTTTCAGTCCACAGACGCACACCAATATCTCGCCGCGCATCGATCTGCAACTGGGACAGAAGAATACGCTGACGCTGCGCTATCAGTTTTTCCGCAACACCCAGAGCGGGCAGATCGGATCAACCTCACTGCCCTCGCTGGCAAGCTCTTCGACCTCGATCGAAAACACCATCCAACTGAGCGATTCACAGATTATCAACGACCACATCGTCAACGAGACGCGCTTCCAGTATTTGCGCGACACCTCTTCGACGACGCCGGTGAGCACGGCTCCGCTGATCTCGGTGCCGGGATCGTTCACCGGCGGCGGCTCTTCGAGCCAGCAGTCGAACGACCATCAGGATCACCTGGAATTGCAGAACCTGACCACCATGTCCGTGGGGAGGCACGCAATCAAGTTCGGGACGCGGCTGCGCGACAACCGCGACGCTAACGCGACCAACGCTGGGTTCAATGGCAGCTTTACCTTCAACAGCATGGCAGACTATGTGGGCGCGCTGAACCTTCTGAACGGCGTTGCTTGCCCGTCTGGCACGGACTGTGCGCCTGCCAAGCTGAACTACACGACGGGGGTTCAAGGAGCTTCGGCCAATGTGTTTGACGCTGCGGTCTTTGTGCAGGACGACTGGAAGTTCAATCCTTTCCTGACGCTGTCGGGTGGCCTGCGGTGGGAGTCGCAGAATCATATCTCCGACCACAGTGACTTTGCTCCGCGCTTTGCTTTTGCTTATGCCCTGGACGGGCACAAAGACAAGAAGCAGGCGAAAACCGTGTTGCGCGGCGGCTATGGATTCTTTTATGACCGGCTGGGAGTGGGCAATGTGCTTTCGGCCGAGCGTTTCAGCGGCGCGGCTGACAGCCAGATGCAGTTCACCATCAACACCCCGGCCTGCTTCAATGCCGCAAGTCTGAGCACCATCCTCGCTAACCCCTCCCAATGTGGCACGGCCACATCCACCACCAGCACGATCGTGCAAATCGCGCCGAGCTACCATTCGCCCACCACTGAGCAGCTGGGAATCGGGGTCGAGCGGCAGTTGACCAAAACTACGACCCTCACGCTCACCTACCTGCACTCGTTTGGCGTACACCAGGTGGTGACGCGCGACTCGAATGCCTATGAGCCGGGAACATTCGAGTACGGCAGTTCGACCTTGACCGGCGTTCGGCCTGACACCAATGCAACATGCTTAGCTGCGAATGACTGTCCGGGCATCGTGAACGAGTATTATCCCGAGGCAGTCTTCAAGCAGAACCAGTTGATCGCGAACATCAACGCAAAGCTGACGCCCAAATTCGGCTTGATGGGGTTCTATAACCTGACCTCGGCCAACTCGGACGGCGCCGGTGGGACAGCCTCGAACTCGTACAACATCAGCCAGGATTACGGACGGGCGCCATTCGCCGCGCGGCAGATGCTCTTCCTGATGGCCAACTACACGGGCCCCTGGGGCATCAGCTTCAACCCGTTTTTGATTGCACAGGCCGGAAGGCCGTTCAATATCGTTACGCCGTACGACCTGAGCGGCGACAACTTCTTCAATAATCGTCCGTCGTACACAAGCGCGGCATCGGATCCTGCCAATGTGGTTCAGACCAGTTACGGCAGTTTCGACACCGTGCCTCAGGCTGGTGAGGCCATCGCCCCGGCGAACATGGCCACCGGTCCCGCCGCGATAGCTGTGAATCTGCGTGTCAGCCGCACATTCGGGATAGGGCCGAAGCTGGTGGCGGCTGGCCAGAACAATGCGGGTGGATCGCCTCAAGGTGGACCGCCCCCAGGCGGGGGTGGTGGACGCGGCGGTCCGGGTGGCGGCGGACCGGGCGGCGGTCTGGGTCCAGGTGGGCTTGGCGGAGGTGGCCGTGGCGGACCGGGCGGCATGTTCGGGTCAACAAGTACCGACCGCAAGTATTCGCTGAACTTCAGTGTGCAGGCGTTGAACCTCTTCAACGATATCGATTACGGGACACCGGGCGGCACCCTGACCATGCCGAACTTCAACAAGTCGACGAGCCTGGCGGGCGGCATATTCTCTTCCGGTGCGGCGGCCCGGCGGGTATTCGTACAGGCGGCTTTCTCGTTCTGAGCGAAAGACGGCAAGAAGTACAGCGGGCCGGGGCGCAATGCCCCGGCCCGTCTGCGTTGCATTACCGGGACGCGCCCATCACGGCTGGCTGTCCGTCCCCCGCGAAGGCATCGGCAAGAGAAACAACTTTCAATTGGGCCTTGATCGCATCGAGGGAAACCCCGCTGCTGGCGGCAATCTCGATGGTCTCTCCCGGCAGTAGATTGAAGTAGTTGTCGGAGAGCTTTACGTCGAGGTTGCCGAAGGAGAGATAGACGCTGCGCGCCAACACCGGAGATGTGACGTGGATCTTGTAGCTTCCGTTTGCACCGGTAGTTTCCACTTTGAGCGCGGCTGGCTTGAGATGAACTTCCTTGACAGGGGCAAGATAAATAAGGTTGCTCGAAGTGATATGAGTGTCCTGGATCAGCTCAGCCTCCACAAAGACCCGCGAAGTGTCCGTAGCGCCCGCATCCGTGAGCTTCTTCAGCGACCAGTCGAGATAGACGTTGCTGGCGAGGGGCGCAACGTCCACGGCACGCGAATCCTCCAGCAATACCTTGCCGTCGAAATCCATCAGGCGTACGCGTAAGGTGACTGACCGTGCGCTCGTCTCGTCAGAAACGATATAAATCTTCACCGAGCCTCCTTCGATATGCGGTGAAACCAGGATCGGCGCATAGAAGCGTCGCGCATAGTATTGAAGGGCCTTCCAGCGGCCGTAGTAGTCGATGGAGGACCACGAGGCAACTGGCCAGCAATCGTTCAACTGCCAGAAGATGGAACCCATTGTTTCCGGACGGCTGCGGCGGAAGTGCTCGGCCCCGATCTTGATGCCCTCAGCCTGCAAGACCTGGCTGACATAGAGAAAGCTGGGGAAATCCTTCGGCTCGGGATAATCCTTGAGCAGATAATCGTGAATGATGGAATTGCCTTCGTTGTTCTTCTGGTGACTGAGCATTACAGGCGTAAAGATGCCGGTGCGATCTTCAGGTTGCGTGAAAGATTCGATTGTCCTCATCTCGGGAAACGACTGGAACCCATATTCCGTGACGAAGCGCGAATGATGGGTTTCGTAAGTTGAGAACGGCACACGTCCGTGCCATACGTCCCATATGTGGTCGTCTCCGGTATGAAAGGCCGGTGACACCGCCTCGTAATCCGCGCTGGGCGAACTGGGCCAATACGGCGTCTCGGCGTCGAGCCGCGCCACTACTCTGGGCAGAATGCCGCTGAATTCGGTGAGATAGTCCTCGCCCATCTGGTATCTCACGTCTGCTGGCAGCGTTGACCGCTCGCCCCAGCTCATCGCGCTTTCCCCTTCGTTGTTGCCGCACCAGACCACGATGCTGGGGTGGTTGCGCAGGCGGCGCACCTGATCTTCGGCTTCGGCTTCGATATTGAGCTTGAAGGCATAGGTGCCGGGCTGCCAGTCGTTGCCGAACATGAAGTCCTGCCAGACCATGAGGCCAAGTTCGTCGCAGATCGAGTAAAACTCGTCGGCTTCGTAGTAGCCGCCGCCCCAGTGACGAATCATGTTCATGTTGGCATCGCGCGCCGACTCAAGAATCCGCCTGTAATACGCCGTGGTCACGCGATTGGGAAAGCTATCGAAAGGAATCACGTCCGCGCCCTTGGCGAAAACCGGAATGCCATTCACAACCAACTCGAAGGAACGGCCCCACTTGTCCAATTGCCGGCGAAGAACGATGGAACGCAGGCCAGCCCTGGTCTTGCGCGTTTCCGCTGGTTGGCTGCCCGTGCCCACCTGCGCGGTGAACTCGTAGAGAGGCTGGTCGCCATAGCCCGCCGGATACCAGAGCTTCGGTTCGCGAATCTCTAGAGGGAGATCGATAACGTTGCGCCCGGCGTGGAAGCTCACAGTCTCAATCACCTTCACCGGCTTTCCATCGTCACTGAACTGTACGCTCACCTTGCCTGAGCCGGCGACTGTGGCCTCAACCTCGACCTCTGCGTCCAGGTGAGCCACTTCCCTGCTTACGTCGCGCTGGTGGACGGCGAAATCGGCGATGCGAACCTTGTCCCATGCCTCAAGCCGCACCGGACGCCAGATGCCGCTGGTGACGAATTTGGGTCCCCAGTCCCAGCCGTACTCATAAGCGGCCTTGCGAATGTAGGTCTTGGCGGCGGTCTTCGTCTTCGGTTGCCACGGGTCGCCCGCTGCCACTTCTTCCGCGGCCTTGATGGGCGAGGGAAACACGACGCGCAACAGATTTTTCCCCGCGTGCAAACGGCCCTTTACAGGGACGCGCCAGGTGCGGAACATGTTGTCAGCATTCAACACCTGAACGCCGTTCAGATAAACCTGGGCGGCCGCATCAAGCCCGTCGAAGACAAGATCAACGTTGGAGCGCGTCAGCAAAGCGGGAGTCGCGTCAAAATTGAGCCGATACTCCCAACTCTCATTTTCAATCCATGGCAGCTTGGACTCGTTGTCGCGGAAGAACGGGTCGGGAATCTTCTTGTTGGCCAGCAGATCCAGATGAACGTCGCCGGGAACAGTGGCCGGGAGCCAGCCGTTTGCCGCTTCCTGCGCACCGGCGGAGACCTGCCGGAATTGCCAGCCGCCATCGAGTTCCAGCACCATATTCTGCGCAGGTTTCCCCTGTGCCTGCGCTACTCCGGTTCCGCTACCCACCGCCACGGCTACGAAGGCGCAGCACACCAGTCCGCAAGCAATTGATTCTCGCATCGCACTCCTCTGGCCGCACTTCATGAACCGCTTGCACGGTCCGGCGCGGCACTCTTGATTGGTCGCCGTTAAGGGTAACACTCCGGGATTGGCGAGGCCGCAGGTTGCAGATTGAGGATGAGCGAAGCGCCAAGGCGATATGCGATCAGCAGCGGCGGGACCTGCCGCCCGGCTCCGCCCATGCCGAGCTAGTTGAGCACGCAAACGATGCGCATTCCGCCACGTTCCACGAAAGGATCAGCGTTTGTTCTGAGGAACCAGCCGACAGCCAATGAGCGTATCGACCGCGATCCAGCCGGGACCAAGAATTAGGATCAGTAGCGCCGCAAACCAGTAGGTGTAGGGGGTTGCACCGTAGAAATCGTCAGGTTTTGAGAGGATATGAAAGAAGTTGACGCGGTCGTCGGGCACGCTGAGGTAGGCCATGGTCATGTTGACGAAAAGAACAAGAGAGACAAGCCGGGAAGCAACGCCGAATGTGAACAAGATGCCGCCGGCAAGTTCGACGAGCGCGACCGCGAGGGCGGTCATGCTTGGAGCGGGAAGGTTCAAACTGGCAAAGAACTGAGCGACGCGGTCAAGATGCGTGAGCTTGCCCCAGCCGTCCTGCGTAAACTGCCAACCCCAGTAAAGACGGATTGCCAGGAGCAACGGACTTTGCAGCCAGCTCAAGAGTGTGCAGGCATGCATGTACGCGGCGCGCATGAGATTGACGATCGATTGCATGTCGTTCCTCCCTAATCCTGCATCAGTGAATCGAGATCAGGCGCGCAGATCCAGCCCAATTCGGACCAGGTGGCAAACCACTCCCGCACCCGCTTCGAACGGTTGTTCTGCGGTGTACGCGACTCTGCAAAACCCGCCTCGATGGCCTCATTTAGGGTAAGTCCCTTTCGGATGGCCGCAAGGGTCTGGAACTCTTCCCGCCGGAGTCGGCGGTAATAGACCGAGAGGTCTACGCGATGCGCGGCGAGCCATGTGGAGCGTCGGCGGAGTTTGGGCAGCTTTGCGGGCGCGGCGGAGCCGTCATCGTGCTTAACGCCTGCCTCGCTGATGTCGCTCTTCTGGCGGTCGTGCAGGCCCAGCACTAGATCGTCGGCAGGATAATCCAGTGCGATAAGTTGCAGATGCGGCTGGAGAGCCAGCCGGGAACCTGCGTCGAAAGTTGCGATCTGGTCGAGGGTGAGTGGAGCGCGCTCGGCATTATCGAACGCCTCGACAAAGGCCCACTCGATGCGGACCACGTCGATGGCCAGGCGGTAACGGCGGCCCGCCCACTGGGGATTGGCGGTCAGCCAATCGGCAAGTTTCGATCCCAGATTGCGCAGGGTAAACGAACGGCTGGGATGGGCGGTGAGGTAGGCAATGGACAACGCCTCGAATGCGCGTGCCCCAATGACGGCGCGGAGAGCGGGAAAGTCCTCGGCAAGCGCAGCGAGCACACGGTACCAGTACTGGCGGTTGTAGATCTCAAGGCGTTCGAAGGCGGAGAGACGGCTATTGGGAACGATAAAGGACTCGGCCACTACTGTCATGGCGCGGCCGTCGGGGGCCTCGGCGCGCATCTCCTCATCGGGAGTGAGCGGCAGCATGACGGCTGCGGCCATCTCGCGCTGCAACTGGGCAAGGCCCATTCCCTCACGGCTCATGGCGTGGCCTCCGCCAGTTGGTCTGCGTAACGGTAGAGATAGCGTTCCGCCTTCTTTGCCTCGTTATGAACCTCGTCGAAGCTGGGGATATGGTCGTCCCACTCAAGGAGCGTGGGTGTGGGTCCGCAGCGCTCGATAGCTCTCGCATAGAGATCCCAGACGGAGTCGATAACGGGGTGGTCGTGCGTGTCCAGAATGTATTTCTCATAGCGGGAGTGCCCGGCAATATGAATCTGCGCCACGCGGTGGGCGGGGACGGCATTCACATAGTCCATAGGTGCGAACTCGTGGTTCATCGCGGAGACGTAGATGTTGTTCACGTCGAGGAGAATGCCACAGTCAGCGCGTTCGACGACTTCCGTTAAAAACTCCCACTCGGTCATTTGGGAGCAGGTGAAAGCGGCATAGCTGCTGACATTTTCGACGGCGACGGGTATTTCGAGGTAATCCTGCACAGTGCGAATGCGCTCGGCGGTGCGCTCGACAGCCTCCCAGGTGTAGGGCAGCGGCAGCAGGTCATGGGTGTAGGTTCCGTCCACGCTGCCCCAGCATAGATGGTCACTGAGCCATGGAGTTTTGGTGCGACGGACCAATTGCTTGAGGCGGCGCAGATGCTCGGGATCAGGCGCTGTGACCGAACCGAAGTACATCGAGACGCCGTGCTGGACAACGCGATATTGCTCCAGTATCCGATCCAGCGTGGCCAGCGGGCGACCCGCGTCAATCATGAAGTTTTCTGAAATGATCTCGAACCAGTCCACGACCGGCTTGCGCGAAAAGATGTGCTGATAGTGCGGAATGCGGAGGCCGATTCCGACGCCGTAATCCTGAAACGCATTGAAGCGATTGCCGGGCATGAGTGTCCTTGCAGATAGAGAGATCGAGGTTCAAAGTGTGCGATTCGAGGGAATGAAGGTCGATGGCGCGGCAGAGGGATTGCATTGAAAAATCGTCTGCCGCGCCACCTGTGGAAGTACAGTCTAGACGAACTGCGAAGGCGCTGGGGCTGGCGCGGGAGCCTTGGAGCCGTCGGTAGCGCAGCCGCCCTTGCCCTTGCAACTGTTCTTGCCCTTGCAGCCGTTGTCGCTGGACTTGCAGCCGCCTGTGCCCTTGCAATCATTCTTGCCTTTACAGGAGTGCTTGGCGGGGGGTGTGTCCTGGCCGGTGTAGCGCAGGCCGGCTTTGGCCGTGGTAACCTTCGCCGTACCCTGGGTGGCCGCCTGGGCCGCTGCTGCGGTTCCGCCGACCAGGCCCGAAAGAGCCGCCGTCAGAAGCAGTGCATTCAGTTGGTTCTTCATAATCCTTTGACCTCGCTTGGGGTTGGGGCGGAAGGGGTCCGCCGGTTGTAGCCACGCAGAACTTGCTCTTGGCAAATCCCGCACAATCCAAGTCACGCACCTTAGGAGTGACGATCTGCCGCAAAGGTTACAGGGAAAGTGATTCGCGTGAAAATGAATGCTTCCGGCCTCTCTCACTCTGGGGGTACGCGCCAATCCGCCAATTGAATTGGCTCTCGTTCCCTGCTTGCGCTACCCTGATTCTGCCCGGACGCATGCGCGGGCCCATCCCCGCGACGAAGACCTTTCGCCGGGGACCCTGGGCGGGGGGCGCGGCGGTCGAGCCGGGAGGCCGTTCGATGGGTTCAGGGTTCCTTGGGAATCTCAAGCAGTTACGAACTGTGGGTCGCGCCAGCCTGGTTATGGCGCTGCTGCAGAGCGCGTGTACCGCCGTGCTGACCATCAGCGGCATTCGCGTAGCCATCGGGTTGACTGCCCTGGCAGCGGCAAGCGGCATCTACGCCCCGGCGCGGGGATTTCATCAGGACGCCATCCGCATCCCCATGCTTACGCTGGCCGCGGCTGGCGCAATTGTGAACCTGGCGGTACTGGCCTGGATCTGGCGGTTGCGCGCGCAGCCCTCCGCACAGTGGCGACGCCGCGAAATCAGTCCAAAGGAGCGGCGCTCTGAGCGGTTCCAGGTGGCGCTCGCCATTCTGACACTGATCTTGGTGGGATTGGAAACATGGACCCATCCGATGATTCACCGCACGGGACCACCACCGGCTGCAACTTCACACCTTCGCGTATCTTTGAGGAACGTTCCGCATGGACAAAGAACCGCTTGAATTCGATTCGGCTATTGCAGGGTACTACCAGCAATGGCCTGAGGAGCGCAGGCTCGAAGAAGGGCCATTTCTGCTTGAGGCCCTGCGCACCCGGGAACTGATTGAGCGCCACGCACCAGCCCCTCCAGCCACGGTTCTGGACATTGGGGGCGCTGCCGGGGCCTACGCTCTCTGGTTGGCAGAAAAGGGATACTCCGTTCATCTCGTCGACCCGATTCCGCGTCTTGTGGCCGAGGCCGAGCAGCGCAGCGCCGTCAACGCGCGGCCACTTGAGTCATGCCGCGTGGGCGATGCGCGAAACCTGAGTTTTCCTAATGAGACGGCTGACGTGGTTCTTCTCCTTGGTCCGCTGTATCACCTGACTTCCGCGCATGATCGGGCCGGCGCCCTTGACGAAGCAGCGCGCGTTCTAAAGCCCGGGGGCCATCTGTTTGCTGCGGCGGTATCCCGCTGGGGTTCGGCTATGGACGGTTTGGCGCGCGATCTCTTCAAGGATCCGCAATACGTGGCCATGGTGGAACAGGACACCCGCGATGGACAGCATCGAAACCCCTCCGGGCGGCTCGACTACTTCACCTCGGCTTACTTTCACCGTCCCGAAGACCTTCGCGAGGAAACCCTCGCGGCAGGTCTTCTCATCGATGGGTTGTATGGGATTGAGGGGCCAGGATGGATTCTTCCGGATGTCCCCGAGCGGCTGGCCGACAATCGCCAGCGAGAAGATTTGCTTCGCGTTGCTCGCCTGCTCGAATCGGAGCCTTCTGTCATGGGCGCCAGCGCGCACCTGCTTGTTGTGGCGTGCAAGCCGGCATAGAGGTTCAGCGCTTGGGTCCGGCCAGTTCCAATTCCTTATCCAGGCGCGCATGAAGCCGCTGGCTGAAGCCGGCCGGGAGTTCGAAGACTCGGCCGTCGGCAACCAGCACCACCACGTTCCGCGTCGAATCCAGGACAGCCGAGCAGATCTCGCAGGTCTCCAGATGACGGTCGATTTCGGCGCGCAGTTCCGCGTTCACCTCGCCGTCGATGTAGGCCGAGATATGTTCCCAGACGTGATTGCAGTCGATCCTCATTTGCCCCACCCAAACAGTCTGCCTCGTTTGGGCGCAAACCCCTTCAAACGCGGAGCCAGATCCCGTTGCAACAGAGCGCGAGCCCGGTGCAGCCTCACCTTGACCGCTCCCTCGGTAATGTCCAACGCGGCGGCCGTCTCCCGCACGTCCATTTCTTCGATGTCTCTGAGCAGCACAACGTTACGGTAAATCGCAGGCAACGTGTCGATGGCTTTACGGAGCATCGTGCCTAACTCCTTTCGCTCCAGCGCCTCAGAAGGCACTTCGCGCCAACTGGTGAGGATGGCTGGAGTATAGTCTCCGGTCTGGTCGTCCGTTCCGGCATCCAGCGATTCCTCGCGCCGGGCTCCCGCCTTGCGCAGCCGCCCTAACCCCTCGTTGCGGGCAATGGAGAGCACCCAGGTTCGGAATTGCGAGTCGCCGCGGAACAGATGCAGATTCAGATAGACCTTGATGGCGGTTTCCTGGGCAGCATCCTCCGCCTCGGCCTCGTTGCGCAGCAATGAGAACAGCAGAAAGTAAATGGCGCGCTCGCAAGGGCGGATGAGGTCATGGAACAGGTGTTTCTCGCCGGCCAGGATACGGTGAATCCATTCCGCCTCGAATTCTGGATTGGACGCGGCCATTGAGACAAACTATAGCCTGTCTATCCGCGCCGCGGAACCTTCCAATGGATTAAAAACGCGGTCACAGACGTAAGTTTCCCGGATTCAAAAGAAACCTTGTACGAAAAAACAAATTGGGCTGTACAATCTCCACGAGGAGACCCATGGCCGGAGATATTCAACTTACGTGCAGCGATTGCGGGCAGGACTTCACCTTCACCGCTGCGGATCAGGCGTTCTTTCAGGAACGTGGTTACTCGACCCCAAAACGTTGCAAGAATTGCCGTCAGGCAAAGAAGAACGATCAGGGGGGTTCCGGCTACCGTTCGGCTCCGGCACAGGGAACACCTGTGATTTGTTCGGGTTGCGGACAGCCTACAACAGTGCCTTTTGAGCCGCGTGGCGATCGCCCGGTGTTTTGCCGGGACTGCTACCAGGCGCGCAAGGGCAGCGGCGGTGGGCCGGGCGGCAGCTCGCGCGGCCGCGGCCGTTTCTAGCTTTCAGGCGGTCCGATGCTCGAAGTAAGCATTGGACCAATGTTCTCCCACTCAAGCTCAAGCAAAGCTTCACGGCAAACGCCGACATGGCTGAGTAAGCCTCAGGCGTGTTCCGGTAGCTAGATCCCTGTCTTTTTCTGAATAAGGGCTTTCGACCTTTGAAGCTGAACCTGGGCAGCCACTTTGGCTGCCCTTTTCCTTTCCGGTCTCTTGGCCGACATCCAGTTTGCAAACCCCCGATAAACCACCTGGATTCGAGATCCCTGTTGGACAGTTTTCTTCCTGGCCGCTAGACTGACCCTTTCGGGCGTTTCTCCTGGTCTGAATAGCTGAGGACTCATTCCAACTCATGGACTCCCAATTGTCCTTCGCCGGATTTGCCTGGAAGAATCTCTGGCGCAGGCGCCTCCGGACATTATTGACGCTGGGCGGAATCGCCATGGCGATCGGCGCGTTTGTCGCCTTGGTCGGCTTCTCTCGCGGCTTTGAGCATGAATGGCTGCGCCTCTACTCGAGCAGCGGCACTGACATCGCCGTGGTGCAGGAAACATTCCTCAATACCTCAGTGGAGGAATCGGCTGGGGTGAAGCTCCGCGCACTTCCAGTCGTTGCGCAAGCCCAGCCCATGATCTTCAACATGATGTCCCTTACGCCAGAGGTCAATGCGCTGATCTTTGGCTGGCAGGACGATTCCTACGAGTTCGATCCGCTCACCTTTACATCGGGAACTCGCTTCCATAATGGAAAGCCCGAAGTTATCCTGGGTGACCTATTGGCCAAAAATCTCAACAGAAAAGTGGGCGATTCCCTCGAAATCCAGGGCGGCACTTTCACTGTCGCAGGCATCTACCGCGGCGGCACGGCCCTTGAGGCCGGTGCCGTGATCATGCCGCTGGATCAACTGCAGCAGCTCACCAGCCTGGTTGGAAAGGTTTCAGGCTTTCATGTGCGGCTTCGACCGGCACCGGCCGGGGAAGCGCCAGACCACTACCTGAAGCGCGCACAGGCCCAGATCGAAGACGCCCTGCCCGGTCTGCTCGCCCAACCGGCGGTTGAACGCGCCAGCAGCAATCAGCTCGTGCAGCTTGCTCAGGCGGTCGCCTGGGGCACCTCTTCCATCGCCTTGATTGTGGGTATTCTGGGCATCGCCAATACGATGGCCATGTCGGTTTTCGAACGCACACGCGAAATCGGGATTCTACGTGCGCTCGGCTGGAAGGCGGGTCGCGTGTTGATGCTTATCCAGGCGGAAGCTGCGGTGCTCGGTCTGGCGGGCGGCATTGTCGGCATTGGCGTAGGATGGGGAGCCCTTGGCCTGCTCTCTCGGTTGCCGCAAACGGCCAGCATCGTTTCCGCTTCCGTCGATCCCCTCCATCTGGTGGAGGCGCTTGGCATTGCCGTGCTTTCAGGTCTCATCGCCGGGGCCTACCCCGCGTGGCGTGGCGCGCACCTCTCGCCGGTGGAGGCGATACGGCATGATTAGTCCTTTGCTTGAGGCGCGCGACCTGCGCATGAGCTACGATGAAGGGCGCATTGAAGCCTTGCGCGGAGTGGATCTTTCCATCACCGCCGGAGAATACGTGGCCATCAGCGGGCCCAGCGGCAGCGGCAAGTCCACCTTGCTGCAACTGCTGGGAGGACTTGAGACCCCAACTAGCGGCCAGGTTTTCTTCCGGAACGCCCCGCTTGGATCTCAAATTGACCTCGACACCTACCGCTCCCTCCACGTCGGATTTGTCTTCCAGGCGTTTTATCTGCTGCCCACCCTGCGCGCCATTGAGAACGTGCAAGCGCCGATGCTCGCGGTAAAGCACCGCGGACACAGCCGTGTGCAACGGGCTAAGGCGCTGCTGGTCGAAATGGGACTCAAAGACCGTTTGAACCAGTATCCGAACGAACTCTCGGCCGGGGAGCGCCAGCGCGTGGCCATTGCACGAGCCCTGGCCAACGCTCCTGAAATCCTGCTGGCAGACGAGCCCACTGGCAACCTGGACAGCGTGAACTCCGAACGCATCATGGAGATGCTCATCGGCATTCAGAAGAAACGTGGCATGACGCTGATCGTGGTAACGCACGAGAACGAGATCGCCCGCTCGGCTCCTCGCCACATTCGCATGAGGGACGGCCTCCGCGACGGTCGAGACGAAGGAGGACCCGGAGCATGAAACGGCATTCCTTCGTGCTGGCTGCAACGCTGGCCTGCGCAATCCCTGCCAGCGCAACGGATGCGCACACGGTGCTGGTGGCCCCAAGGCAGCACGTGCAGTCAGCCGACTTTCGCGCCTCTGGACACCTTGTCCGGGTGGATGCGAACGGCAACCGCATCAGTGTTCCCATCACCATCAAGGCGCACTGGTTTCCCGGTGTGCTGCGCGTGCTGGCAGAGGTCGGCACGGCCCAAAAATCGGACGGGAATGCATCGGCGAGCGGCCACATCCCTGTCCATATCCTGCTGGAGATGCGGCCCAATGGCCAAAATGTGATCCGAATTGCTCATCCCGGCGATGCGGCGCCGGTTATTCTGCCCTTCGACAAGTGGGGCGATGGCCCGCTCGGCAGCGGATTCAGTTATGAAGATTTTCTTGAGCCGCAGTATTTCTGGGCGAACCAGTCAGCGATGGAAGAAACCAAGTATGGAGCACGGGACTGCGATGTTTTGAAGAGCGCGCCGGGCGCGACGGACAAGACGCATTACTCCGAGATCAAATCATGGCTCGACCACAGTATCGGGTTTCCTGTCTATGTGGAGAAAACGCTGAAAGGAACAGGGACTGTGAAAGAATTCACCTACTTTGGCCTGCGCCAGAACGGTGGAATCTGGTCGGCCAGCCAGATTGAGGTAAAAATACGCGGGCAAGCCGGCTCGACGCTGCTCATCATCGACCGCGGCAGCCCGAAGGCAAATCTTGGTCCCGGGGAGTTCAGCCCCGAGCAACTTACCCGTTTCTAGGATCATTTATGTATGTAGCTCTCTGGATTCTCTCCATTTCCGCAAGCCTGATCACGGCTGGGTTTCTCTACCAGTTGATCGGTGCGCGGCGCGACCGGCGGCTTTATGCCGGCCTGGGGCGCTGGATCGACATCGGAGGACGGTGCAGGCTCTATGTCCTCGAAAAAGGAGCGGGCGGCCCAACCGTACTCTTTGAAGCCGGAATCGCTGCCACCAATCTGAACTGGTTTCATATCCAGGAAACGGTCTCCCGCTTCACTTACACCGCATCCTACGATCGCGGCGGACTGGGCTGGAGCAGCCCGTGCCGCACCACCCGCACCCCCGGCAACATTGCCATGGAGTTGCACACCATGTTGCTGGGCGCGTGTATCAAACCACCCTACATTCTGGTCGGTCATTCTTTCGGCGGGCTGGTGATGCGACGCTATGCGCTGCTCTATCCCGAAGACGTGGCCAGCGTGCTGCTGCTTGATCCCATGCGGTGTGAGGAATGGCCGCCGCTGGACCCGGCCAAGCAATCCGCCGTCGATCTTGGCAAGAGGTTAACCCGTTACGCAATCCCGTTTGCGCGATTCGGGCTCGTCCGCTTGGCTTTGACCTCGTTGCTTTGCCGCACAGGCCGCCTCTCGGGCCGCCTGGCCGGTGCCGCCGGAGTCGGCGGCCGCCATGTGCTGGCGAGGGTCACCCAGGAGGTAGGCAAGATGCCCAAGGAAGTTTGGCCCATCGTCGCCGCACACTGGTCGCGCCCCAGCTACTATGCAGGCATGTGCAACCATGTAGGAGCCATTCCCGACACCGTGAGGGAGATGCATGACGCCGAGCCTATCCATGGCATCCCCGTGGTCGTGCTCACACCGGGAAAATCGACGCCGCTCTCAGCCGAGGATCTTGGCCGCATCGGCGACAACACGCAGCAGGTCATCGCCCCTGCGAGCGCGCACTGGATTCATCTCGACGAACCTGATCTGGTGATCAATTCGATTCGAGAAATGGTACTGGCGGCAACCCAGGAGACTGTTGCGGCTGCGGTCTGACCTTTACTGCTTCTCTCCGGCCATAAACGTGGTCCAGGGACCGGATTTCATGTCTTTGAGAATAGGCTTGAGGTAGTTGTATTCCGGATGGGCGGCCAGGAACGGCGCGGCAAAAAAATCTTCTCCGCAAGGATGCCCGGCATGGGCGATCAGCGATAACTGTGCCGCCAGATTGGAATCCGTTACCTTCCCGGTCACTGCTCCAGCGGGGTAATATGGCCCCCAGTCCCATTCAGGAACCCCCCGCTTCACTCTGTCTATGTGGCCGCATAGCGAGCGGTCGCCCGGATCCTCCTTGCCGGTGTAGCTGTCCGCATGGTCTGAGAGGAACTGCTCGGCCAATTCAATATCGATGCGCCCCTTGGACTCGGCCATCTTCTTTTCCCATGTCACGCGGCGGGCGTTGGGCGAGAAGGAAAGATTGTCCGGATCGAAGCCAGCGGTCTCGTTCTTGATCAGTTGCGGATCGCGAGCAAAGTTCGAACTCACGAAGTAGCCGTCCTTCGTCCGCCACAGCGGCGTATTCTTCAGCCCCAGTTCCAGATAGGCAATTTCCCCGGTCTTGCGGTCGCCGATGAGCCAGTCGTTGGCGTAGCCGCCATTGTTGCCTTCCTTGATGATGCGCACATACTCGTCGATGGAGCCGCCATACTGAAGCGCCTTGCGCGAGCGCACAAACTCAGGCTTGCCATCCGGGTCCCAGCCCTCGAATTCAGTAATGGTCGTCTCGGTAATCAGCAACCCGGCATCGTTGATGCCGAAATCGTCCTGGCTGGTAATCACACCCGGTTCGCCATCCATCAGGATGCGGTGTCCATGTTCCGGCTGAATATCGAAGATCACCGTCCAGCGCGACCCCTCGGCATAGCTGGACCAGTTGTTGTGCGCAATCACAATCTTGCCGCCTTTGGTATAGCTGCCGGTAGCGATGAAGGCTGAACAGCGGCCCTCGGGCGCGACGTGCGGCGCATTGGCGGCGTGTTCTCGCTTGTCGAGCCACGGAAGGTAGTACTGAGGCAATTCGATTCCCCCGTTCAAGGCCACGATGTCCCAGACGTCGAGCTTGACGCCTTTGGACTGAACGCCCCTCGCAATGCCCTCCAGTTCCTCTCGGTATTCTGCGTCGATGTGCGGCCAGAGCATCCTGCGGCCGGCCTCTCGGAAAAACTGCCAATCCCGCTTGGTCGCATGGGTGCTTTCGAGCCGGATCACCCGGACCATGTCCTCAATTTCGGTCGAAAGTAACTGGCCGTGCTCAAACCCGATCTGGGCAGGGCTGCCCTCAAGGTGAACGTAGGTCCAGCCGCCTTTTTCAAAGCGGTAGCTTGGATGAGCCTTCGCTTGCGCGTCTTCGAGGGCTGGCTGGCCAGCCGCGCGAAGTGGAAAGGTGGCTGAAAATGCACACAAAGAGATCAGACAAAATGAGAGCGCTCGGGCAAGCTGACGAACCATCGAACATCCTCCGGAATCTCCTCACAATATCACGAAGGATTGAGGCTATCGCAATGTGTCAGCGCTTTTTGCCGCCTTTGGGCGCGGGCTTTTTGGGCGCTGGTTTCGTGGGTTTTGCTGCATGAGAAACCTTGCCTGCCTTGGAACTCGCGCTGGGAGCCGGCTTTCGGCTTGCCGGCACTGACTTGGCCGGTGCGGCCTTCTTTTGAGGAGCGCTCACCTTGGGCTTGACTGGAGCCTTGGCTGGGATTTTGCCCGCCGTCTTGGCTGGGGTCTTGGCCGGAGGCTTGACAGGGGCTTTGACTGGCACCTTGGCATGAGCTTCTTTGGGTGCGGTCGATGGCGCGACCGAAGGCTTGGCTACCTTGCTTCCCTTAACCGCAACCTGCGCAACCTTCTTCACCGGTGGTGCAGGCACGCTCTTGGCTGGGGGTGGTGCGGGCGAGGGCTTGGCCTTCACCGTGGTTGCCTGAGGTTTCGCAACAACCCCAGTTGGCTTGGCCACAGAAGCGGGCTTGGGGGCCAGTGCATGCTTGGCCGTTGCCGCGGGCTTAGACGCCGGTGCGGGCTTGGCTACAGCTACGGGCTTGGGCGCTGGCGTCGGCTTGGCTGTTGGTTCGGGTTTGGGCGCCGGCCGAAGCTTCTCTTTCTTCTCCGGCTTGGGCGCAATTGATTTGGGGGCCGGAACTGCGGCAACCTGGCTCTCAGCAATTACGGGAGCAGGTGCCGGTGCGGGGGGCGGGGGTTCCTTTACCACCTTCGGCGGCGCAGGCTTCTTCGAGGCGCGCTTCACTGGTGCGGGACCCGGCTCTTCTGCCTCCTCCAGTTCATCCTCAACAGGTTCAGCCTCCTCTGCGATCTCCGAGTCCAACTCGACCTTGGGAAGGGTGAGTCCCAGGTCGATCTCGTCCTCGTCGCCGATATCGTCCAGATCCTCCTCCTCGCCTAGGCCGTCCTCAGGCTCCTCGTCCTCATCGTAAGAGCGCTCCTTGAGTTTCACATCGGCGCCACGCTTGGCGCGAGGCCTCTTGATGGTCACCTGCGGTGGCGGGGCAGGTGGCGAATGCGGCTCCAGGAAGGCGCGAATCTCTTCCGGCGTGTTCAAGCGGCCGTCGATCAACTCCAGGAACACGGCCTGCACAACATCGTGGTAAGTAGACAACTCGGGCGTGACGCGCATTTCCTGCATCAGGGCGTGCGGAATGCGCTGACGGGCCTCAGGCCAAACCTTCAGGAACAGGTCAAATCGTTCGCGGATGGCTGCATCCTTGCTCGTAAACCCCAGCCACAGAACTGCTTCCGGGTCATAGCTTGTAAATAACTTGAAGCTCGCGGATGGGGTGGCATTCTCCTTTGCCATCAGCACCTTGGCAAACCCAGCCGCCAGCGAATCCAGGCTATTCCACTCGCCCACAAATCCTGGACGAAGCATCAATTTCTTCAGCGCTGACAGATCCTTGGCTCCAAGTCTGGACGTCAGCAGTTGCATTTGAGCTGCGGAAATGTCCGCATGAACTCCCTGTAACTGTAGCTCGACCGCTAGATCGTGCAGCGTCTTCAACTTTTCTTCGTCGGCCTTGGCTGAGGTCCACGCTGGGAACAGGAACTTCATCCAGCCCTCGGCCTCCAGCGTCCGCAATATCTTCAGTCCTTCTTCTTCGTGGCCGATCTGCTCCAGTTCCTGGCTGCGCGCAAAGGCGGACAAATATTCGATTACCCCTTCAACCTTGGCATTCTCATAACGAGCCTGCGTCTTGGGGTCGAACTCCCAGCCCAACCGGGCTAGATAGCGGGTGGCGCGAATCAGAAGCGAAGGCTCCTCAAGAAAGCCATAGTTCGATACCAGGCGAAGCGTCCTGGCCTCGATATCCGCAGCCCCGTTCAGGGGGTCCATCAATAGCCCGAACGAGCCTTCGTTGAGCGAAATGGCCATGGCGTTGACAGTAAAGTCGCGCCGCCGCAGATCTTCCTGAATGGAAGCCGGGTGAAAAACAGGCTTGCCCGGCTTTGGATATTCAGCGCGGTGTGTACTGATCACGTCCACGCGAACTGTTCCGGGAAAACAGAGATAAAGGCTCCGGGAAGCCTCGTTCTCGCCCCACACCGTGCCCCCAAGTCTCTCGCAAATCTTCTTCAGGTTGAGGGCATTTCCATAAACTGACACCTCAAGATCGCGGACAGAGTGTCCGCTTGTCAGGTCTCGAACCGCGTCGCCGGTGAGGAAGAGAATCATTCCCGCTTCGCGTGCTGCCTCGCGCAGCTGGCGCAGAGCATGCTGTTGGTCCGCCGAGAGTCGGTTTTCCAAAAGATAGATGTAGTCGGGCATTCCGTTCCCTGCTTCCGCCGTCTCTGAGCGGTTTTCCCATCAACGCGGCCATGCTTGCCTGCAATAAGGGTGAACTTTCCTTGGGAGAAAGGCCCTTGCGATCTCGATTTCAGTCCGCGGTAATTCGAAAACCGCTGAAGTCCCTGCCAAGTGTTTGATGCTGTTGTTGTTACGGCACAATCGGCAGAGGCGGCAAACCAGTACATTAACACAAACCAAGCCGCTTGGCTAGGGCCTGTTGCACCGGGTCCGCGGCTTTTTCCGTCCGGGAGCCCGCCTGGCACGCCACCTTAGGAACGAGGAACCGTTCCGTCGGTCCACGGAGCAAGAATCAATCGATCCGGCCCCGTATCCGACGGGGCTCCGAAACGCCGTTCCACGGACAAAGACCTCTCGCAGGACCGCTGCCACGTGCGACAATCCAGAGCGATGGCTTCTTTGCGCAAACCTGTGATTGTACGCAAGTTCTCACGGGACTGGTGCGCAGGCTATGCGGGAGCCAGTTTTGATCAGGATGCGGCTGAGTTGGAGGTACTGGATCTGACCGGCAAAGTGCTGCGCATCGGCTGGGACCAGGTGAAGTGGGTCTGCTACGTGCGCGACTTCCCCACAGGTGAGCAGGCTAACCCGGAGCGACTGTTGCACAAGCGCTTCGCCATTCGCCCCCGGACCGCGGGCCTTTGGCTGCGCATGACGCTCAACGACGGAGAAGAACTGGAGGGCTTGGCCGCCAATGACCGTTCGCTGATCGACGGCGCGGGGCTGTTGCTGACGCCGCCCGACAAGCGCTCCAATACGCAAAGGATTTATGTGCCCCGGCAGGCCATCCAATCGCTGGAAGTGGTGAGCCTGATCGGCAAAGGTACTGCAGGCCAAGCCGTCGATCGGACCAGGGAGCAGCCGGAACTGTTTCCCCGTGAGCCAGAAGTGGAGTAGAAAAGAGCTTCACTACGGCTGTGGTTTTCGGCGCCGGTCCTCGACCGCTGGCGCTTTCAACTAACTCGCGTAGCTTGGCTTGCCGGGATGAAATGGTAGGCTGTGCTTAAATTGCATTCACCGCTCAAAAGTGATCCGGGGGTAAGGAACGGAAGATGAAAGTGCTGCGCTCCATTGCTTTTTTCATAACCAGTGTGCTTTTTTGTTTACCTGTTTTCGCATCGACATGCGAGAGTCTTGCAAGTTTATCCGTGGCTAACGTAGCCATCACCATGGCCAAGTCGATTCCCCTGGGGACCTTCGTTGCAGAGGGAACCCAGCCGATCCACGACCTCCCTGCATTTTGCCGCGTAGCGGCTACTTTGACGCCCTCACATGACTCCGACATCAAGATAGAAGTCTGGATGCCCGCCCTCGGCTGGAATGGCAAGTATGAAGGAACCGGCAACGGCGGATACGCCGGACAAATTGGATATGGCGGATTGGCTGCTGGAATTCGTGGCGGCTATGCGGTGGCAAACACGGATATGGGAACCGGGCACTTGTCCGCAGTGAACGGCGATGACCTGATTGGGCACCCTGAAAAATGGGCCGATTGGGGGTGGCGCGCAACCCATGAGATGACGGTCGCCGCCAAACAAATCATCCGTGCATATTACGGTCGGGAGCCGGAACGCTCCTATTTTATTGGCTGTTCTACGGGCGGCGAGCAGGCGATGATGGAAGCCGAGCGCTTTCCAGACGACTACGATGGCATTCTTGCCGGCGCGCCAGCCAATAACCGAACCCGGCTGCATATGGGCATCCTTTGGAACTATGCGGTTGGAGAAAAGAACCCGGCAGACTATATACCCGCAGCCAAATTGCCCATCATCACAGAAGCAGTGCTGAATGCATGCGGCGCTGCTAAAGCGGCTGCGTCGGACACATTCCTCTCCAGCCCTGAGAACTGCCATTGGGATCCACAGGCCTTGCTTTGCAAGTCCGGGGATGCCCCCGACTGCCTCACTGCCGAACAGGTGACGACCGTGAGAAACCTTTACAGCGGCCCGCGGAATCCGGTCACGCATGAGTCCATCTATCCAGGCGTACCGCGCGGCAGTGAGTTCGGCTGGAGCGACCTTATGCCGCAAACGGGAAGGCCGCCTTACGATTCCTTGTTCAAATGGGTGTTCGGGCCCGACTGGAAGTGGCGCGAGTTTGACTACAACCATGATGTGGCAACTGTCGATGCCAGGCTGGCTCCAATGATCAATGCTACAAATTTTGACCTGAGCGCGTTCAAGGCACACGGACACAAGCTCCTTGGATATCACGGCTGGGCGGACTGGCTCGTCCCTTCTCAAGGCTCGATCACAAATTACAGGAGCGTACTGGATACCCAGGCGAGGGCGGCCGCAAGCCACAACCTCAGTGCGGACCAGGAGACGCAGACGTTTTACAGGCTCTTCATGGTCCCCGGCATGGCGCATTGCGGCGGCGGTCCGGGTCTGAATTCGTTCGATGCGCTCTCACCTCTTGAACTTTGGGTGGAAAAGGGTATCGCACCCGAGAAGATCATTGCCAGCCGCATAGTGGGAGGCACTTCTGTAATGAACAGACCTCTGTGCCCATACCCGCAGACCGCGCGCTATAAAGGAGCCGGCGATACCAACGATGCAGCGAACTTCTTCTGCTCCAACCCTGATCCGCACAGCGATCGATAGTGCGATTTCGTCTGCTCGCCCGGCGCCAGGTCCACTCGCATCCAACTGGCGCCGGACTCTGAGCAGGCCGAAGCCCATTCCGGTACAATTTCATCGATGAAGTTAGGCGAATTGGCAATCCGGCTGGGCGCGGAGCTGCGCGGCGACGCGGAGCTGGAAGTGACAGGAGTAAAAGGGATTGAGGAGGCTGGACCCACGGAAGTAACCTTCGTGGCCAATCCCCGCTACGCAGGACTGGCACGCAAAACAAAGGCCGCCGCCGTTCTGGTGGATCCCGGGTTTCAGGAAATTTCCGCGGCAACCCTCCGCCTCAAGAACCCTTATTTGGCCTTTTCCCGCGCGTTGGGCCTCTTCTACCAGCCTCCAACTTACGCTCCCGGCATTCATCCCACAGCCGTGATTGACTCTACTGCCGAGATTGGTGAAGAGTCGCACATCGGAGCGTATGTGGTGATCGGCGCGGGTGTTCGGCTGGGCGCGCATGCCACGCTGCTGCCCCATGTGGTGCTCTACCCCGGGGTGCGGGCCGGCAGCCACTTCTTTGCCCATGCCCATGCTGTGGTGCGCGAAAACTGTGTCCTGGGCGACCACGTGACGCTGGAGAATGGCGCAATCGTGGGAGGCGACGGCTTCGGATTCGCTAAAAATGAGTCAGGCCACTGGGAGAAGATTCCGCAGTCCGGGCCGGTACGGGTTGGCAGCTGGGTTGACATTCAGTCCAACGCCTGCATCGACCGGGCCACCGTGGGCGCCACGGAGATTGGCGACGGAACCAAGGTGGATAACTTGGTTCAGGTCGGGCACGGCTCCAAAGTTGGCGATAACACCCTGCTTTGTGCCCAAACGGGCCTTGCCGGCTCATCGGTTGTCGGCAACAATGTGATTCTCGCCGGCCAGACCGGCATAGCCGGCCATTGTGCCGTTGGCGACGGCGTGATCCTGACCGCACAATCGGCGGTGTCACACGATGTGCCACCAGGAAAGATGATATCCGGCTCGCCGGGGTTCGATAACCGCGTCTGGCTGCGTGCAGTCACTATTTTCCAACGGCTGCCGGAACTGCTCAAGCGCCTGGATCGCGTAGAGAAAAGGCTTGCGGCCCAGGAATCAAGTGAAGGCGTGGCGAACCGGAATGTGAGCCCGCAACAATGATCCGCTGCGTGGTAAGAGGAGGGATTTTAGCCGCCATTGTGCTGCCGGTTCTGGTGGCCTCGGCCGGGTGCCGCTCCTACCACGTTGAAACCACGGTGGAGAACCGCACTGGAGCAACGATTCAGTTGCTGGAGGTTGACTATCCGAGCGCCAGCTACGGGGCCGACAGCGTGGCTCCGGGCGGAGTGTACCACTATCGCATCCAGTTACGCGGGAGCGGTCCGCTCAAGTTGCAGTACACGGCGGGCGACGGCCGCCAGATTCAAATAGACGGACCCATGCTCGCCGAGCGCCAGCAGGGCAAGCTGGAGATCGTGCTGCTTCCTGGAGGTAAGGCGGAGTTTCATCCCGAGCTGACTCAGCCCTGATGCGGCGCGGGGACGACCCCAGCCGGGAATCGCCCCCACGTGCGGTGATCCGCGATGGAAAGAACCCTCAGTGCACCATGCTCTGGAAGAGCGGCGAGTGCAGAAGACTATTGAACTCCGAGTCGGAAGCCGCAAAGTGAATCGACATCAGCCCGGCATCGGATCCAACGGTGGTCGAGCTCAGCGCCTGTTTTTCGGCGTCCGAGCCGCTCATCTTGCGAAGGGTCACGGCCGCGCTCAAGAGCGAGGAAATGGTGGCCGCGGCAAAGGTGTCGCCCGTTGAGATGGTGAGGTCAAATTTGACGCCGTGCTGGAAGTCCATCCCGTACCAGGATGCCTGCAGACGCTTCTGCACGGTCTCGAAGTCGGTGAGCGATCCAGCCTCGCCCAGCACCTGCCTCATCATGGTCCGGGTGCCCTTGTCGTCGAGAACGCTCCACAGCGCCTCATAGTCCACACTCTTCATCGCGTCCATCATCGAAGCGTTGGTCAGCATGCTCGGACCAACTCCATCGCGGGCATCAAGAGCCTTCTCGACCGCATCCTTATCGCCAAAAACCATGGTGGACGGATCGACAAAGCAAAGCACCATGCCCGTCTTGGCCAGCGGATAGATCTTGTTTGTGCGCAGCAGTATGGGTTTGACTTTTTCCTTGCGGAAGTTGGCCACAATATCCTGCGTGGGGAATTGTCCCTGGGCAATGCCCACGGTTACCACGGAGTCGTGCGATCCGGACGGACGGAACAAGGCAAAGGCCAGTTGGTCCACATCGTGGTTCTCGTTCAGTCCGGACTTGCTCAACGCCTCGTCGAACTGCTTCAGTTCGGGAGGCATCACGCGTTCGCGAAGATCCATGGCGGCGACTGAGTTCTGCATGGCCCGGTAGTCGATTACGACCAACTGCTGCACATCATGCGGAATGGCCGTGCGAGCATCCGTGGACAACTGCGCCGCAGGAGCCAAAGTGGCCGCCGCCAGCAGCATGGGAACAATCGAGACTTTCAAAAGAGCTTTCAACAATTTCATCCTCCGCGAACCAAGTCGCTTTTCGAATCGAGGCGTTGGCGATGGCCCGCCATTCAAGGGCGATTCTCTCGCCGGAAACTCGAAAAAACATTCGCAATCGTGTGTTTATTGTACTGCCGGGCGTTTTGCTGGCGCCGGTCATCTCCCACGCCGTCGGTTACTTCTCTCCCGGCCCTTGTCCCGGCCAAGCCAGCGGAACTCCGAGGCGGCGCTCCAGAATCTTGGTCATAGGATCGAACCCAGTTAATTGACGCATCCACTCGCTGTCCCGCTCACAGGCCGCCTCGGGAAGTAGGCCGATGATCTCGCCGTCGACCAGGGCGGCCTTATGCCGCAGGGCCAGGCTCGAAACCACGCGAAAGACCTGGGAAATCGGCGTCACCTGAAAGTCAGTGATATTCATGGAGAGCTGTGCCCGCCGATGGGCAAGAACCCCCATGGCCTTCACACCCTTGAGTCCACCGGAAGCGGCACGAATCTCGCGGGCAATGGCGCGCACCATGGACACGTCGGAGGAATCGAAATTGATGTTGTAGGTCACCAGGAATTTGCGCGCTCCCACGGCGCAAGCCCCGGCGGTGGGATGCAGGCCGGGACCGCCCAAATCCGGCCGGCGAGCCGAATCGTTGCGAACCGCGTCCTTCAACCCTTCGAACTGACCGCTGCGCACCTCTTCCAGGTTGGCACGGTCGGGACGTGCCGCCGCTGCTTCATAAAAAAACACCGGCACGTTGTAGCGCCGCCAGATTTCGAGGCCGGCCTGGCGGGCCAGCAAGACGCATTGCTCCAGCTTGATGCCGGAGATAGGCACGAAAGGAATGACATCGGCTGCGCCGATGCGCGGATGAGCACCTTCCTGACGGGTCAGATCGATCAACTCGGCAGCTTTGCCTGCGCCACGAACCGCCGCCTCAACCACCGCGGCAGGCTCTCCGGCAATGGTTACGATGGAGCGGTTGTGGTCGCCATCCATTGACCAGTCGAGCAAACGCACGCCCTCAACGCGCATCGCGGCTACAATCGCCTCGACCCGCCGGACATCTCTGCCCTCAGAGAAGTTGGGAACGCACTCGACAACCGGACCACTCATTACCACTCCACCTCAGCGACAAGGACCAGTTGCTGGGGACCGGGATCATTTCCAAAAGGTGTAACCCACCTGTACCTGAACGCTGGCGTTCACGCCGGGATTCCGGTCGCCGAGAGAAGCCGACGAAATATGGACGCCGTTCACGCCCACATCGATTGACCGCTTTTCGCTGATAAAGTAGTGGAACCCGCCGCCACCCTGGGGCGAAAAGTTCCAGACCGAAGTTCCACCCGCGTCTCCGTGCGGAACCAGCAGGTCCGGCGGAAACTTGTGCGTAGTGTAGATGAGCCCGCCCGCGCCCTGGAACCAGGGCTGAAAACGCCGTGAGCGGGTAAGGAAGTTCCAGCGGAAGATCACCGGCGTTAAGCTGGCGCCGGTGTAGGTGCCGCCACCATCCGGTCCCACAAAAGACCCGCCGCCCGGATAGAAGAAAGTCTGTTCATGCGGAGCCGGGGTATAAGCCTGCCAAAACGGCATGATGTTGGCGCCCAGTTCGAACTGTCCGCTGAATATGCCGGCTCGCACCACGGGCGTAACCGCCTTGCCGCCCTGGAAACCGACCGAGAGGAACTGAAAATTCGATCGGTCGCCCACACCGGAACCGGCGTTCACGAACGGCCCAAAATTCCAACTCCGTGCGTTACGTACCTCAGTAACAGGATTCCCGGCCGCTTCATGACCAGCTACCGCGGATGCACCTGGCGTTTCAGCGGAAGCATGCAAAGCTCCTGCCATCTGTGCCCCCGCCACTAAAACAAGAAAAAGAAACCTTGCAATTGGGGTCAACGTTCTTCCCTTCCAAGGATTAAAGATTTTGAATCTTCACAAAAAGGCCGCCACAACCGGGCGGCCTCTTGAATGCCTGCCTGGAACCGGGTTAGCCGGCCGCCTGTTCCATCTGCTCGGCGTCCATATCAAAGTTCGAGTAGACGTTTTGCGTGTCGTCGCAGTCTTCCAGGGCTTCGAGCAAACGAATCATCTGGCTCGCAGCTGTGCCCTCGAGCTTGGTGTATGTGGAAGCAACCATGGTTACTTCGCTCATCACCGTAGGAATGCCCGCGGCCTTCACTGCCCCGGCAACCTCTTCATAGGAGGCCGGATCGGTAATGATCTCCCAGGTGTCGCCCTCGTCGTTCAGGTCCTCGCCGCCATGTTCCAGCACAATATCCATCAACTGGTCTTCAGTGGCTGCGGATTTCTCGACGGCGATGAGGCCTTTCTTCGAGAACAGGAACCGGACCGATCCCGACTCGCCCAGATTTCCGCCGTGTTTCGAAAAAGCGTGGCGAATTTCGCTCACCGCGCGGTTACGGTTGTCGGTCAGAACATCCACAATAATGGCGACACCGCCCGGCCCGTAACCCTCAAATTTGATCTCTTCGTAATTGACGCCTTCCAGTTCGCCGGTGCCGCGTTGGATGGCCCGCTTGATGTTCTCCTGCGGCATGTTTTCCGCTTTGGCAGCCAGAATCGCAGTGCGCAGGCGAGGGTTGCCATCAGGGTCTCCGCCGCCTTTGGCAGCGACGGTGATTTCCTTGATGATGCTGGTGAATATCTTGCCGCGCTTTGCATCCAGCGCGCCCTTCTTGTGCTTGATTGTGGCCCACTTCGAATGGCCGGACATGGGAACCTCAGGGTAACAAAGAATGCTGGCGCGGGCACGCGCCTGACCTTGTGAGTATACCACCGGAGACTTTCTGGCCATAGCCAATCCGCACCCGGTTGCGGTTCCACGTTTCTTGTGGCGATCGCGGGCGTTACAGGGGGCAGTTCGCCCCCTGCCCCGCCCTCCTTTATTGCCTCGAAATGCCAAGCAGGATAAAGCGCTGGACGTTGCACACGCAGGCCGCCGAGTAGGCGTTTTATCGACATTTGTGGGTTCTGAAACGGCCATCCCGCTCTGGCGGCCGTGCAGACCTTGCTTTCCTTAGCACGAGCACGGAATAAGGGTTGAGATTCCACGCGCCTTGAGGTAGTCCGCATCTTTCGAGCGGCTTTCCAGGACGATGGCAGGCGTTTCCCCCCGGGCAATCAGGTTCATGTAAGGCGTCGCGTACCTCCAATCCGCTGGCCACGGTTTCGTGGAAAGTCCGTGGTCCGGTATGACCAGCGCAACCTTCCGCGGAGCTTTCACCGGCGAGGTGCGCCTGGACTCCGCCGCAAGTTCCGCGAACTTGCGCCCCATGGGCTTCGGCTTGTTTTTGAGATCGAGAAGCCCCATGACGTATTCCGCACTATCGAACCCTTTGACCGCCGGATCGATGTCGTGGGAACACCACCACGTAATGCCCCATGCTTTGTCCGTGGACAGGATGTTGCGAACGGAATGTTCCATGAACTCCGGCTTGTAGCTCTCCGGCATCTCGGTTGACCCTACGCCGGTCTCTTCCACCCATACGCGCCGGCTGAGATCGGTGTGATAGGCGTAGGCAAGTTCAATCTCATACTCGGCCAGATGGAGCGACGCAGGATCGGAGTATTTGTAGTGATCGAGCACGCCGTCAAAGTAAATGTATGAGTGGACAACCGACGCATGGCCGGTAGTGGCAATCTCCTCCCTGCTGAATCCTACGTCTCCGAACCAGTGTGCATGGTCGATCCCGTTGACGTGAAACTTCTTGGGAGCGATCTCATCGCAGTACCGCAGCATTTCCGTTGCCCATACGTCGGCATTCTTTGTGGAAACCGGGTTGTTGTTGGGGTTCTGCAAAACACCGAGTTCATTGCCCAGATCGAAACCGAGAAAGCGTCTGTGCCCTCCTACGGTCTCTGCAATCCTGCGCAACAACAGCTTCTCGGCTTCGATGATCGCAGAAGATGTGAAGATATTCCCAACCGTCGTGTCTCCGGGATTAACAAGGGGGGCCACCCAGGCAGGCAAAAAGGAGAGTCCGCTCATCCATCCATCCAGCACCGTCACTTCCACGTCGAGACCCGCCTTGTCGGCGGCGTCCAGCAGCGAATGCAGGTTGGCCAAAGCTCGATCACTCACAGTGCCGATGCCGGGCTGGAAGAAGGGCCATAGGCATTGAATGCGGATGTGGTCCATGCCGAGTTCGGCAACCCCGCTCAGGTCGTCCTCAATGGCCTGCTGATCCCAATCCAGCCAGCAATACCACCAGCGCTTCCGTGGCACAAAATTCACGCCAAAACGGGTGCTCCTGGCTTCTGCAGGTTGAGGAATTGCACTGTTGAGCAACGGTGTACGCGATGCAATCGCCGCAGCCGATCCCAGCACGGATGTCTTAACGAAACTACGACGCGATATCATTTCGTTTTCCCTTACCCCACCACCGGCCGAGACTCGACCTGTTTCGTTGTGATCGTCAGCTTGGCCGGCGTCAGCTCGGCCCCCTCCCAGCCTTCCTTCACCGCCTCGATACGGATCTCTCCAGCATCCTTGGTC